>SXGQ01264126.1_pt1 | contig 20331 bp, 7 predicted proteins | sample 3178371 | NCBI WGS metagenome assembly SXGQ01 (sample SAMN11356859, study PRJNA531348) | freshwater metagenome | isolation source: freshwater sample F1-20 | place: China: Fuxian Lake, Yuxi | collected 2017-12-25 | reverse complement strand
GGCGACCGCCGCGGCGCGGCCCCCGAGCCCGGCTCCCGCGCCGCTGGCGGTCGAGCCGATTCCCTCGCCGCTGCCCTTGCCGCGGCCGGCGCCGGCTGGAGACGTGGTGCCGACCAGCGGCGAACTCGAAATCCCTGACGGTACGCAGAGCGTGCTCGCCGCTCCGGCCGGCGGCGCTCCGCGGCCCGCCAATCGCTGACGGCCTGCCGGCTCACTTTGCCAGCGAAACGCGGATGATCTCGGCGTCGTTGCGGACGACGATCGCGCGGTTGGCATAGGCGGGCGCACACCAGACGACCGGCCTGCCGAACGCGACGTTCGTCGGTTCCAGCAGGTGCGACCGGCCGAGTTCCTCGTAGCCCTGCGGCGAGAGCCGGGCGATCACGAGGTCGCCGGTCTCCGTGAACAGGAAGAAGCGGTCGGCCTGCAGCGTCAGGAACGCGGTGCCGGAGCCCTGCGGCCGCTCGCCGAGCGGTCCGCCGCCCCGCCAGGCGAAATCACCCTCCGGCACCCGCATGGCCCGCAGTTCGCCGCTCTCGTGGAAGCCGTAGACGAGGCCGTCGGCGACGAACGGCTGCACGTTCACGGCCGAGATGCCCTGCTTCGGCCGGTTCCGCCAGACGACCTCGACGCCGGGAGCGTCGCCGCGGAGCTTCAGAAGCAGGTTCTTGCCCTGGTAGCCACCGATGTAGAGGTGCTCGCCCACCCGCACCGGCGTCATGATGATCGACCCGTTGTCGGCGTTGTAGGGCGTCTCCCAGAGGAGCGCGCCGGTCTCGGGCACCACCGCGTAGACGCCGTCGGGCTTGACGAGCACGAGCTGCCGCACGCCGGCCGCGTCGATGATCGACGGGGGCACGTAGCCCTGCTCCGGTGCCTTGCCCGCCCGCCAGAGTTCCTTGCCGGTCCGCTTGTCGAAGGCCGCGGCATGGGCCACGTCGGTGCCGACGATGCACACGAGCCGGTCGCCATCCACGAGCGGATGGCTCGCCCAGCCCCACAGCGCAGCCTTCGTCGCGAAGTCCTTCTTCAAGTCGCGCTGCCAGACGATCCGACCGGTTGCCGCCTCGAAGCAAAGCAGGTCGCCCTCGGCGCCGAGGGTGTACACCATCCCGCCGTCCACCGTGGGCGTGCATCGCGGCCCGGCCGGATAGGCGATCGTGTAGGTGACGGGATACTGGTGCTTCCAGAGTTCCCGGCCGGTGGCTTCGTCGAGGCAGAGCACCCGCTCGACGCCCGTGGAGGTCTTCCGCTCGAAGTTCGCCACCTTCACGTCGGCATCGGTGACGTAGTCGGTCACGAACACGCGGCCGCCGGCCACCGCCGGTCCCGCATAGCCACCCGCGACCTTCGCCCGCCACACGACCCGCGGGCCGTCCGCGGGGAAGGCGGCGAGGACGCCGTCTTCGCGCCAGACGTTGTCGCGGCGGGGTCCCATCCACTGCGGCCAGTCATCGGCACGCGGGGCGTCGCCCGCGACGAGGGCCAGGCCGAGGGCCGCCACCGCCAGAACCTGGCACCGGGCACAAAACGAACCACGCATGGGACGCCTCCTCGCAAAGGACCCATCCTAGTCGAGGATCGTGGAGGTCCGTCAGGCCCGCGGCAGCCGCGCCGTCGGCGGGCCGGCCGCAGCGCGATTGATCCGGCCGTCCGGACGCTACGATGGGGCCATGGCAGGAAGCGGCACCGCCGACACACCGGTCCATCGTACGCTCGAGGATCGCATCGAGATCGGCCGGCAGCAGGCCAAGGATCTGCCGCTCGAGCAACTCGGCGACCCGCCGAGCCGCGACGGCCGGCCCGACATCGTCGAGACGCTCGTGGCCGAAGGCCAGGGGAGGATCGCCGAACTCCTGCCGCTGCGGCATGCCCGGATGGCCGCGAGTCCGCTGGCGCTGCTCCGCGGCTCCGCCGGCGTGATGGCCGCCACGCTCGGGGCCCGGAAGAGCACGAGCCTCGTCGTGCAGCTCTGCGGCGACGCCCACCTCTCCAACTTCGGCATCTACGCTTCTCCCGAGCGGGACCTCGTCTTCGACGTCAACGACTTCGACGAGACCCACCCGGGCCCCTTCGAGTGGGACGTGCTGCGGCTGGCAACCTCGTTCGTGACCTGCCTGCAGGCGAAGGACGACGCCGAGAAGGCCGCGGCCCTGGCCCGTCGCGTGGCCAAGACCTACCAGGAGACGATCCGGGACCTCTCCGAGAAGCCGACCGTGGGGGCGCTCTACGAGCGGATGACCGCGGCCGACATCGAGGCCCTCGCCGACGAGGCCGATTCCTCCGCCCCGGCAAAGGACACGGAGGCGGCGCTCGAGAAGGCCCGCCGCCGCACCCAGGAGCGGGCCATCGCCCGGCTCACCGAGGATGTCGACGGCAAGACCCGCTTCAAGTCGAAGCCGCCGGTCCTGGAGCGGGTCGAGGATGCGGCGATGCGCGGCTACCTGGAGTCCGGCTACGCCGCCTACGTCGAGACGCTGCCGCCCGAGAACCAGCTGATCGCCCGCCGCTATGCGATCGTCGACTTCGCCCGGAAGGTGGTCGGCGTGGGCAGCATCGGCACGCGGTGCTTCGTGGTGCTACTCGAAGGCCGCGACGCCGACGACCGGATCATCCTCCAGTTCAAGGAAGCGACGCCGTCGGTGCTCGCCCCCCACGTGAAGAGCCTGGGCGAGTTTCCGCGGATCGACCACGAGGGGCAGCGGGTCGTCCGCGGCCAGAAGTTGATGCAGGCCGTCTCGGACCTGTTCCTCGGCTGGGCCGACGGCATTCCCGGCACCGACGTCCAGTTCTACGGCCGGCAGTTGCACGACATGAAGGGCGGCTTCGACGTCGAGGCGGCGAAGTACGCGACGGTCGAACTCTACGCGGACCTCTGCGCCCGCACACTCGCCCGGGCCCACGCCCGCAGCGGCGACACGGTGGCGATCGCGGCCTATCTCGGCGAGGACAAGGCGTTCGCCGACGCGGTGGAGGTGTTCGCGGTCGCGGAGGCCCACTTCGTGGCCGGCGACCACAAGCGGCTCACCGAGGCGATCGCAGCCGGCGAGATCGCCGCCGCCGACAGTGAGGACGCCTGATCGGGCCGGCGGCGGGCCGCCACCGCGGCGGGCTCACTCGCCGGCCACGCGGGCGAGCCGCGCCTGGACTCCGGGGATGAGGCGGGCGGCGTTCTCATGGTAGATCCGGCGAAGCACGTCGTCGGGTAGCCCGACGCCGTAGATGTTCCAGAAGCCCTGCGGCGGGAAGTCCTTCTCGGCGTAGGGGAAGTATTCGTCGAACGTCTCCAGAAACCGCCAGTAGAGCCGCAGGCGGGCTTCCGGCCACGGCCCATCGGTCGCGAACAGCACGCGGTCGGCATACCGCGTGAGGAAGCGGCGGGCCGTGTAGGGCTGGCGGCCCAGTTCGTTGATCCGCGAGGCCAGGTCGACGTGGAGGTTCGGCCAGCGGTCGAGCCACGCGCCGAGCGTCTCGAGGTCCTCACCGTCGTTGCCCATGTGGGCCGCGATGAACGTGGTCCGCGGGTGGCGGGCCACGACGCGGTTGCGGGCCGCCAGCAGGTCGTCGCGGCGCGGAAACTTCGGGTCGTGAAAGCTCCACTCGGGACGGCGGTGCAGTTCCTCCCAGCGTTCGTTGCGCTCGTCGAGCGGCGCGAAGAAAGCCGACGGGTCGGCCGTGTGTATGAGCACCGGCAGGCCGAGTTCACCGCAGGCCCGCCAGATCGGATCCCACCGGTCGTCGTCGATCCGCAGGAACGCCCCGCTGGCGTCGCGGTGGCCGAGGCCGAACTCCTTGAAGATCTTCACGCCGCTCGCCCCACGCCGCTTGGCGTCGGCGAGCATCTCGGCGGCCACCCGCGGGAACTCCGGCCGCTGGCAGTCCCACGTGGCCGGTTCGTCCGGGCGGCCCCGACCGCGCCAGTCGATGTTCGCGAACACCACGAAGCGATCCGGATGCCGCTCGTGGAGGTGCCGGATGTGGACGTCGAGGTCGTCGCCCCAGCCGCCGTCGAGGCTGACGCAGACGGCGATCCGGTTGCGGTCCATCACCTCCACGAAGGCGTCGCGACGGTCGTCATCCGCGCCGAACCGCTTGCCGAAGTGCGTGTGCCCGTCGACGACAGGAAACCGGGCCCGCTCGACCAGGTGCCGCTCGACCGTGATCCTGGGCTCGGGCCGGAAGAGCCGCAGCGCGAGGTCTCGGCCGTCTCGGCCGTCGGGCGGCGGGTCGGCACGTCCGGAGCCGGCTACGACCAGCCACGCCAGCGTTGCGACGCCTGCGGTTCGGGACAGCGCCCACCGCGGCGGATTCGCGAACCTTCCTTGCGGCATGGCGGCTCACCGATTCCGGGGAATGACGCCGGCATTGTAACGGGCGGCCACACGAGCCCCGATCAGGCCTCGCGGAACGAGTCGTCGTAGTCCCGTAGCTTCCGCTGCACGAACTCGGCGCACTCATCCGCCGTGATCCCCAGCATCCCCAGGAACGACGCCAGGTCGAAGTCCGCATCGACCCCCTCGTCGTCCGCCGGCTCATCGACCGGCTCGAAGAGGCCGGTCACCGGATCGAAACACCGGCCCGCATCCTCGATCAGGTTCTCAATCTGGCGAAAGCGATTGTCGGTCATGGCAACTCCTCGGCAGGGAAGCCGGCCATGGCTCGGGGCAATGAATCGGTGCGCACCCCTCAGGCTTTGAGTTCTATGATGCCGGACAAGTCCGGGAAGTGTCCGGCCGGCCGCGACGGCGGCCGGTGCCGGGTTTCGCGTGACGAGCCGCCGAGAGACCCGATGCGGACACCTGGCGGCGGTCCGGACCGCAGCCAGAGCCGCTGTCATCAGCGGCGGAACGCGGCGAACGGCTCGTAGATCCGCACGCTCAAAAGCCACTCGCTCGCCGAGAGCGAAGAGTCGTAGTGTCCCGCGGGAGCGCCGTCGGCCAGGCTCAGCGGCGTCGACACGGTGCCGAGATCGAGGAACCGATAGCCGAAGTCGAGCGTGATCCGCGGTGCGATCCGCCAGGTCGCGCCGGCACCCACCTGCCAGGCGAAGGCCGCTTCGGCGTCGGCTCCGGACACGGTCTGGTCGTCGACGGCGATCCGATAGCCGCCCGCGCCGATCCCACCGCCGGCGTACAGGCCGAGTCGGTCGGTGATCGACACCTCCCGCCAGAGGTTCGCCATGACCGTCCACGAGTCGCTGGCCCGCACCGCGTACTCCTCCGGGGGGAAGACACTGTTCGTGCGGCCGTCCAGGGTCCCGCGGCCGAGCGATTCGACCTCGAGCCGCAGCTCGCCGCCCGGCCGAGAGGCTGCCACGCCGAGGGCCCCGCCAAGCGCCAACAGGTCGTCCACCACCGCCCCCGTGTTCGCCACCGGCCCGCCGCCGGCGGTGTTGACGCCTCCGCTGGCAAGCGTCGTGAAGGAGTCACCAACGATGCCGTTGAGGTAGAACCGGGCGCCGGTGTCGGCCTGCGGGAAGGCCGGAGAATCAGCCTGCGCATCCGCCACCGCTACCAGGCAACCCCAGACGACCGCCATCGCGAAGACGTGCCGCACGTGAACATCCCTGAAGGCCGGACACCGCCATCCTGGCGGAGGAACCCGGGCGATCGGCATGCCAATCGACGAGCGGGTTCTTTGGGGAAATCGTCGGCGGGACGCAGGGTCGTTGCCAATTTGTCCAGCCGTGCTCCTGGCACGCACGAGCGTCACTGCTTCGCGCCGCACCGGCCGTGATCCCGCGATCCCGAGCCGGCGGGATTACACAACCCGTATCCCCTTCGCATTCCGCACGTTGACCGTGCCGCGTGCGTTGCCCGTGATCAGATTGCCTTGCACGAGGGATCCGGTGCATGTGCCGCTGGCGGCGACTCCGAAGCCTCCGTTGGAGTCGATCAGGTTGCCCGCGCCGGCCGCCGGCCCGCCGATCGTGAGCCGCTGGGCGTTGACCAGCGTCACTCCGTTGCCGCCGTTCGCCTGAATCGTGTTCCCTTGGACCAGGGTGCCGGCCAGGTTGCCGGTCGCGTAGACGCCCGTCGAATAACTGCCCCAGGCGGTCGCGTTCACGACCCGGTTGCCGGTGTTCAGCGCGGTGCCACCGAGCAGCAAGCCGGTCGCCCCCTCCAGGTAGACGCCGAACTTACCGTTCCCGTCGATCGAGTTGTTATGGACCTGCGTTCCGTTCAGGTTGCCGGAGGCATAGAGACCCCAGCCGGCGTTCGCCGAGATGCTGTTGCCCGCCGCCGCGGTGCCCAGCGCGAGCCCGCGGGCGCCGATCAGGGACACCCCGGCGTTCATGCTCTCCCGGAACGAGCAGCCCGTGATGCTGGTGGTGGCGTAGGCACCGGCGTCCACCCGCAACCCCGTGCCATTGCCCGTGCTCGTGATGCCCGCGAACCGCGAACCGGCCGAAGATCCCGCCAGACGAATGCCGCTGCCACCGAAGCCGCTGATCGTCCGGCCGGCGCCGGCGTAGGTATCGCTGAACACCACGTTGTTGACGCCGGCTGCGATCGTGAGGCCATCCGCCTTGGTGGCGACGCCCGCGCCGCGGAGTGCGAATCCGTCGGCTACTTGAACCCCGGCCGCCTTCGCCACAGTCACGCCGCGAAGCGGCGTTGCGGCGCCGACGGCCCCGAGGAACCGCAGCAGGCCGCCACTATTGACCGTCAGCGTACGGGCGCCGTCCACCGTGTTCGCGAACGTGATGTCACCGTCGCGGCCGGAGGCGAGCGCCGTGTTCGCGGCGAGGACCACGGGGCCGGCGTAGGTTTGGGCACCGGAGCCGGTCGTCACGGGTGCCGCCAGGCGGATGCCTCCGGCCACCCCCGTCGCCGCCGTGGTGAGCGCCACGACGCCCGCGCCCTTGGCCACGATCGGCCTGGTGACGGCGATCGCGTCGGTCGCCCCGTTGCCCGTGTCGATGCGGAACGATTGGCTCGCCCCTCCGCCGGCGACGGCGGCGAGGTTGACCCCGCCGGGGCCGAGCGTGATGGCGTCAGTGCCATTGCCACCCACGATCGAGATGCCCGCGAACGCCGGAATCGCAGCCAGGCTCACCGTGATCGTGCCGGTCGCAGAGTTCACCGCGATGCCCGGGGACCGGGTGAAGATCGTCCCGCCGTTGATGGCCGTGATCGTCACGGTGTTGGCCTTGGCGGCGTAGGCCGTGCGCAGGTCGGAGATCGTCACCCCCTTCGACGCAAGTCGCAGCACCACCTCGCTTTCACCGCTCACGCTGACGACGATGTCGTCGGTCTGCAGCGCCGTGAGCGTCACGTCGTTCCCGGTGCCGCCGACGTAGGAAATTCGGTAGTCCTGGGTGTCGAGCGACACGATGGACCCCTCGGGCAGACCCGCGAAGGTGCCCGACACGGGGTCGCCGGTCTGGTTGTCGACGATGGTGAGGACGGAGTCGGCGGCCGGGGCGAAGGTGGCCGACAGGCCGAGCGTGGCCCCGCCGAGGTTGACGGACCCGCCGGATGCGACGACGAGCTGGTCGTAGCCGGTGCCGGCCGTGGCGCCGGCGATCTCGATCTGGAGGGCCGCGCCGGTGGCGAGGGCGAGGCTGCCGGCGGCGATCGTGCCCGGGCTGGCTCCCGGCGCCAGCACGCCGGTGCCGTTCGCCGTGAGGCTGCCGACGGTGCCGGTGCCGCGGAGCGTGCCGCCGGAGACGACGAAGGCGGTCGTCTGGGGGCTCGAGTTGGCGAGAATCACGACGCCGCTGACGACGTTGGTCGTGGTGTTGGTGTTGGCGCCGGACAGGGTCGTGGTGCCCGAGCCGCTTGTCAGCGGCGTCAGGGCGAAGCCGCCGGAGACGACGCCGGCGAGGAGGATGCTGCCGGTGCCGGCGTCGAGGGTGGTGTTGGCGGCGAGGGTGACGTCGTCGTGGAACGTCTGGTTGCCCGTCGTCGTGAGCGTGCCGGAGAGCGTGGTGCTCCCGCCGTTGCCGGCGGACAGATTGCGGATGCCGGTGAAGGCGGCGCCTGTGATCACGGTCGTGCCGCTGAAGTCGAGGGCGAGATCGTAGCCGGCGCCGGTGACGCCATTCGTGAACGTGGGCGTCGTGCCGTTGAGCGTGGTGGTGGCGGCGAGCGTGACGGCGTCGCCGTAGGTCTGCGAGCCGCCCGTGGTGAGCGTGCCGGAGAGCGTGGTGCCGCCGCCGTTGCCGGTGGACAGGTTGCGGATGCCAGTGAAGGCGGCGCCCGTGATCACGGTGGTGCCGCTGAAGTCGAGGACCAGGTCGTAGCCGGCGCCGGCGACGCCGTTGGTGAACGTGGGTGTCGTGCCGGAGAGGGTGGCGTCGGCCGTGAGCGTGACCAAGCCGGTGTAGGCCTGCGTGCCGGTCGCGGCGACGCCCGCGCCGAGGCTCGTCGATCCGCTGACGGAATAGTTCGTCACGCCGGCGATCGCGCCGCCGACCACCGCGTCGCCTGTGATCGCGAGCGACTTGCCGCCGCCGGTGACCGCGGCGGCGGTGGTGACGCTCGTGCCGGCGAGCGTGGTGTCGTCGGCCAGTGTGACGGCACCCAGGGCCAGGGCTGCGTTCACCGTCGTGATCGTGCCGGCGAGCGTGATGCTACTCGGCCCGGTAGTCGCCGTCAGGCCGCCGGTGAAGGTGGCGAGTGTGCCCGGGTTGCCGATCTGGAGGGTGCCCGTATTCAGGAAGCTGGTCGCGTTGGTGATGGTCGTGGTGCCGCTCTCCGCCAGCCGCACGCGGTACGCCTGGGCGAAGGTGACGATCTCGGTGGCGACCAGGGAGTTGCGGAACCACACCAGGCCGGTCGCCGACGCGTTCGACATCAGCGTGACCGTGCCGAGGCCCGTGGCCGTCCCGACGATGCTCGCGTCGGCGTTGCCGGAAACCAGCTGCAGGTTGAACCCGCCGCCCGTGATGGCCTGGGTCTCGATGCCGCCGGTGGCGTCGATGACAGAATTGCCGGCGAGGGTCACATTGTCGAAGGTGGCAGCGTCGCCCGTGGTGGCGACCGTCCCGTTGATCGTGGTCGTGCTCGCCGTGCTCGTCACCCCGCCGTCGAACGTGATCACGTCGCCGCCGTTGCCGAGCGTGACGCCGCCGGTGTTGGCGAACGTGGCGGCACTCGTGATCGTCGAGCCGTTGCCGAGCAGCGCCACGGCGTAGCCCTTCGTGGCCGTGGTCAGGCCCGTCGCGGTGAGCGCGCCCTGGAACGCGACCGTGCCGGTGGTGTCGGTGATGGTCACCAGGGCCGCATCCACGGTGGATTGGAACGTGGTGCCGCCCGAGTTGGTGATCGTCACGGCACCGATGTCGGTGCCGACCGCGCCCGTGACCGTGGCGGTGCCGGTGGTGTCGATCGTGACCGCCTGGCCGCTTCCGCCGGATCCCCCGGTGATCGAGCCCACCTGGATCGTGTTGGCAACGCCCGTGCCGAGCGTCAGGGCCGCACTCATGAGTTGCACGTTGGCGAGCGTGATGGCGCCCGTGGAGGCACCGCCCACCGTGGCGGCGCCCACGACCGTGACGAGCGTGTCGGAGTCGCCGAGCGTGATCACGCCGGTGGTGGCGGCGATCGTGGCCGAGATCGAAATTGCCGCCGGAGCCGTGGCCACGACCCCGCCAGAGAACGTGAAGACGTCGTTGCCAACGTCACCGAGTTCGACGTCGCCGGTGTTCAGGAACGTCGTCGTGCCCGCGATCGTGTTCGAGCCGCCGCCGCCGCCGTAAATCTTCAGGTCGTAGGGCTGGGCGGCGGTGACGAGGCCGGTCGTGATGTCGACGAGGCCGGAGAACTGGACGTAGTTGGTCGCGTCGGTGACCGTGACCGTGCCCGCGGCGAGGTCTCGGACGAAGATGGCCTGACCGGCGTTCGTCAGCGTGACGGCCGTCAGCGGCGTGGTGCCGCCGACCGCCCCGGAGAGATGGTTCACGTCGACGGTGCCCGCGGTGCCGGCGTCGATCCTGAGCGCACCAACGCCGTCGACCGAGTCGTTGATCAGCACGGCGCCGCCCGTGGACACGCTGCCGCCGCCCGTGGTGTCGATCGAGAGGCTGCGTTGGTTGAGCGTGATCGCACCGGAGAGTTCGACCAGATTGCCGCCGGAAGAGATCGTCGTGGTCGCGCCCGCGGCGCCGCCGGTGAGCGTGATCGGGTTGGAGACGACGTTCGAGCCGTTCCGCAGCCCCGCACTCAGGTTGAGCCCGCCGCCCGTCGCATAGGTCTGCGCGGTGAGTGTGATCGACCCGGTGTCGGTGCCGTCGGTCGCGTCGATCGACGTGTTGGCGATGACGCCGTCGATCGAGGCGAGCGTGATGTCGTTGCCCGCGATGATCAGGCTGGCCAGGGACACGCCTGCCCCGACGGCCCCGATCGTGTCGGTGACGAGCAGATCGCCGTCGGTGCCGGCCTTGATCTGGAAGGCGAAGGGAAGGCTGAGCGCGTCGCCGGTCACGGTGCCGCGGATCGTGATGGCGGCACCGGCGGGATCCGAGCCACCGTTCGTGGTGTCGAGCACCACGCTCGCGCCCAGCACGACGGCGGTGTCGCCCCCCGAGCCGTCGTCGATCGTGATCGCGTTGCCCGCCGTGACGATGTTGTTCCCCAGCGTGACCGTGTTCGCGGAGGCCGAAATCGTGATCGAGGCGTCGTCGGCGCCCGTGATCTGGCCGGCCACGGTCACGCTGCCTCCCGGAGACCGGATGATGGTGGGGTCGCGGAACGTGACCGCGCCGACGGTGATCTGCCCCGACTGGTTGGCCTGGCCGATCGTGATGCTCGCAGCGCCGCTCGTGATCGCGGTGTTGAAGAGTGCCTGGGCGAACTCGATGTCGATGCCCGCGCCGGAGGCGGCGACGCCGATCGTCGTCGTCCTGCTGAGCGGCTGGAGGAGGATGTCGCCGGTGGTGGTGATGCTGTCGGCACCGCCCGTCGTGCCCACGCCTTGGGCCGTGATCGTGATGTCGCCGCCGGTCGGGGTCGTACCTGCGTCGGCGGTCACGGTCCCGAGCGTGATAGCGGTCGAGTTGGTGAGGCGGATCGCGTTCCCGTGGGTCGTGCTCGCGCTGACGGTGCCGGTGAATGAGTTGGCCGGATGGTCGAGGACCAGTGTGCCAGCCCGGGCGACCAGGCTGACCGCACCTGCCGAGGCTTCCTGCGTGATCTCAGCGGTCTGGGCGATGCCCTCCGCATTGACGTCGAAGTGGCCGGTGCCGAGCGTGGAATCGAGGAATGTGATCACGTCGGCATCGGACAGGATGACGTTCGCAGGTGTGTGGGCCGTGTTCACCTCGACGGTATCGAAGTCGTTGAACGGCGAGCCGAGGTCGATGTTGCCGCCGGTGGACGTGATCGACGTGGTGCCCGCGACGGAGATCGTGTCGAGTTGGGTGACGCCGTTGGAACGGATGAGGAGGTTGCCGTTGATCGCGATCGCCGCCAGGGTGAGTTGGGATGTGCCGGCGTCGACGATGGTGACGTCGTTGGCGTCGCCCGCGACGATGTTCACCCTGGCGCCAAAGGCATTGGTCGGGTTGTCGAGGATGATGTTGGCGTCGGTGCCGTTGGCCGTGAACGTGGCGGCCCCGGTCGCCGAGATTCCCGCGGCCGGGGCGGCCTGCTGCGTGATGTCGCCGGAGAGGGCGGTGGCCGCGTACGTGCCCGAGGCGGTGGCCGGACCGAGGAGCAGGCTGCCCGAGTTTCTGACGGCGACGTTCCTGCCCGTGAGGCTCACCGCGCCGCTCAGGTCGTTGCCGGTGTTCGTCAGCAGGATCGCGAAGCCGGTGGCCGTCACGTTCGTGGCGCCCGTCACGTCGAGCGCGGAGCCCGCGGCCTGCGTCACGTCGTCACCGGTGACGACGGTCAGGGCGTCGGCCGTCGTGATGCCGCCGAGTACGAGTGCGTCGGCATCGGTGATCTGGATGGCATTCGCGCCGGTGGTATTCGCCGCGACGGACCCCCTGAAGTTGTTGCCCGGGTTCGTGAGGCTGATCGGCCCGGCCCCACCGTTGAAGGTCGCCGTGCCGGCGTCTGCCGTCTGGGTGATGGGTGCGGCCTGCGTGATCCCGACGGCCGTGACCGCGAGCGTGCCGCTGCCGAGGGCCGTGGCTCCGAACTCGATCGCGTTCCGATCGCGGATCGCGACGTTGTTCGCGCCCGAGGTGTTGATCGACACCCGGCCCTGGAAGTCGTTGTCGGGATCGGTGAGCGTGACGGCGCCCGCGCCGGCGTCGAACGTGACGTTCCCGGCGACCGTGATGCCGCTCGCGTCCTGGGTGACGCCGACCGAGGTCACGGTCATGCTGCCGACGGACATGGCACCCAACTGGATCGAGTTGGAGTCCGTCAGGACGGTGTAGGCGATAGCGGTCGTCGTGGCCGAGACGGCACCGCCGAAGTCGTTGCTCGACCCGCCGAAACTGATCCAGCCCGTGCCGGGATCGAGGACGACGGCGCCGCCGGTGATGATTCCGGTGGCCACCTTCTGCGTGATGTTGCCGGAAGAGTTCACGGTGAACGTGCCGGTGCCGACGCTGACGGCCCCGAACTGGATCGCGTTCGCATCGGTGATCGCGGTCGTGGCCGAACCGGTGTTCGTGATCGCGACCGAGCCGGTGAAGTTGTTGCCCGATCGGTTGAGTGCAATATTGCCGCCGTTGCCGGAGATGGTGGCGTTCCGGGTCGTGATCGCGCCGCCGGTCTGGTCGATCCCGGTGGCGGAGAGGATCAGGTCGCTGCCGGCGTTCGAGATGCTGCCGGTGATCGTCATCAGGCCCCCCGTGGCCGTGATCGAGGCGTGGCTGCCGACCGTCACCGGGCCGGCGACGGTGAGCGTGCCGGCGTCCACGATCGCCAGTTGGCCGTTTGCGACCGAGATCGTGCCCAAGGTGGCCACCGCGGTGGTGAGCGAAAGGCCGGTCGGGGCGGTGGCGTTGAGCGTGCCGCCGGTGGTGATCAGGCCCGTGCCGGTGATGCCCTGCTGCGAGGTGAGCGTGATCGTGCCCGTGCCCGTGGTCACCGGGCCATCGATGCCGATGCCGCCCGCGCCTGTTTGGTCGAAGGTGATCGCGGCCGAGCCGGACGTGGTCAGCGAGGTGACGGAGACGGCCGTGCCCGAGGTGTTGTCGATGTCGATCGCGCCGGCGGTCGTGTCGGCCGAGACGAAGAGTGCCGCGACGTTGATGACGCCCGTGCTCCCGATCCCCGCGGAAGCGTTCAAGTCCACGATGTCGGCCGTAACAAGTACGTTCCCTGGCTGCTGGACGACAGACCCGCCTGCGGCCGTGAGCGTGACCTTCTTTCCAGTGCCAGTGGCCGTGATCGAGCTTGTCAAGATGATGTCATAGCTCGCGATGAGAGTGACATCGCCGCTCGTCGAGATGACGTTCTTCACGCCAATATCGAATTGGTTAATGACTCGAATGTTGCCGGAGGGCGAACTGATCGTGCCGAAACCGGAGGGCATCGACGCATTGACGTCGATGCCGGTCTGAGCCTGCAAAAGTGCTTCGCCACCCGTGATGAGGCCTGGGACGCTGATCGACCCGTCGGAGAAGAGTTCGACTCTCCCATCAGCGATGTTCGCGTCGATGAGGGTGTCGACCAGAATGTTCCCTCCCTGGGTGGTCTGGAGCGTGATGGTTGAGCCGGTCCGACTTGTCACGCCGGAGCCACCCGCGACGGTGTCATCCGCGACGGTGATCCCCCCTCCCACTCCCGTGTTGGTCAGCGCGATCACGCCGTAGCCGTCATTCGAGCCCGCCGACGACACCGTGTTGAACGTGACCGTGCCGCCGCCCGACTGGCTGAAAGAAAGCAGTGCGCCGCTCGGATCGCTCGTGCCCTTCGACGTCAGCGATGACACCCTGACGGCGGTGGCAAGCGCGTTCGCCAGCCGGACCGGCCCGGCGGTCGAATCGGCGGAGATCGAGGCGGCGGCAAGCGTCAAGGCTGCCGTCGCGCCGATGCCCGTCTCCGCATCGAGATCGACCGTGCCCGCCGTGATCAGGCCCCCGCCAACGACCGCGCCGCCCGTCGAGTCGAGCGTCACCGTGCGGCCACTCGCAGTGATCGCGTTGCTGACGGTGATCGTGCCCGCCGCGGTGATCGTGACGTCACCGCCCGTGGTGACGACGCCGGCCGTGAACCCTCCGGCCGCGGTGACGTCGATGTCGTTGGCTCCCGTGTTGGCGAGCGAGACGGCCCCGCCGAAGCTGTTGGCGCCGTCGGTGAGCGTGATTGCATAGCCGCCCGTCGTGAAACTCGACGTGCCGGTGGGCGTGATGCCGCCGGCGGCCTGCGTGATCGCGCCGCCGGCGGAGACGACGACGTTCCGTAGCGTGGCCTGCCGCAGCGAGGGCAGCTCGTAGCCGGTGGCGCTGTACAGGATCGACAGATCCCGGAGGCTCGTCGCGGCGGCATTGGTGAGGTTCGTGACCGCCCCGGCCGCCGCGTTGACGTTGCGGAGCTTGAAGTCGCGGACGTTGGCGGCGGAGTTCACCGTCACGGTGCCGCCGAGGTCGTTCGCCTGGGTCGCCAGGTCGATGTCGGTGGCGGCGGCCGCTGCGGTGAGCGTTGTCGTGCCGGCGACGGTCAGCCCGCCCGACTGGCTGAACCCGGTCGCCGTCGCCGACAGGTTCCGGCCGACCGAGGAGGTGCCGAGGATCAGCGCCGTGGCGTCGGTGACCGCTGCGTCGCTCGTGCCGGTGGTGGTGACGCTGACAGCTCCGGTGAACTCGTTGCCAGGCTGCGTGAGCTGGATCGCGCCGGCACCGCCGTTGAACGTCGCGGTGCCGGCACCGGCCGCCTGCGTGAGCGCACCCGACTGCGTGATGCCAACGGCCGTGACCGTGAGCGTGCCGCTGCCGACGCTCGAGGCCGCCAGCTGCAGGTCGTCGACGTCGGTGATCGCGACGGCGTTGGCCCCGGTGTTCGTGAGGGCGACGGCCCCGCCGAAATCGTTGGCGGCGTCGGCGAGCGCGATTGCGAAGCCGCCCGTCGTGAAGCTCGCGGTGCCGGTGGGCGTGATGCCGCCCGCAGCCTGGGTGATCGCGCCGCCGGCGGAGACGACGACGTTCCGTAGCGTGGCCTGCCGCAGCGACGGCAGCTCATACCCGGTGGCGCTGTAGAGGATCGACAGATCCCGGAGGCTCGTCGCGGCGGCGTTGGTGAGGTTCGTGACCGCTCCGGCCGCCGCATTGACGTTACGGAGTTTGAAGTCGCGGACGTTGGCGGCGGAGTTCACCGTCACCGTGCCACCGAGGTCGTTGGCCTGGGTTGCCAGGTCGATGTCGGTGGCAGCGGCCGCCGCGGTGAGCGCGGTCGTGCCGGCGACGGTGAGGCCGCCCGACTGGCTGAACGCGGTTGCCGTCGCCGAGAGGTTCCGGCCGACCGAGGACGAGCCGAGAATCAACGCCGTCGCATCGGTGACCGCCGCGTCGCTCGTGCCGGTGGTGGTGAGGCTGACCGCCCCGGTGAACTCGTTGCCGGCCTGGGTGAGCTGGATCGCCCCGGCACCGCCGTTGAACGTCGCGGTGCCGGCACCGGAAGCCTGTGTGATCGCACCCGACTGGGAGATGCCGACGGCCGTGACCGCGAGCGTGCCGCTGCCGACGCTCGAGGCCGCAAATTGGAGGTCGTCGACGTCGGTGATCGCGACGGCGTTGGCCCCGGTGTTCGTGAGCGCGACGGCGCCGCCGAAATCATTGGCCGCGTCGGTGAGCGTGATCGCGTAGCCGCCCGTCGTGAAACTCGACGTGCCGGTCGGCGCGATGCCGCCACTGGCCTGCGTGATCGCGCCGCCGGCGGAGACCACGACGTTTCGCAGCGAGGACTGCCGCAGCGACGGCAGGGCGTAGGCGGCGTTGGGGTAGATGATCGACAGGTCACGCAGCTGCGTGGCCGCCGCATTCGTCAGGTTCGTGACCGCCCCGGCCGACGCGTTGACGTTGCGGAGCTTGAAGTCGCGGAGGTTGCCGGCCGAGTTCACCGTCACCGTGCCGGCGAGATCGTTGGCGTAGGAGCCGAGGTCGATGTCGTAGCCCGAAACGTTCGTCGTGAACGTCGCATTGCCGCCGACGGTCAACGCACCCGTCTGCACGATGCCGTGCCCGGAGAGCGACAGGTTGCCCCCGATGCTCGACGTGCCAAGCCGCACCCATCCGTCACCGGGATAGTCGCCCCGCACGTTCGCCGAGACGTCGAAGGCGCCCGTGTTGTTGAGCGAAAGCGTCCCGTTCAGCGCCAGCCGCGTCCCCATCGCGATGATTCCGGCGCCGCCGTTGACGGTGATGTCACCAGACCAGATGGAAGACATCGACTGAAACGCACTGACGCCGACACCGGTCAGGCTCAGACTGCGGAGGTCGGCCGTGATGCTGTGGAACTGCAACTGGCCCGTCGTCGCGAACGCGGAGTTGCCCCACTGGTTGGTGAACGTGTACACCAGCAGATTGACGGTGTTCGAGAGCGTGAAGTTCCCGCTCAGGCGGGAACTCGTCAGCCCGCTGATCGTGCCGATCGCATTCGCCGCCGTGAGAGTCGCCCCTGCGGCGACGTAGCCCGTGAGCGTGCCGGCCGTGATGACCCCCGTCTGCGTGACGAGGCCGCTGATGCGATCCCCGTTGTCCTTGTCCGAGTAACCATCGCCATACCCGAGCCGCAGTGTGCCGGTGGCACCTGTCGTGATGGCGCCGAGCGACACCGTCGTGGAGTCCTGGATCACGACGGCGTTGTTGGCATTGCTCGTCGTCGTCAGCGCCCCGGCCAGCGAAATGTTCCCGTCGTTGCCGTCGACGAGGATCGTGCCACTGCCGGCGTTGACGGTGACGCCCGCGTTGACCACGACACCGGAGCCCGTGAGGGAGATGCTTCCCGACGTGCTCGTGATGTTGTTGGCGATCGTGAGGCCACTGCCGCCGTAGAGCGACACCGATCCGCTCGTGGTCGTGATTGTGCCGGAGGTTGAGAACGCGCTGCCGAGTGCCTGGAGTTCGATGTTTCCCGTGCCCGTGCTGATCCCACCCGCGGGCATCACCAGCGTCGTGCCGGCGACCGCGGTCACGGCGGCATTCGTGGCCAGCGATAGGGAACTGATCGTGAGGGCGTTCGCGTCCCGGAGGGAGACCGAGGCGGCCGACGAGTTCACGGTGACACCACCAGTGAAGTCGTTCATCGCGCTGTTGAGCGTCACCGCGGCCCCGCCCGAGTCGAACACGCTGGTGCCGGTCACCGACACGACGCTGACGCCGGCCTGCGTCATCGCGCCCGTGGAGGTGAGCGCGAGGTCGCCCTTGACGACGACCGCCGACAGCACCGCCGCCCCTGTCTGGGTGATCGTCGTCGTGCCGGAGGCAAGGTTGCCAATCCGGCCGAATCCCGTGGCCTGGGTGGCGAGCGTCATGCCGGTGGCCGCATTCGCGCTCACACTACTGGCCACCAGCGTGGCCGACCCGCTGATCGAGCCGGCCCCCAGCGTCACGCTGCCCGACCCCTTCGGCTTGATGGCGCTCGCGAATGAGAGGCTGCTCGTGCTGGCGGCGCCACCGAGCGTGCTCAAGGTGATCGATTGATTGGCCGCACCGCCCGTGATCAGGCTCAGATCGACCGCCCCGGAGAGCGTCGTCGCCCCGGTGCCCGACGTGGTGACCACGGCGATGCCGCCGAAGCCGGTCTGCGTGGCGAGATCCACCACCACGGTCTTGTTGCCGCCCGACGTGCCGGCCGTGACCCCGGAGATGCCGCCGGAGGGCACGAACGTCGTGGCACCGGTGAATCCCGCGGCGACCGGCGTGATCGTCACCGTGTTCGCGCCGGAGTCGTAGGCCACCTGCAGGTCGGAGAGGCTCGCGGTCGCCGGCAGCGTGAGCACGACCTGTTTTTCGTTGTTCTGACTGACGACGAGTCCGTCGGCCCCGGCGTAGTTGTAGGAGTAGGCGCCGATGTCGGCCGTCGTGCGGGTGAAGCCCCGCTGGTCGAGCGTGGGCGTGCCGAGCACGGTGCTGCTGATGGCGGCGCTACCGGTCACGAGCGCCTGCGTCCGCGTCGGGCCGCCGTTGTTCTGCAGCACGCCGAGATTGAGTTGGCTGCTCGTGACCGTCGTCGCCCAGGCGAAGGAGCCCTGCGTCACGAGGTTGTTTGTGGACGCGCCGTTCGTGCCCGTCCCGAATGAGGCACCGTAGTCGCCGCCACGATTGTCGCCGAGGATCGTGTTGACGATCGTGATGTTGCTAAAGTCGTACCAATCGTTGTAAACACCGCCGCCGGTCGCCGCCGAGTTGTCGGCGACCGTGCTGTTCGTGACTGAGAGCGTCCGGCGGTTGATGATGCCTCCGCCGACGCCGCTCGCTCGATTGCCCGAAATCGTGGAGTTCGTGATCGTCAGCACGTTGTTGCTGTAAACACCGCCGCCATCGCCGGTCGCCGCGTTCTCGGAAATCTCGCTGGCGTCGATCGTCATCGTGCCAGTGCTCGCGAGCCCGCCCCCCCAATTGTTGCCCCCGCCCGCCCCGGTGCGGTTGCCGCGAATCGTGGAGTTGGAGATCGAGACGTTGCCCGAGAAGTTGTAGAGCCCGCCGCCCCCCTCGCTGCCGGCCGCATTGCCGGCGATCACCGTATTGGTGATCGTGGTGGTGCCATGGACGCGGAGCCCGCCGCCGTAGGACGGGGTCGTGTTGTTCGCGATCAGGGAATTGGTGACCGTGAGCGTGCTGCCGAACTGACTGAGGATGCCGGCGGCACCGATGCCGGCGTAGTTGTTTGAAACGGTGACGGCATCGATCGCGAGCGTGCCAGCGTTTTGAATGGCACCGTAGCCGGTGCTGTTCACGCCGGTGACCGTCATGCCGGAGAGCGACGCGTTCCCGCCACTGGCCACCTGGAAAACGCGAAAGTTGCCGTTGTTGGCCGTGATCGTCAGCGTCGCGGCCCCTGGGCCCGTGATCGTGAGCGCGCCGGCGGTCGACGCAGCGGCGATCGTCGGCAACCCCGAGCCAAGCGTGATCGTGCCGGCGCCGCCCGTGAACAGCGACGAGGCGAACACGATCGTGTCGGCCTCGGCCGAGGCGTTGGCCGTCGTCATCGCCTCACGGAGCGTCGTGAAGGCGTCGGCCGTCGTGTTGTCGGCGAGCGAATCGACGGTGATCGTGGCGAGCACCCGCCGGGCCTCGAGAGCCTCAGCGGGTGAGAGCCGGCCGCGGGCGAGGAAGCGGCGCACCGGCCGCCGCCGCGGAGCGGGGCCGCCACGGCGCTCCGGAAAGGACATGGTCACAAGCAGGCCGGTTTCTTCGGGACGGCGAAACGCCGCAGGATGCCAGAACCCCAAGCAGACATTCGGTTCAGCGTAGGCAGGATTTGCAGCCCCCTCAACAAAATACCGTATTTTCCAACCACGGCTGGCGACAGACCATGCGGCCGCCCAGGGCCGTGAGCGTTTCCCGGGCGAATACCGGGTCCGCCCGCGTTCAGTCACGCATCTATACTTCAGGCCGTTCTGCTCTTCGTCCTGCCGCCGAGCCGCTCCATGCCGTGGTCGCTCCCTCCGTCGCGTGCGGCGGAACTGATGGACGACCCCGCCCTCGAGGAGGCGGACCACCTCCACGCGCTGGCGGCGCTCGCGCGGATCAACGCCGTGTCGCTGACCGCCTCCCGACTTACTGCTGCGACCGGCGGCATGCTGGCTGCGGCTGGCACCGTGACGCCACCCACGGTCGTCGACGTGGCCTGCGGAGGCGGCGACGTGACGATCGGCCTGGCACGGCGCCTGCGACGCCGCGCGGGCGACGTGCGGGTGATCGGCATCGACTGTAGTCCGCGGGCGGTGGCGCGGGCCCGGACGGCTGCCGACCGAGCCGGGGTCGACGTCGCGTTCGAGGTGAGCGACGTGCTCACGGCCGGCTGCCCCCCCTGCGACGTCGCCGTCAGTTCCCTGTTCTTGCACCACCTCGACGATCCGGCGGCCTGCGAGTTGTTGCGGGGCATGGCCGATGCGGCCCGTTGCGGCATCGTGATTTCCGACCTCGTCCGCAGCCGGATCGGTCTCGGCCTGGCCGTGGTCGGCACGACGCTCCTGTCGACTTCGCGGGTAGCGCGGGTCGACGGCCCGCTTTCCGTCCGGGCCGCGCGGACGCCCGCCGAATACCGCGGGCTCTGCGCCCGGGCGGGGCTCGAAGACGCGACGATCCGGCGGATCTGGCCCGAGCGTGTCATGCTGCGGTGGCACCGGCCTCCGGCGCGGGGGCCGCGATGATCGCACACAAGGAGCCTGCGGATACCGTGGCCGCCACGATCACCGCCACAGCGGCGGCGGCGGAGCGGTGGCAGGCCGTCGTCATCGGGGCCGGCCCGGCTGGGTCGGCGG
>SXGQ01598936.1_pt1 | contig 20336 bp, 18 predicted proteins | sample 3178371 | NCBI WGS metagenome assembly SXGQ01 (sample SAMN11356859, study PRJNA531348) | freshwater metagenome | isolation source: freshwater sample F1-20 | place: China: Fuxian Lake, Yuxi | collected 2017-12-25 | reverse complement strand
CGGACTCTCAACGATCAATAAGTTTTTCGCCATGGGGGACTTTGAAGTAAAAAAACCGCGATTAAGCGGTCGCAAGTTAGAGCAAGATTAGGAAATTTTCCACCAACGGGAATTTTCTGGCGATTTGTGCTGAAATCTTCGCGCGTCCCTCAAGCGAACAATCAGCTGGGTTTCAGACTACTCCAAACCCGCTTGGCCCAGCGTAAATAGTCAATCCCGGCAGGATGCAATCCGTCTGTCGTGATCAGCGCGGGGTTGTTGGACGCCTCCCGCGTAAGGTCTGTAATATATATATAAGATACGCCTGCTTGTGCGCAGCGTGACCGCTTCTGTTCGTTGTACGCATCGATCTGTTCGGCGATTTCGGTTCGGTTTCGATCGGCCGCAAATGGAGTAACGCCCCAATCCGGGATCGATAATACCCGAACCCGATCGGGCAAGTTTCCGGCATAGCCGATCGCCCGGTTCAGTACTTCCTGGAAGGAACTGGCAAATTCCGTTACCGGGCGGCCCCGGTATTGATTGTTGACACCGATCAGCAAGGTCACCAAGTCCTGATCACATGCGATCGGATCGATCTTTTCTGCTTCGTCGATGGCTTGGATCAACTCATCGGTGGTCCACCCCGTTTTCGCGATCACCCGCCATTGCTCTACCGGATGATCATTTGCTTGTAGCAAGGCAACTAGTTGGCCGGGAAAACTTTCTTCCGTTCGAACGGCCTCTCCGATGGTGTAAGAGTCGCCCAAGGCCAGGTATTTTCGGATTCGATTCATGGCGTGATGTCGGTGGAAGTTAAAAAATCAACGATTTTCTGACAAACTGTTGCCTCGCGGTAGATGCGCCGATGCCCCAAACCTTCGGTGATCATGAACCGCACATGGTCCGGGGCAAGTTCTTGCGTGGGCTTGATATCGGCATAGGGTGTTATATCGTCGTTTCTGTCGTGTATCCAGAAGATGGGGTTGCTCAAATTTTTGACCACTCGATTCACGGAGAACCAATCGGTGGACTTTCCGCTTCTTCGCTCGATCGCCTCACCGATAAGGGCCATGATGCGGTTTGATAACTGCAGCGTGGATTGGAGTTGCTTCAGGGCCGACCGAGTTTCGGTAGCGGGCGCGATCAATACTACCCGGTCGCTTGGTCGGGGCGGTTGTTCTTCCAGGGCCAGGCTCAGCGACAAACCGCCGAACGAGTGGGCGATGTACCCATCGAATGGTCCCCATTCCTGTCGGATCTCCTGAATGAATTTTCGGTACCGGAGCGAGTGGATCTGTTTGCCCTCACTGTCGCCATGAGCCGGGGCATCAAAAGCAATCACCTGCACATCTTTTTCGACCAGGGATCCTACCAGATGGGCAAAATTTCTGGCGGAGGAGGAGAAGCCATGCAAGATCAACACCTTTCTTTTTCCGCTTGCATTCCATCGCCACCCGTTGCAGTGATGGCCGGATTCTACCCAATTCAGGGTTTCAGCCCGTTCAAATATGGTGGGGAGTGGTTTACGGGAGCGGACTTGCGGCGTGATGAAGATCGAAAAGGCCTGTTTGGCGGCCCAGCCCGGCCAGAGCCAGGCACCCAATCGAAACCAGAGCTGATAAAAAGTTAACACGGCGCAAAGTTACCACCCCTACAACCATTTACCCGATGCATTGTTTTAGTACTTTTGCGGCCCGAGACTGAATTCCTTATTCCTATGTACAAGATCACCTTTCAATTCGAACAACCCGGTTTGGAGCCCCGAACGTTGACCCAGGTGGCACCCGGACAAAGTCTGCTCGAAGTTGCCCTCCACAACGATATTGAACTGCATCACAATTGCGGCGGGGTCTGCGCCTGCAGTACCTGTCACCTGTATGTTCAGCAGGGCGAGCAACATTTGGAGGAACTCAGCGATAAAGAAGAAGATTTCATCGACCGTGCCGTGAATCCCCGCCTGAACTCCCGCCTGGGCTGTCAATGCCTGTTGCAGGAAGGCACTGGCGACATCGTGGTCACCTTGCCCGATCAAACCCAATTCCTGGGCGAATAAAATCATCCTATGTCACATTTTGAACCTCCCATACATTGGTCTGATCACGAAGACATCGCCCTTAAACTCTACGAGCGTTTCGGCGATGAATTCAATGAGGGAAAGATCTATCGCATCCGGTTTACCGATCTGCTGGAGTGGGTCTTGCAGATCCCCGGCTTTGTCGGTACCCGCGAGCAATCTACCGAGGGACACCTCGAGATGATCCAGAGTTCTTGGGTCTATGAGTGGCGCGACAATCAACGCTAACGCCGCCTGCTGTATCTTTAAGGCCATTCGCTATGAGCATTGCCCAACCGGTTGCCTTTTCCGCTATCCGTCACTTCATCTTCGACATCGATGGAGTACTGACGGACGGCACGATCTATGTCATGCCCGGAGGGGAGCAGGTACGTCGCATGAATATCAAAGACGGCTACGCGCTTCAACTGGCCCGGAAAATGGGCTATTCACTGTTGATCGTTTCCGGAAGTGCCCGCTCCGCTGTAGCCGATCGGTTGGAGAAACTGGGACTAGACGACATCCATTTCTCCGTGTCGGACAAAGCCGGTTTCATCCTCAAACGCCTGCAAGAACTCGGATGGGATCGCCAGCACACGCTTTACATGGGCGATGACCTGCCCGATCTTGAGGCGATGTCGCTGGTGGGGCGATCCGCTTGCCCCCACGATGCCGCGATCGAGATCCGATCCGCGGCCCATTACATTTCGCCCGTCCCCGGCGGCATGGGATGCGTGCGCGATGTGATCGAACAGGTGCTCCGATCCAACGGCCACTGGAAACATCAGTCCGATATCCGTTCCCGATAAACCATGACACTCTTCCCCGCATTTTTACGATTGATCCGTTGGCCTAACCTGGTTTTTATTGCCATTACACAGGGACTGGTGTATCTATGTCTGTATCGACCGTTGCTCGAGCCCTCTGCCAGCGGACTCAATGGAAACATCCTGCTCTGGATACTGGCCTCCGTCTTGATCGCGGCCGCCGGCTATGTGATCAACGATTATTTTGACATCAACATCGATGAGGTGAATCGACCGGACCGTCTGGTCGTGGATAAGATCATCTCCCGCCGCTGGGCCATGCTCTGGCACTTATTATTAAGCGGTCTCGGTTTGATTCTTACAGCCCTGGCAGTGGATTGGAGCGCCCATGCTTATCTTTTCTTTGCCAATTTCGGCTGTGTGATCGCCCTTTGGTTTTACTCCACCCGGTTGAAAAAGACCCTGCTGATCGGTAATATTTTGATCGCACTGTTAACCAGCTGGACGATCTGGGTGATTTTTTTATCACGTTTCAGCTGGGTCGAATTGTTTGATCATCCGGAAGAGGCACAACAAAAATTCACCCGCATCGTCGTACTCTATGCTAGCTTTTCTTTTGTGATCACCCTGATCCGGGAAGCGGTCAAGGATATGGAGGACCGGATCGGGGATGCCAAGGCCGGTTGCCGCACCATGCCCATCGTTTGGGGATTTCCGGCGGCTAAAGTTTATACCGGGGTATGGACGGTCGTTTTATTGGGTAGCTTAATGGTGGTACATACCTACGTGCTGCCCTTCGGTTGGTGGGTTGCCTCCCTCTACGCCCTCACCACGCTGATTTCACCATTGGTCATTTTTATCTCCAAATTGATCCCCGCCAATCAACCCGCTGATTTCACCGAGTTGAGCCGCATCCTGAAATGGGTGATGCTGGCCGGAATATTATCACTGATCTTCTTTTATATCCTGCTATGACGCCGATCCTGCTGGCCTCCGGTTCACCCCGACGCAAACAATTACTGGAATGGGCCGAGATCCCCTTTCGGGTACACGTTTCCAATGTAGCGGAAGATTTTCCGCCGGAACTGCCCGTGGAGGAAGTGCCCGTGTTCATCGCTCGGAAAAAAGCGATCGCCGTGCAATCCGAAACTGCGACCGATGAGATCGTACTCGCAGCCGATACCATTGTGGTCTTGGGCGAACATATTCTCGGAAAGCCGGTCCACCGGGAAGAAGCGATCAGTATGTTACTGGCCTTACAAGGCGTCCGCCATGAGGTCATCACCGGCGTGGTGTTACGTCAACACGAAAAAGAATTGGCCTTCTACGATCGAACCCAAGTGGAATTTCATCCGCTGACCGAGGCAGCGATCGAATACTACGTAGACCAATACCAGCCCTACGATAAAGCCGGTGCCTACGCCATTCAGGAATGGATCGGTGTGGTAGGCATTCGGTCGGTGATCGGGGATTTTTATAATGTCATGGGACTCCCCGTCAGCCGTGTGGTTGGCGCACTGAAAGATTTTTCTCATTCCTGAGCGTTGATTTTCTCCGGGTTAATTCTGCCGCACGGAATAGGTTTGATTTTAAAATCCTATTCCTATGCGAGAAAGATGGTTGCAATCCCTTTGGGGAAAACAAGATTGGAATGACTGGCCGCTACGGACCTATCAGGGACAATCTGTCCGCGTCCTGCATCCCGGGAAGTGGAACAACGATCAAGGACCCGATTTTATCGGGGCGCAGATCTTTATCGATCAGGTCCTCTGGGTTGGTGCCGTAGAGATACATGTGCACAGTGCGGATTGGTTTCGGCACCACCATGCCACCGACCCCAATTATTTACCGGTGATCCTGCATGTGGTCTGGATGCAAGTTCCCCTGCATCCGGATATTCCCACCCTGGAGCTGTCTCGTTACCTGACCGTTCCCAAACTCAAACAAACGCTGATCCATTTGGGTGATATCAGTGAGCTGGCTTGTCACCGGGTAATGAAACCCGTGCCGGATCCGGTGTGGCATGCTTGGCGCAGCCATTTGCTTTCGATCCGTCGTCATCGGAAACTGACGCAGTTAAGCCAAGGGGTCACCTCGTTTCGCAACGCCTTGGCCCGACAATTGGGTGCGTGGGTGAATCGTGAGGTTTTCGAAAGCATCGATGCCTCGATCTCCGAGGAGTTGCTGCAGGCGGTTCGGCCACGAGCGGAGGATCTGACGGCGCTGTACTTGGGACAAGCTGGGTTGCTGGACGAAGCATTTTCCGAAGATCGCCTACTGCTTTTACAAGTGCGTTACCGGGTACTGCGACAACAATATGGCCTGAATCCGCCCTACCGAAGCTTGCTGTGGATGCGCATTCGACCGGCGGCAACGCCCACCATCCGGCTGGTGCAACTGGCTGCTTTGATCCACCTGGGTTGGCATGAACCGGCTCGCTGGCAGGGGCGCTCGCACCTAGAAATCGCCGCCGCGCTCTCAAGCCTGGAGTTGGAGGATCCTTGGCGAGTGGGCGAAAAAATTTGTTTTAGTGGTTCCTTGCTGGAGAACCTGCTGATCAATCTCTGGGGCTATCAACCGGATCTCCGGTTGTCGGAGACAGAAAAACTACTGGTCTTATTTTCTTTTGAGCAGAACCGCATCACCAGGCAGTATCAGTGGTTGGAAATAAAGAATCCCACGGCCGCCGACTCACAGGCCTTGTTGGAATTGCATCAGTCTTATTGCCTGTTCTCGCGCTGTTCCACCTGTGCGCTGGCCAATGCTTGGGTTCAGGACCAGGCGCCCCAGTCGATCTGAACCTCAATGTCGGGGTGCAGGCTATGGCGAACCGGACAAGTATCCCCGATACGTTTGAGCAGTTCGATGGTCTTGGGCTCGAGGCATTGCAGGGCTTCCGGCACCTGAAACACCAACTCGATGCGCTCGATGCGCCGGGGATTGGTGGCCATACCCTTGGTTACCGATACCTGCAGCCCGTCCAGATCAAATTCCATTGAACGCGCCTTGATGCCCATGACGGTCAGCATGCAACTGGCCAAACTGGTGGCGGTCAGGTCGGTGGGAGAGAAGCGTTCGCCTTTCCCGTGATTATCGGTGGGGGCGTCGGTCTCCAGCAGCGAACGACTGGCCAGGTGGGTACAAAGGGTACGCAACTGACCTATATATTGAACGGTAGAGGTCATGAGCTTGTTTTTTGTAAATTTACACCCGATCCCCTGCATATGCGTACTGTCTGGCTTATCCTGTTTTTGTTTCTCGGTTGCTTGTCCACGGCATGGGCCCAAAAACCTCTGACCAAAAAAGAGGCACAAAAGCAACGCATCAATCAACTCATCCGACAGGCCGAGGAGGGTACCTTGGTGTACAACCACCATCATATTTTCGGTATTCAAGTTCGCAGCCTGGGTTATGGGATGTTCTACGAATACGGCCGGATGAAAAATCAACGGAAGACCAACATCTTTCGCCTCGATCTGACAGAAATAAAGGACCGCAAAGAGGACAAGGTGCAAAATACCGCCAACGGGTTTATCTTCTTCGGAAATCCCTATATCTACGGGAAAGTCAATAATTTCTATCAGGCCAATCTCGGGGTCGGACAACAAGTGGTACTCGGACAAAAAGGAAATAAGAACGGGGTGTCGGTCACCGGTATTTATTCAGGCGGACTGGCCATCGGCTTGCTTCGTCCTTACTACCTGCAAGTCATCGATCCGGTGACCAATCAGGAAAAATTCATCACATATTCTTCGGCCGACAGTGCCTTGTTCCTGGGAAACACCATTCTGGGGGGCGGCGGCATCAGCAAGGGTTGGAATGAGATGAAATTTCGACCCGGACTGTTTGCCCGCACCGCGCTTCGCTTCGATTACGGACGATTCAACGAAGCGGTATCCGGCATTGAACTCGGCGTAACCGCAGAGTATTATACCAAAAAAATATCTATCCTTGCCGGCCCGCACGACCGCCAATTCTTTTTCCAAGGCTACATCGCTCTTCTGTTTGGCAGACGAAAATAAGCGGGTTAATTTCGCGTCATGACCGAGCTACCCGTCGTCTCCGCCGAATCCCCTCGAAACAAAAAACCCGACTGGCTTCGCGTAAAACTTCCCATCGGGGAGAATTACAAGCATGTGCGCGGGCTGGTCGATACCCACAAACTTCACACCATCTGCGAAAGCGGCAATTGTCCCAACATGGGCGAATGCTGGGGTGCCGGTACGGCCACGTTCATGATCCTCGGAAATATCTGTACCCGGAGTTGCGGATTTTGCTCCGTGGCAACCGGACGACCATCAGCGGTTGATTGGGATGAGCCCCAACGCGTGGCAGAAGCCATTCACTTGATGAAAGTCAAGCATGCGGTGATCACATCGGTCGACCGCGATGAACTCCCCGATGGCGGATCCACCGTTTGGTACAACACCATTCGCGCCGTCAAACAACTCAATCCCGATACCACGCTGGAAACCCTGATCCCCGACTTTAAGGGAAAGAAAGAGGATATTCAACGCGTGATCGAGGCTGCCCCCGAAGTGGTATCCCATAACATTGAAACCGTTGAACGTCTTACCCGACAAGTCCGTATCCAAGCCAAGTACTGGCGTAGCATGGACGTGATCCGCACCCTCAAAGAAGGCGGCATGCGTACCAAGAGTGGGATCATGCTGGGACTGGGCGAAGCAAAAGAAGAGGTAGAACAAACCCTGCGCGACCTCAAAGAAAACGGCTGTGATGTGGTCACGATCGGTCAATATCTCCAACCCACGAAGAAGCATTTACCGGTGCACCGGTTCGTACATCCGGATGAATTCGCGGCCTATCGCGAGTATGGATATGAGATCGGACTGGATTATGTGGAAAGTGGCCCCTTGGTCCGTTCTTCCTACCACAGCGAGAAACACGTGATCCCGCAATACGGCCGCGAACAGTGGCTGGCACAAAAACAATCCTGAGTTGAAAACGATCCTGTTCTGTCTTACTTGCTTCCCGGTGGTGGCACTGGCCCAGTGGAACTGGCAGTCGGTCGATTCAGCCTTTGGTGCGTTGCCCGCATCGATCCGCGTTTACCGGACGGCCGACCCCATCGCGGGAAAACCCAGCATCGCCTATTATGTAAAAGCGGATCTGTCCGATCCGTCTTTGGAATTCAGATCCGATACGACCTGGAAGCGACGCTTGACACCCGATCAATTTCATCAAAAGTTATCGGCTCCGCTGGTGATCCTCAATACCAGTTTCTTTTCGTTTGCCACGCATCAGAATTTGAATATGATGATGGATCAGGGGCAGATGACTGCATACAATGTGCACACGATCCCCGCCAAAGGGAAAGACAGTTTGAAGTATCGTCATCCGTTGGTGGCGACCTTGGGACTCTCCGCTCGAGGGAAAGCCGATGTGGCCTGGACCTTTACCGACTCCGCTGCCTCCATGCCCTGGGCCAGTCAATCGCCCATGCCCCATCGGATGAACGAATCCGTTCGATTTTCCCTCAACGAAATAAACGTACCGCTCAAGAAATGGAAAATGCGAACGGCGGTTTCGGGCGGACCGGTACTGGTGCAAAACGGTCAGGTGCAAGTCACCAACAACGAAGAATGGAAATTTGCCGGCAAAGCGATCGACGATCGCCATCCTCGATCCGCGATGGGCTATACCGCTGATGGGCAATTGATCTTACTGGTTATCGAAGGAAGATTCCCCGGTAAAGCGGAAGGCGCCACGCTGACGCAAACGGCCGAAATGTTGGTGTCGCTGGGCTGTGTGGAGGGATTGAACCTGGATGGTGGCGGCAGTAGTTGTTTACTGGTCAATGGCAAGCAGACCATACAACCCTCCGACAAAGAAGGACAGCGCGCTGTCCCCGGTATCTTCTACATCCGCCGTAAAAAAGATTGATCAGGCCTCCCAGATCAGGGCACTGGCCCCCAGGATCGCGGCATCCGCTTCTTTCAGCTCACTGAACATCAATTTCACTTTGTTCTTGAAGACTTGCACCAAATTGGCTTCCATCGCCTGACGCGTGGGATTCAGAATCATATCGCCCGCCTTGGTGACTCCGCCAAACAGGACGATCGCCTCGGGAGAGGAGAACATCACGAAATTGGCTAAGGCCTCGCCCAATAATTGTCCCGTAAAAGCAAAAACTTCCTGTGCGATCTTATCTCCCTTAACAGCAGCTTCGTAAACGGACTGACTGGTGATGTCTTCAGGTTTTAGCTCCCGCATCAAACTGGGCGTATCGGATTGCGTGGCCAACATCTCCAGGGCAGTCTCCCGCATGCCGGTAGCGGAAGCATAAGCCTCCAACGGGCCATGAATATGGGTTCCTTTATGGAGTCGGCCACCCGGACGAATGATGGTATGGCCCAATTCGCCGGCAAAGCCATCATGTCCCAGCACGATCTTTCCATCGATCACAATGCCACTGCCCACGCCGGTGCCGAGCGTGATTGTTATAAAGTGTTTCATGCCCCGGGCCGCACCATACATCATTTCACCCATGGCCGCCGCATTGGCATCATTGGTGAGTTTGACACGCATATCGAACCGCGTCGACATCATGCTGGCAAAGGGAATGATACCAGGCCATTTCAGGTTGGCGGCATACTCGATGTTGCCGGTATAATAATTTCCGTTGGGAGCACCGATGCCGATGCCGGCGAATTTCTCTTTCCCGCCCAAGCGTTCGATCATGGGCTGGATCTTGGTAAAAAGATCTTCAATGAAATCCTGCGGCGTTGACTTGTCGTTCGTGAGGGTACGACCCTGTTCCAGAATATGTCCGTTGCGGTCAACCACTCCAAACTTGGTGTTGGTACCACCAATATCGATACCGATTGCAAGATCTGCCATGATGATGTTTGTTCTTTCTTTCTTTCTTACTTTCTTATTCCAGATTAATGTCCACCTGTGGTGCCAGTCGATTCATAATCGATCCCTTGTTTTTGCAAGATACCTTTGACCAAATAGGCGAACAGGGCCAGGTAGGCGAAGCAGAGGATGGCGATGAAGAAGGACTGGTGGATTCCGATGATATCGGCCAATTTACCTTGTACGGGTGGGATCACGGCACCGCCGAGGATCATCATGATCAAAAAGGCTGATCCTTGGGTGGTGTACTTGCCGAGTCCGGCTACGGATAGCGAAAAGATCGATGGCCACATGATGGAGCAGGCCAGTCCGCCACTCAGGAACGCATAGATGGCAATTTTTCCGGTGGTGAGGAGCCCCACCGTCATCGCCACCACCCCGAACAAGCTAAACAGTAGCAAGGTGCGGGCGGGATTGCTGCGACTCAGGAAGAAGGTGCCGATCTGCAACAACACGCAAACTACGTACCAATATAAAATTTGGATGTCGTGTCCGGCGAGTTTGGTCAGCAGCAACACCACACCAAAAGCGACCAGCGGGGTGATGAACGTGAATAATTTTTTTCGATCCTCGCTGAGGTTGAAGGCACCCACGGCGCCGGCCCATCGACCGATCATCAAACTTCCCCAGTACATGGCAATGAAGGGGGCGATCTCTGATGATTTATAACTGCCGAAGGCGGGTTGTTTTAATAATTCTCCCAGGTTGCTGCCGATGGCCACTTCCACGCCCACGTAAACAAAAATGCCCAGCATCCCCAACACCAATTGTGGGTATTGCATGGCGCCCCAGCCTTCTTTTTGTTTCGAAGCAATGCTGTTGCAAAGCGGCAGGCCGATCACGATCACGGCCAGGGCCAGCAGGAGCCAGGTGAGACGCTGGCGTTCGAGCGGACCTTTGATGGCGCCGATTTCGTCGCTTTCGCGACTAAAAGTTTTTTTGATGTCCTCGATCTTAGTATAGATGGCGGTTCTGGCCTCGCCGGTTTGTTTCAGGGCCTCACATTCCAATTGATTGATCTCGGCTCTTTGAACGCTGAGCGTCGATTCGATCTGTTCGATCTGTTTGACACCTTCGGAGCGGTAAGAGGAGAAGACAGGTACGAATGTGATGATCAGCAGTCCGGTGATGATCAGCATCGCCCGGAAGGCTCGACCGGCTTTTTCAGGTTTTTCCGGATTGATACCGGCTGGAACTTTTTTACTCGTCCCAAACAAGGTGGCGGCCGCCACGAACAAGATGCCTACAAATACATAGAGCCCGATGACCTTGCTTAGCGGCAGGTTTTGGATCTCGTAATCGCAAACGGAACTGGCACTGCCGAACAGGGCGAGGGCTACGACGAGCGGACCGATGGTGGTGCCCAGCGAGTTGACGCCGCCTCCCAGGTTCACGCGGGTATCGCCGGTGGAGGGATCGCCCAGGGAGATGGCAAAGGGTTGGGCACCGGTCTGTTGGATCGAGAAGCCAAGGGCCACAATGAACAGGCCGATCAGCATACCGGTGAACGTGTTGCCGTTGACCGCGAGGATCATGGCACCGGCCCCTATGGCCGAGAATAGCAGTCCGTAAATGATACTTTTTTTATAGCCCCATTTACCGACCAGGTCTTGTCCGCCAAATATCCCATACGCAAACAAGATCAGTGCTCCGATGTAGTAGGCCAGGTAAAAGGCGAAGTCGATCAGCTGGCTCTGAAATTGATCGAGGTGAAAATAGTTTTTGCAAAAGGGGATAAACACCGAGTTGCCGGCGGCAATGAATCCCCAGAAGAAAAAAACGGTGACCAGGGTGCTGAGTGCCCCGTAATTGGTGGGTTGTTTGGCTTGGCTCATGGAGCGGTCGTTTGATTAGTAGGTGGACAAAATAGGAAAAAAACCCCATGCCATACACCCGCACGGCTGTTTTCATCAGTTTGTTTATATTTATTGCTCCCGTATGGAAATCTTGCATGTATCGGCGGAATGTTACCCCATGGCCAAAGCCGGTGGCTTGGGAGATGTCTTAGGTGCTTTGCCCAAGTACCAAGAGCGAGCCGGGCACATCGCAAAAGTGGTGGTGCCGATGTATCGAACCCGTTACCTGTTCAAAAAAGATTGGGAGCTGGTGCACGAGGGCCGGCAGCAGCTGGGCAATTATTCTTTTCCCTACAGTGTGATTCGGGAACGTTCTCGGGAGCTGGGTTTCGATCTCTATTTGGTGGATGTCAATGGTCTGCTCGATCGCCCGAACATATATGGCTATGATGATGATCCGCAGCGTTTTTTGGCCTTTCAGTATTGTGTGCTTGACTGGGTGAATAGTTGGAATCATCGTCCCGATATCATCCATGCCCACGATCACCACACGGGACTGATCCCTTTCCTGATGCGGTATGCACAGGCCTTTCGCGATCGGTTGCACGATATCCCTTCTGTCTTTACGATTCACAATGCACAATACCAGGGCTGGTTGGGTTGGCAGCACCGCGAGTGGTTGCCGCCACATGATGAATGGAAGTCGGGGTTGCTCGAATGGGACGATCAGATCAATCCCCTCGCCGCCGCCGTCAAATCGGCCTGGCAAGTCACTACGGTCAGTCCCAGTTACCTCGAGGAACTCCGCCACCGGGCCAACGGATTAGAAAAACTCTTTGAATATGAAAAGGGGAAATGTCGGGGTATTCTCAACGGGATCGATGCGGAGGTCTGGAATCCGGAAACGGACCCTTTGTTGGTCAAAAATTATTCGAGGGAGGATCCTTTCTCCGGAAAATTCGCCAATAAGGAGACTTTGTGTCGTCAATTCGGACTTGACGCTTCCAAGCCGTTACTTTCTTATATCGGCCGGCTGGTGCACGAAAAAGCAGCCGACTTGTTGCCGGAGGCCATTTATCAGTGTTTGCGCCAGTACCCGGGGCAGTTGAATATCTTATTGCTGGGAACGGGGGAGCCCTCCTTACAGTCCGCTTTGCAAGAGCTGTCGCATCGCTTTTCAGGTCGGTTAAGTGCCTATATCGGTTATTACGAGGAGCTCAGTCACCGTATCTACGCCGGCTCCGATTTTCTGTTGATGCCCAGCCGGGTGGAGCCCTGTGGGTTGAACCAGCTATATGCCATGCGGTATGGTTCCGTTCCGTTGGTTCGGAACACCGGTGGTTTGCGGGATACCGTGGTGGATATGGGAGAGTCAAATGGATTTGGTATCCGATTCGAACAGGCGAGCGTGGGAGATATCGTATATTCGGTAGGCCGGGCCTTGGAATTGTATTCTAATGATCCGGATCATATGCAAGCGATGCAGCGGCAAATGATGGGTTTTGATCATTCTTGGGACCGATCCGCCGACCAATATTTGGAGCTCTATCAATCGATTCGATAATTATGGCCATACGCACCATTACGCATTCGACCGAGATCCTCTGTGTGATACTGGGAGGAGGAGCCGGTTCTCGTCTATATCCGCTTACCGCCAGCCGATCCAAACCGGCGGTGCCCATTGCAGGAAAGTATCGCTTGGTCGACATCCCGATCTCGAATTGCCTGAATAACGGGATTGGTCGCATGTTCGTGCTCACCCAATTCAACTCGGCCTCTCTGAATCGGCACATCAAGAATACCTACCATTTCAGTGCCTTTAGCAAAGCCTTTGTGGATATTTTGGCTGCGGAGCAGACACCGGATAATCCCACTTGGTACCAGGGAACGGCCGATGCCGTGCGACAAGGACTTCGTCACATCGAACCCTTTGAAAGTGACTATGTGCTGATCCTTTCGGGCGATCAGTTATATCAAATGGATTTTGTGGAGATGCTTGATAACCACAAAAAGTTGGGAGCGGATATCTCCATTGCGACCATTCCCGTCGGCGCGCGCGAGGCACCCGAGTTCGGCATCCTGAAAAGTCAAGAGGGACTCATCACCTCGTTCATCGAGAAGCCCAAGAAAGAACAGTTATCCGATTGGATCAGCGATACGGGGGAGGAGATGAAAGCCTCCGATCGACATTACCTGGCCTCCATGGGTATTTATATTTTCAACAGGGCGCTGTTGTTCGATCTGTTACAGCATGAGTTTTTGCAAGCCACGGATTTTGGAAAAGAGATCATCCCTCAAGCGATCCAGCAATTCAAGGTAGCGAGTTATCAGTACTCCGGTTATTGGACCGACATTGGGAATATTCGTTCTTTTTTTGAGTCCAACCTGGAATTGACCAAGGACCTGCCGGCCTTTGATTTGTTTGACAGCGATCGAACGATCTATACGCGTCCCCGTATGTTGCCACCGGCCAAGGTAAGTGGTACCACGTTGGAAAAAGCCTTGGTGGCGGAGGGTTGTATCATTCAGGCCTCTCGCCTCGAGCACTCGGTGATCGGTATTCGAAGCCGGATCGGTCATGGTACCACGATCGCGCATTCATACTTAATGGGAAGCGACTATTACGAAACCTTGGCGGAGATCGAATCGGCCGCGCAGGAGTGCATTCCGCCATTAGGGGTAGGGGAGCGCTGTGAGATCCGCAATGCCATCTTGGATAAGAACGTTCGCATTGGCAATGATGTCCGGATCAATGGCGGGGATCATTTGTCCAACACCGACCACCCCCTCTACACCGTGAAGGACGGGATCGTGGTGGTGAAAAAAGGAGCCATTTTGCCCAACGGATTCGTTATTTGATCCGGGCATATACCCATAGTGTATTGAATACATATTCTTGCTATCTTGGGGCAAATCGATTGCTATGTCCACCGCGTATACAGGCCCCAAACCCCGGTTGAGTTTTTGGCAGATCTGGAACATGTGTTTCGGATTTTTTGGTATCCAGTTCGGCTGGAGTTTGCAAATGGGCAACATGAGTGCCATCTACGAATTTCTCGGTGCTCAGGCCGATGAGATACCGGGTCTCTGGCTGGCGGCCCCGATGACCGGTTTATTGGTACAACCCATTGTTGGGTACTTGAGCGATCGGACTTGGCACCCGACCCTGGGTCGGCGTCGTCCTTTCTTTTTGGTCGGAGCCATCTTAAGTTCACTGGCCTTATTTATCATGCCGAATTCCTCGGCCGTTTGGATGGCCGCGGGCACCCTTTGGATCCTGGATTCCTGTATCAACATTACCATGGAGCCCTTTCGGGCCTTTGTGGCCGACAATCTTGATGATGAACAACAATCTTTCGGATATGCTATGCAAAGCATGTTCATCGGGGCAGCTTCATTCATTGCGGGTTTCTTGCCGGGCTTGTTGGTCAATTGGATCGGTATCTCCCGCGAAAAAGGAGCTGGTGGTATTCCGCAAAACATCATGTGGTCCTTTTACATTGGTTCCGCCGTTTTTTTGGTGGCGGTGTTATTTACGGTCTTCAAGAGTAGGGAATATCCGCCCTCCGATCCGGATTGGAAACAAAAGAGAGCGGCCGGCGGGGTTGATTTTGGGACCGGCGTTCGAGAGATCCTTCAGGCCATTGGAAATATGCCCTCGGCCATGAAGCGGTTGGCCCTGGTGCAGTTTCTGACCTGGCCCGGACTTTTTCTCATGTGGTTCTATTACAGCACGGGGGTGGCCGCCGATATTTTCGGGGGCGATGCCCAAACCAATGCCATCCGCTACACGGAAGGGTTGGAGCATGCCAATGCAACCTCTGCCATCCTGAATCTGGTCACTTTTGCTTTCTCCTTCACGATCCCTTTCTGGGTGTTGCGGCTGGGTAAGAAATGGACGCACAGCCTTTGTTTGTTCGTGGGCGGGGTCGGACTCATCTCGGTCAACTATATCCAGGAGCCCTGGATGCTATATGTTTCCATGAGTTTGGTCGGCATCGCCTGGGCCTCTATTCTATCTATGCCTTATTCCCTGTTGGCCGGATCCATTCCCCCCGAGAAGACAGGCATCTATATGGGGGTCTTCAACTTCTTTATCGTGTTGCCCGAGATTATCGCAGCCCTGAGCTTTGGAAAGATCATGGAAAATTACCTGGGTAACGATCGACTGCTCGCCGTACTCATCGGAGGTATTCTGCTTTGCACCGCCGCGCTTGCCTGCGCCCTACTCGTAAAAGACCAAAAACTAAAAACTATAAACTAAAAAATTTATCCTAAACCCTAAACCCTAAACCCTAAACTTTCTCCCTACTCCATGCGAACACTCATCCTCATACTTCTCACCTCCCTCTCTGCCATCGCTCAACCCAAATGCTATCCCACGCACTGGTTCACGGGTTTCAAGGAGACCTCCTTGCAGTTGATCCTGCAGGAAAAAGATCTTTCTGCGTACACGACGGCCGCCATCCAATATCCCGGCGTACGATTGATCAACCTGCGCAAGTTGGAAAGCCCACAGTATCTGTTGCTGGACCTTCGCATCGATCCGACTACCCAGCCGGGTGCTTTCAAGATCGAATTAAAGGGGAAGGGACTGGCCACCAAGAATATTACCTACCAACTAAAACCCCGTTCCACCCAAAACGGAAGATCTCGTATACAGGGTGTTCGGGCCAACGATTTTATTTATTTGATCATGACCGACCGGTTTGCCAACGGCGATCCGTCGAACGACATCGTTCGTACCTACCGCGACACCCTCTGCGAGCGGACGAATAAATTTTCCCGTCACGGAGGCGACCTCAAAGGGGTGGAGGATCGAATGGATTATCTCAAGCAGTTGGGGGTTAGTACCGTTTGGCTGACACCCGTGAATGAAAATGATATGCCGCGCATGAACGAGTGGGGAAATTCAGTAGCCGGATATCACGGGTATTGGTTTACGGATCATTATCAGGTGGATAAGCGTTTTGGCGGCAATGCTGCGTATCGGCAACTATCCGATCGTTTGCATCAAAATGGCATGAAACTCATTCAGGATGCCGTATACAATCACATCGGTAATTATCACTGGATCGCCCTGGATCCGCCCGCGGCCGATTGGCTGAACAGCTCGCAAGGAAAAAATCCGCCGCATCATCGGGAAGAAGTTTTCTTTGATCCGTATGCATCGCAACAGGACAAACGTCAAATGCTTGACGGTTGGTTTGTGCCGCACCTGCCCGACCTCAACCAGCGCAATGCCGATGTGGCCCGCTACCTGATCCAATATCATATTTGGGCAACGGAAGAATTTGGCGTCGATGGCTGGCGCGTCGATACCTACAAATACAACGAGGAGAAATTCCTGAACGATATGAACGATGCCCTGACCCGGGAGTTTCCCAAGCTCACGATCTTTGGTGAATCTTGGGTAACCTCTCCGGTGGCCAATGCCTATTTCACCCGGAACAACCTGTCCACCCCATTCCGACACAATGCCGAAGGCATGCTGGACTTTCAAACCTCCTTTGCCATGATCGCCGCGGCCAAAGAGGAAAATGGATGGAGCAACGGCATCATTAAACTTTATTTCGCCTTGGCGCAGGATGCCTTGTATAAAGACCCCATGCGCAATTGTGTGTTCCTCGACAATCACGACATGGACCGTATCTTCTCTGTCCTGGGGGAGGATGAAGCCAAATTCACCATGTGTATGAATTGGCTCTTCACTTTACGGGGAATGCCGCAATTGTATTACGGCACCGAGGTGTTGATGAAAAATTTCAAAGTGAACACCGATGCCACGGTTCGGGAAGATTTCCCCGGTGGTTGGCCATCCGATGATCCATCAAAAAACCGATTTCTCGCCTCTGGCCGCTCCACTGAGCAATCAAAGGCCTTTGATTACATCAGCCGCCTGGCTCAGTTCCGTAAAACCTCTCCCGCCTTGGGTGGGGGGAAGCTGATGCAATTCATTCCTCGAGAAGGTGTCTATCTCTATTTTCGTTACACCGAGCAGCAAACCGTCATGGTTATCGCCAACAGTTCCGATAAAGCGGCTAAACCGGATTGGACGATCTACCGCGAACGGGTCAACGGATTCACCCGGGCCCGCGATGTGGTGACCGGTGAAATCGTTTCGCTGTCCGATTGGACGATCGGTGCCAAAGAAAGCCGGGTACTGGAACTGTTGAAATAAACCCGGCCCATGCCGCAAACCGAAACAAACGATAGCGTCTGGAACCATTCCTTGCTGACGGAAGCAGATATCCGAAATTTTCAGCAAGGCACACACTATCGACTGTATGAGGTGATGGGCAGTCGTCCCACCGAAGTCAACGGAGTAGCGGGCATGTACTTCTGTGTCTGGGCCCCCAATGCCACCCAACTTTCCGTGAAAGGCCATTTTAACGAATGGCGCGATCATGAGTATCATTTGTATCCGCGGTGGGACCGAAGCGGCATCTGGGAAGGATTCATACCGGGATTAACCCTGGGGGAGGCTTACAAGTATCACATCACCGGTTATGAGGGTCGGCGGTTGGATAAAGGCGATCCCTTTGCTCATTTCTGGGAGAAAAGACCCCAAACGGCATCCATTACCTGGTCGCTCGATTACCAATGGAACGATGCCAAATGGATGCGTCAACGAAAAAAGCATAATGCCCTTGACGCTCCTTGGAGTATTTATGAACTGCACCTGGCCAGTTGGCAACGTCCCGTACCCACCGATGAGGAAAGCTATAACTCCTACGATCAACTTCGGGAGCAACTGATTCCCTACCTGCAGGAGATGGCCTTTACCCACGTAGAGTTCATGCCCGTGATGGAACATCCATTCGACGGCAGTTGGGGTTATCAATGTACAGGTTTTTTTGCGCCGACCTCCCGATTTGGCGACCCACAGGGACTCATGCGCTTGATCGATGCCCTGCACCAAGCCGGTATCGGGGTGATCCTCGATTGGGTGCCTTCCCATTTTCCGTATGACGCTCACGGACTTTTTCTATTCGATGGTACGCATACCTATGAGTATGCTGATATGCGAAAAGGATTTCATCCCGATTGGAACAGCTATGTCTTCAATTACAAAAGGGGAGAGGTCAAATCCTTCCTGATCAGCAGTGCTCGGTTCTGGTTCGATAAATTTCACATCGATGGCATCCGCGTCGATGCGGTGTCCTCCATGCTCAAATTGAATTATTCGCGGGAGACGGGACAGTGGGAGCCCAATGAATTCGGAGGCGACGGCAACCTCGAGGCGATCGCTTTCCTAAAAGACCTCAACGAAACCATCTACCGAGATTTTCCGGACGTACAAACCATGGCGGAAGAAGCTACCGACTGGCCCGGGATCTCCAAGCCGACCTTTCAGGGGGGATTGGGGTTTGGCATGAAATGGATGATGGGTTGGATGCACGATACCTTGGATTATTTCAAGATCGATCCGCTGTTTCGACAAGACCATCAGGATAAGTTCTCCTTCAGCATGATGTATTTCTATGATGAGAATTTCCTGCTGCCATTCAGTCACGATGAAGTGGTGCATGGGAAAAGTCCACTCCTCTACAAAATGCCCGGCGATGAGTGGCAGAAGTTTGCCCACCTGAGGTTGTTGTATACGTATATGTGGACCCACCCCGGAGCCAAATTACTTTTCATGGGCGGGGAGTTTGGTCAGACGGCCGAATGGGATTACCGGACCGAACTTTCTTGGGGACTCCTGTCATTCGATTGCCACCGCAGCCTGCGCCACTGTGTATCCGAGCTCAACCGAATGCTTCGTTCCGAGCCTGCCTTGTTCGTGCATCAGTTTAATCCATACGGATTTGAATGGGTCGATCTGCAGCACCGATCCGAATCGGTGATGGTTTATCGGCGAAAGGGGAAAAAACCACAAGACGATCTGTTGATCGTATTGAATATGACCCCGGTAGTGCGGTTGGATTGGCCGATCGAATACACCGGCAAGCCCTACAAGAAAGAGATCTTTAACAGCGATCGCGCTGAGTTTTGGGGAAGCGGACAGGTCTTCAATCCCTCCATCCGGCACGAATGGGTCGATAAAAAAGCCAATAAATCGCGAATCACCGTAAATCTACCAGCACTCAGCGGAATTGTACTAAAGTAGTGTCTGTTTTTTCCCGGTTCCCGTACTTATTCATTCGCTAAGATTTGTGAAGCCGATACCGCGCTGAATACCTTTATGTCCAATCCAATCTATCTCATGAAAAGGTATCTTATCCTTATCCTGCTCACCTATTTGGTGATCGTCCTTTTTTTGTTTGGTCCCCGGCTGATGGCCCAGGGCGTTCCCAACACCGACAGTGCCGCCCATTATTTGAAGTTGGCTCAGGAGAACAAGCAAATGGGTCGCCGGTTGGACCTCCTCCAGAACCTGGACAAGGCCCTGTCGTTTCAAACTCAAGACCCGACAATCCTGCGAGAGTTGGGGGGGCTGTTGGTCAGTCAGCGTAAGTATGCACCCGCCTGGGAGCAGTATGAAAAGGCCCTGCGATTAAATCCCCGCGACACCGCCCTGCTTCGCCTATCAATCGAACTCGCCTTTCAGCTGCGTCAGCATGAGTCGGTGATACGCCTGGCAGCGTTGTATAAAAAAGCTGACCCTCATGCGCGGGTAGATTATTATTTGGGAAAAGTGTACTACGAGCAGGAAGATTATGGGAAGGCCATCCAATTTTTGACACAAGCTGCCCGGGAAAACCCGAACCAGGCAGAGATTCCCTACCTGTTGGCTAAGAGTTATGCCGACATGACCAACTTCAAAGGAGCCATCCCTTTTTTTGTCAAGGCCCTGGAGTTGGATGCGAATCAGCCACGGTGGACCTACGAGTTGGGGTTGAGCTACTATGCGAT
>SXGQ01084526.1_pt1 | contig 20336 bp, 17 predicted proteins | sample 3178371 | NCBI WGS metagenome assembly SXGQ01 (sample SAMN11356859, study PRJNA531348) | freshwater metagenome | isolation source: freshwater sample F1-20 | place: China: Fuxian Lake, Yuxi | collected 2017-12-25 | reverse complement strand
GTCGGCGATGTTCTTGACCACGCCGCGGCGGATCTGGCCCACCTCGAGCGTCTCCATGAGCTGCTTCTTCCGCTCGGCCCGCTCCTGCTCGATGAGGGCACGACGCGAGACGACGATGTTGCGGCGGGCCTCGTCGATCTTGAGCACGAGGCACTGGATGCAGCGGCCGCAGTAGTCGCCGATGTCGGCCGGCCGGCGGATGTCCACCTGGCTGGCCGGGAGGAAGACGTTGACGCCGGAGATGTCGACGAGCAGGCCGCCCTTGATCTTCCGCGTGACGAATCCGGTGACGACGTCGTTTTCGTGGACGCTCTCCATGACCCGGAGCCAGTCCTCGATCCGCCGAGCCTTCCGCTTCGAGAGCGTGATCAGCCCCCGCTGCTCCTCGAGCGATCCGTCCTCAAACTCCTCGAGCAGCACCTTGACGATGTCGCCGATCTGAGGAGGCGGCTCGGAATCGTCCCACTCGTTGCGTGGAATGTGGCCTTCGCTCTTGTAGCCCACGTCAACGAGCACGAACTCGTCATCCACCCGCAGGACCTTCCCCTCGAGCACCGAGTTGACCGCCAGCGTTGAGGTCCCGACCGAGTATTCACCCTCGGCCGCACCCGCCATCGCGAGTTCGAGTTCCTGATCGAGTTCGTCGCCGAGTTCCAGTTCGCGGATGAGGTTGCGGTTGACCATGCGTGGGGGGTTTCGGGAAAAAGCGGGGTTGGGGAAGAGAAAGTGATGCGGGCCACGAAGAATCGAGCACGGCAGCATAACAGCGGGCTGCCGGCGGAACAATCGAGCATGATTCCCCCGCCGCCGCAGGTTTCCCGACCGGCTGAGCCGCCGCCCGGCCTGCGGAGCCCCCGGTCCGCGGGCCGATGCTGTCCAGCGGAGGACAAATCGATGATCGGCTTCCAAGCGGTCCCGCGCGGCCCCCGCGTCGTCGCGGCTGCAGTGCTGACGGTCGCCGCCTGCGTTTCCGGGGCAGCCAGGGGGCAGTTTCTCGAAAACGGCACCGCGGGGGCGGCGGCGATCAAGCTCGGCGACGTCCGCACGCAGAAATACCGCGTCGGGGTCGTCGTGACGGCCGAGGGGGGACCTTGCCGCGGCATCTACGCCACCCTGCCGATCCCGCACGACTGGCCCGAGCAGAAGGTGCGGATCGTGTCGGAGGAGACGTCACCCCAGGTCAAATCCCTCCGCTACAGGATGCTGCCCGGCGACATCCGGCAAATGGTGGTGGAGATCCCCGATCTGCCGAACGGCCAACAGGCCAAGGCGATCGTCACCTTCGAGCTCGAGCGGGCCGCGATCCTCGCCCCCGCCTCCACGGACGGATTGGTCCCGCCGCAGAAGCCCGACCGGGCGCTCCGCGGCCACCTCGGCCCCAGCCCCTACATCGAGGCGCGGGATCCGAAGATCGTCCGGCTGGCCAAGGAAACGACCGCCGATCTCGAGGGCTGGGGGAAGGTCGAGGCGATCTACGACACCGTCCGCGAGAAGGTCGAATACCGCAACGGCGAACTCAAGGGCGCGCGGAAGGCCCTGGCCGACGGCTGGGGCGACTGCGAGGAACTCACCTGCCTGTTCATCGCGATGTGCCGCGCCGAGGACATTCCCGCGCGGACCGTCTGGGTCGAGGGGCACTGCTACCCGGAGTTCTATCTCGTCGATGACGCCGGCACGGGCCACTGGTACCCGTGCCAGGCCGCGGGCACCAGGGCCTTCGGCTCCATGCCCGATCAGCTGCCGATCCTGCAGAAGGGAGACAGCTTCCGCGACCCCGATCGCCCCGGCAAACAGCTTCGCTACGTGTCGGAGCTGATCAAGGGGGCGGGCGTCGAGGGGGGCGGATCGCCCCGCGTGACCTGGGTCCGCGAGGGGGCCTGATGGTCCGTGGACAAAGTCATCCATGACCTTTGTCCACCCGGTCGACCGGTGGAGACGCCGGGGGTTTCCACGGTCGACGCTCCTCGCATCCCGCCCGGGAAGACGTGTGGCAAAGCCTGCCGGCGGGCTATTCGGCCCCCATGAAGGCGGCCTCTTCCCCGATCGGACGGCCAAACTGGTCGCGTTGCACGGGCGTGAACCACCGCGGTGCGATCGTCAGGCCGGCTTCCTTCCAGGCCGTCTCCAGCCGGTCACCGGCGAGCTTGACGATCTTTTCACGGCCCTTGCCCACGAGCGTCGAGCGGTCGGCCCAGGGCGTGACCGGGCCCTCGAAGCCGGCTGCCTTCGCATGCGTCAGGGCAGCGGCCATGCTGATGGCGCCCGTCTCGCCCGGCATCAAGCGGTGGCCGTGGGTCAGTTCGGCGACGGGAACGTCGCGGGGAGCGTCGGAGAGGCGCAGCTCGACGAGACGGCCCTTCGGCACTTTGGCGATCATCTCCAGCGGCTCGCCCGTCATGTGCAGCGCCCAGACGTCGGCGATGGCGCCGACCCGCTCGTGGGCCACGGCCACCAGGCCGAGCAGGCCCTCGAATGTGTGGATGAACGTGTTTGCCTTGCCCTCACGCGCCTCGGCCTCCGGCCGGAAGTTGAGTCCGAGCACGATGTCGTGCTTGGCGAGAAGGTCGCCGATGTCGTTGAGCCGCGAGCGGTAGAGTTCGAAGAAGTCCTTGAACGAATGCTCGTCGGATGCGGGGACGACCGTCGCCACGGCCCGGTTCGCTTCGGTGGCCTGGGCGAGTTCGAGGCGGCGGGGCAACGCCGCCATCTCCTCCTTGAAGGTCGCTTCGTCGCCCGCCAGTTGGACGGGCAGATGAAAGGTGCCGCTCTTCAGCCGGGCGCTCACCATCAACCGCCGGGCGTGGGGCACGCCGAACGCGTCGGCCTGCTGCTGAAAGTCGAGGATGTCGATGTCCATGGCGTCGAAGCCGAAGGAAAGCGCCAACTCGATGAGTTCACTGGGGCGGCCGGAGAGGGGCAGGCCGATGGTGCTGAGGTTGCGAAACATGCTCAAAAAGGCTCCGGATTGGAATGTCGTGGGCCGGGCAGTATGACTGACACCTCCGGCATTTGGAAGCACCCCGACGATGTCCACCCTTGAAGCCATCGTGCTCGGCATCGTGCAGGGACTCACGGAGTTCCTCCCGATTTCCAGCAGCGCCCACCTCCGGATCGTGCCGGCCCTGTTCGGCTGGAATGATCCGGGGGCGGCCTATTCGGCGGTGATCCAGAGCGGCACGCTGGCCGCCGTTTGCCTGGCTCTGCGACGGGACATCGTCGATCTGGCCCGGGGAAGCCTCGCCGCCCTCCGGATGGGGCGGCCGCTCGGCACCCCCGAGGCCCGCCTCACCGCCCTGATCGCCCTGGGCACGGTGCCGATCGTGATGGCCGGTTTCGCCTTCAAGGATCTGATCCGCAGCGAGGCCCGGCAGCTGGCCGTGGTGATCGCTGCCCTGCTCGGGGCCACCGCAGTGATGGCCGTCGCAGAACTGGCCTGCCTCCGCCGCGGCCGCCGCACGGGATCGCCGGGTCGCGAGGGCCTCGACCGCGTTTGCTTTTTCGACGGGGTCGTCATGGGCCTCGCGCAGATGCTGGCCCTGGTGCCGGGCACTTCCCGCAGCGGGATCACGATCTCGGCGGGCATGCTGGCGGGGCTCGGCCGGCGAACCGCTGCCCGGTTCTCGTTTCTCCTGTCGCTGCCGGCCGTCGCGGCGGCGGCGATCCTCGAGGCCTGGCAGCAGCGGCAGGAGATCCTCGGCGGCGACGCATGGGCCACGCTCGTCGGCGCGGTCACGGCGGGCATCGTGGGGTATGTGTCGATCCGCTGGCTGCTCCGCATGCTCACCGGCCACACGCTCTGGCCGTTCATCATCTACCGAATCTGTCTGGCCGTCCTCCTCGCCTGGCTGCTCGCCTCCGACTGGGCGGCCGCTCCCGTCGCCTGACGCCGACGGGTACAACACATGGCATGAACAGCGACGCGGGCCCACTTCGACGAGCGCCGCTTTTTTTCACCCGGCGGTGGCTCGATGCGTTTGCCATCGCGGTGCTGGCCGGCACCCTTGCCGGCTGGTGCGGCCACTGGTTTTGGCTGTTCGATCTGGCGAGCCACTTCCGCTCCTCGTGGCTGCTGCTCGCCGGCGTCGGCCTCGTGGCCTGCATCCGCTGCCGCCGGCCGATCGCCGCCGCGCTCCTCGCGCTGGCGACGCTCGGGAATGTGGGCGAGATGCTCCCCTACTGGCTGCCCGCCGGCCCGCCGGCCTCCCCGGGCGGTGCGACCGCCGGCCGCGATGTCTTCGTGGTCGCGATGAACGTGCATCGCGTGAATGACGATCCCTCGGCGGCGCTGGCCTACCTCCGTGATCGTCGCCCCGATGTCGTCGCCGTGCTCGAGGTCGATGACCAGTGGGCCGAGGCGCTCGACACGCTCGCCGATCTCTTCCCCGAGCGCATCATCCGCCCTCGATCCGACAACTTCGGGATCGCCGTCCTCTCGCGATGGCCGCTCGACGATCAGGACGTCGTCATCTTCGGTGACACCGGGTATCCGAGCCTCGTGGCCACGGTGCACGGCCCCGCGGGCGATTTCCGGTTCATCGCCACCCATCCCTATCCGCCGTTCACCGGCCGCGCCACCGCCGCTCTCTCCGCGCACCTCGCCGGCGTGGCCGACGCCGCGGCCGCCTCGCCGCTGCCCTGCATCATCGCCGGCGACCTCAACGCGACTCCGTGGTCGCTCCCCTTCCGAACGCTCGTGGCGCGGAGCGGGCTGATCGACACCGCTCTCGGCCGCGGCGTGCAGGCCACCTGGAATGCCCGGTATCCCGCGCCGCGGATTCCGATCGACCACATCCTCGTCCCCCGGGGAACGCGGGTGATCCGCCGCGAGGTCGGCCCCGACATCGGCTCCGATCACTTTCCCGTCGAAGCCGAAGTGATCCTGCCCGCCGAATGAATCAGGGCCACTCCTCCGCGGTTCAGCGAACCGGCTCGAGTGAAGCCAGATCCAAGCCCAGCCGCTTGAGCTTCTTGTAGAGCGTCGTCCGGTTGATGCCGAGCGCCCGGGCGGCGACGTCGCGCCGCCAACCCGCCTGCTCGAGGGCCGCCACGATCAGCTGCCGCTCCGGCGTGGCCATCGCCTGCTTGAGACGCGTGGGCGCAGCCACGACGCGACTGGAGGACGTGCCGCCGCCGAGCACAGCCGCCGGCAGGTCGCCCGCCTCGACGAGATGACCGCGGCCGAGAAACACCCCGCGTTCGACGGCGTGCTGAAGTTCGCGGACGTTGCCCGGCCAGGCGTGGGCCAGCAGGGCGTCGAGCGCCGCCGGCGTGAAACCTTCGACTCGCCGGGCGGCCCGTGCCGAGACCGTGCGGAGAAAATGGGCGGCCAGAACGGGGATGTCGCTCGTTCGCTCGCGGAGCGGTGGCATCTCGATCGACACCACGTTGATCCGCCAGAAGAGATCCGGCCGAAACCTGCCGGCCGCCACGAGGGCGTTCAGATCCTCGTTGGTGGCCAGGATCACCCGGGCCTCGACCGTGTGGGTGCGGGAGCCGCCGACCGGCTCGAACTGCATCTCCTGGAGCACGCGGAGCAGCTTCACCTGCAACGCCGGCGACGCGGTCGCCACCTCGTCGAGGAAGATCGTGCCCCCGTCCGCCTGCAGAAACTTGCCGTCGCGGTCGGCCGTGGCGCCGGTGAATGCACCAGCCACATGGCCGAAGAGCTCGCTCTCGAGGAGCGACTCGGCGAGGCTGCCGCAGGCCACCTCCACGAAGCGGCCCTGCCGGCCGCTGGCGCGGTGGATCTCGCGGGCGAGGAGCGATTTACCGGTGCCGCTCTCGCCGGTCACGAGCACGGTGGCCGGAGTCGGGGCGACCTGCCGGGCGATGCCGAGAACGCCCGCCAGCGCGGGATGCGTGCCGAGCACCGCCGCTGGCGTGGTCGTGTCGGCGCGGGCCCGGCCGGCCCGCGCGGCCGACGTGACGGCGGCGAGCAGCGCCGCGTCGATGAACGGCAGTGCGACGGCGGCATCGGCCCAGTCGGCCGTCGCGGTCGCGTCCCTGGCTTCACCCGGAACGGTGGCCACGAGTCCGGCGCGGGGGGACGCGGCCCGCACCGCCATCGCGACCCGCCGGGCCCCGTCGTCCGGCAACGCCGCGTCGATGATGCAGATGTCGAAGCCGCCCGTGCCGGCGGCGCGGATCGCCTCGGTCTCCGAGCCCGAAGCCGTGGCGTGCCCGCCGATGCTGCAGAGCCACTGGGCCATCGCCGAGGCCGTCCGTCGGTCGTCATCGACCACGAGGATGCGGGAGGCCTGGGGAACGACCGACTGGCAGAGATCTGGCATGGATGGCTCCTGGCGGAGGCTCTGGCGGCGTGCGGGCCAAACTCTCCACAAGGTTCCTAGGTCGCGAAATGGCGACGGCAAAGTCGCCCCAGGGCGACATCTTTGCCAAATCGTCACCCCTGGTCCGCTACGACCGGCGCGACCCGCGCCACACCACCGGAATCAGTTCAAAAGAGGGTTCGCCGGGCAAAAGCGGCTCATGCCGCAAGGCCCTCGCGGAGAGCCGCGGCAAGCCGTCCCGCCGTGGTCGGGAGACGCCGCAGACGCGACCGCCGTCAGCGGTCGCCCCCGGTTTCCGACCGCTCATCGGGCTCGTCGTGGTTGACGTCACCGAGCGAGACGGCGTCGGCGATCCGGTCGGCCGCCGGCCCCAACAGGATCTCCCGCTTCTCGAACAGCGCCTCGGGGTCGTGGTCGAGCATCCGAATCCGCCGCTTGCGGAACGAGAAGAAGGCGATCACCGCCAGTGCCACGAGGGCCACGGTGATCACCACCGCGGTGACCCCCCGCTCAGCCGAGCGGATCAGCACCGTGATGCGGTCGCCGAACAGGTAGGCCAGGCCGAAGAAGCCGCTGATCACGACCGACGCGCAGATGAAGTCGGCCAGCAGGAACCACCGGTATTTCACCCGCAGCATGCCGGCCGTGAGATAGAAGGGGCTGCGGAGGCCCACCAGGAACCGGGCCACGAAGAACGCCATGATCCCGTGCTTCTTGATCAGGTCCTCGATCGTCTTCTCCCGTTCCGGTGTGAGGAAGCCGGACCACCACGGATGATCCCGGAGGATCCGGGCCCCGAAGAACCTCCCGATGGCGTACATCAGACTGTCGCCGAGGAGGGCCCCCACCATGCAAGCCGGAAGGGCGTAATACCACTTGAGACCATCCTCGACCCGGCTCGCCACGCCCGCGGCGACGATCGGCACCTCCTCCGGAATCGGCAGGCCGATGCCCGTGAGCGTGAGGAAGAGGATGATGCCCAGGTAGGAGCCCCGCTCGATCCAGTCGAACATGATGGATGGAATGTCGGCGGGGGAATGACGGTGTGCCGCGCGACTCGGTGCCGCCGCGTAGGGTCGGGGAAGTGTACCGCACCGCCGCGGTCTGGTCAGGGCACGGCGGGGGGTGGTGCCGGTGGCCTGTTGATCCATTCCACGTCGAGGCCGGCTTCGGGCTCGAGCGCCACGGTCTGCTCGTCGAGATTCGCGAGCACCAGCCGGAGAGTCGCGGCCCCGCCCGGCAGCATGAGGATCGCCGCGACATCGCCCCCCTCCGGTGCGATCAGCGGCAGCCCCGCCGGACCGAGCACGTAGAGCGCCGTGGCCAGCGCGTCGGCCTCGGCCGCGGAAGGGGCGATGACCGTCGCGGAGATCACGCCCTCGGCAGGCCGACCGCTGCGGGGATCGAGAATGTGTCCGAGCTTCACGCCCCGGTCGATGAAAAACTGCGTGCCGGAGCCGCTGGTGCCGAGCGCGCGGTTGTCGAGCACGATCGTCGCGAGCCGCCGGCCGGGGCGCAGCGGATGCCGCAGGCCGACCCGCCAGCCGTGCCGGCCGGGGATTGCCGGCCCCTGTGTGCCCCGCCCGCGGACGCTGCTCAGGCCGCCGTGCACCAGGACGCTCGGCACGCCCGCCGCCGTGAGCCGCTCCAGCGCCCGATCGAGCGCCCAGCCCTTCCCGATGCCGCCCGGGTTGATCTCGACTCCCGGCCGCAGGAAGCGGACCCGCCGGGCATCCGCATCGAGGTCCACCCACTGCATGCCGCAGGCGGCGACGGCCGCCGCGAGCGCGGCCGCGTCGGGCGTGCGGCCCTGACGCCGCACGAAACCCCAGGCCCGCACGATCGAGCCGGCGGCGATGTCGAACGCGCCGGCGGTGCGGGCCTGCAGGGCGCGGGCCCGCACGAGCAGGTCGCAGACCTCGGCCGAAATCCCCACCCAGCCCGCCGCGGCCGTGGCGTTGATTCGCGACAGCTCGCTCGACTCCCGGTATATGCTGATCCGCTCCTCGAGCGCATCGACGAGGTCGAGGGCCTCGATCGCGAGCTCCGTGTCTCCGGGCACCTCGCCGGCGTTGAACGCCACCTCGAACCGGCAGGCCATCGCCTCCCGTCCGACCACGAGCGTGTTGAGCTCTTCGTCGGCCATTACCGCGGGGCGAGCCCCCTGTCGAAGGCGGCCTGATCGCGGCGGGCGACGGCGAGTTCGCTCTCGAACCGTTCCAGCGGAATCGTGTAGACGGGCCGCTCCGCCGTGTGGGCATGGCAGTGGGCGACGAGCAGCCGGTAGAGAAACTTGAACAACTGCCGTGGCACGCGGAGCGCCCGCAGCCCGTCGATGAGCCGCCGCTGATCGACGGCGGGATCGAAGAGCTGGGCCAGGGTGGCCGGCGGCGTGCCCACGCTCGCCGCCTTCACCCGCGTCGAGGCGATGTCGTAGAGCGTCTCGCCAGACCACTCCAGCGAGGGTACGAGGTTCTGCTTGTCGAGGCGGGCCCGCTGATTGAACTGCTCGCTCTCCCGTTCGATGAAGCGGTAAAGCTCCTGGGGGAGCAGCAGCTTGAAGCCGAGGCCGGGGACCTTGAGAAACTTGTTGTCGAGCATCGGCCAGATCACCTGCCGCATGCGGTCGGCCGATCCGTTGATGAGATCGGGTTCGTCGAGCCGGTCAACGATCACGACCATTCCCTGCCAGCCCAGGGCCGCGAGCACGCCCTGCAGCTTGGCGAGGAGCTCGTAGCGATCGTCGCTGCGGGCGAGCGCCGGCAGCGGCTGGCCGGCAAGTTCGACCTCGGGCATCGAGGTGAGCGCCCGCGCGAGCTGGCCAACCGTGCGATTGCCGCTGCGCATGCTGCGGACGATCCGCCAGGCCCGCCAGGTGCTTCGCAGCCGCCGCCAGGCGAAGGGGAGCCAGGCCGCCGCGAAGACGCCCCACGGCCAGCGCCACGCAGTCCACGCGAGTTCGCCCCGGGCGACGCCCGCCCCGAGGGCGGCGAGCAGCCCTGCGGTCGCGGCCAGGCCGAGGAGCCACGGCCAGTTGCCCAGCCAGGTTCGGTAGCCGACCCGCCGCCGCAGCCGGCTCCAGCGCACCGGAAACGAATCGCCGGTCGACTGGTCGTAGCAGGCGGCGAGCAGCGCGAGGTCGCGGGCCTGCGGGCGTGACAGCCGGGAGGGCTTCGCGGCCGCCTCCGTGATCGTCGTCGTGAGTTGCGTGACGGCCAGGGCGAGGATCGCATCCATGTGGTCCCAGAGCTTCCACTGGGCGAGCGCCTTCTCCACCGAGCGTCCCTTTCCGACACGGCTCACGAACCGGTCGAGAAACGGATTGAAGTCGTCGTAGAGCACGACGAACGTGCGGGCCTCGGGATGGGCTTCGTTGTGCCGCTCGAACTGCCGCACCATCTGCAGCTTGAGCGCGGTCTTGCCGGAGCCCTTCTCGCCGAACACGATCGACGTGCTGGGGTCGGCGGGGTCGCCGTAGATCTTGTCCCACGCGGGATGAAACGTCGTCTCCAGGCAGGTCCGCTTGAAGACGGTGTCGTTCTGCGCGTCCTCCTCGGCGAACGGATTGCCGGCGATGCCGTGGTGCTCGAGGAACTCCTGGACTTTCATCGTGCGGGGCGGCTCCCGGGGCTCGTGTGGCCGGTCACTTCGACGCCGGCACCATGCCCTCGACCATGCCGCGGACTCCCGCGGCGTGCTTCTCGACGGTGGCGGCCGGTCCGTAGAACTTCAGGAAGTAGTTGCCGCCCGGGCCCTCGACGATCGCGGCGAGCATCCGGTAGTCCGGCCGCTCGATCGTCTTGCCGCCGGCGAACGGTCCTCCCGGCGAATCCTTGAAGGTGCCCGAAACATCGACGATCGTCACCTCCCGGCCGGCGATCTTCATTTTTTTGGTCGCGGCCTTGTCCTTGGTGCTGCCGCCGTCGGGTTGTGCGAACTGGCCATACCAACGCTCCACGTTGGCCTCGACCGTGCCACCGGCTCCCATCACGGTCATCCGCCCGGCCGGCAGCGGCGCCCCGTCGGCGGTGACGCCCTCCGAAGGGATCGAAAACTCGGTCTCCACGATCCCCGACTTGGGCTGCACCCGCTGCCAGCCTGCCGGCGCCTCGAGCGACATCGAGCCGTCGGCGATCGTGAATGCCCCCGCCTGTTCGGCGACTGCGGGCTGCGCCATGGCCACACCTTCCGGCACGGCACAGACCGCGCAGGCAACGGCAACGGCGAACCAGCCTGAAAGACGTCTCGAAACAAACGCGGTGGTCATGCGCGGCTCTCCGGGAAGGGGGCGGGAAGCGTCATCCGAACGGACAGCGGACTTTAGCACAACGGCCACCCGATCGCTCACCGCCAGGAGAGTCCGACATCCGGCGGCCGCGGGGGAAAATCGGGAAAAACCTCGCCGATCGACCGCCACTCGGGCCAGTCCGATCGCCAGACGAGCTCGGCACCGGTGACGTCGGCGGAGCCTAGCCACTCGAGGATCGCCTCCGCCGACATGGCGCTCGAAGGCGTCCCTCCGGGCACCGCGACGCACCACAGGGCCCCGGGTGCCTCGGCGATCGAGGCTGGCATCGCCGTGGGCGCGGGGGCGTCCGCTGCGAGGAGCACGTCGACATCGGGCTCGGGCGGCTCCTGTGCCGCAGTCGGGGAGGGCTGCTGCGGCGTGCCGGGCTGCGCCGTGACGGCGTTCGATCCCGGCGACGCCAGTGCGAGGGCCCGCGGAAGCGTGACCGCGAGTTCCTGATCGAGCGACACCACGGCCGCCACGGGCAGGTTCGCCTGTTGCTGCGGAGCCGGCGTCGAGGGTTGGGCCGATGTTTTCAGGGACGCCGGCGGTGCGACGGCGAGTTGCGGGATGCGAAACTTCGCACCACACGTCGGGCACACGCCTTTCTTGCCGGCGAAGGAGTCCTTCACCTTGATCCGGTGGCCCATCGGGCAGTGCGCGACGATCCCCATTGGCGAACCCTTCCGATCATGCAAACCGTGACCGTTCACGTCCATTCTCGGGAGACTGGCCGTTCGGAGCAAGGGCGAGGCCCCATACTTGTCGCGGGGTTCGGCAGACAATAGGCTCCCGACGAACGTGGTCCGAGATGGCATCACGGTCGGCCCCCACACGAGGAGAGTTTCCGATGGCACGGCGAGACGCAACCGAATCGGACCAGCGCCGGCCGGAAGAGGAGCAGGAGCGGGGCCCGGTCGAACTCGCGATCGTCGGCGACCTGACCGACAACGAGTCTGAACTCACCGACCGCCTGCTCGGCGTGGAGCCGGGCGGGGAATGCACGATCTACTTCGACTCGCCCGGCGGCAGTCCCTACTGCGCCATGTCGCTCGTGACGCTGATGCGGATGCGCGGCATTCAGGCGACGGCCGTGGTCACCGGCGAATGCTCGTCGGCGGCGCTCTGGCCCTTCGCGACCTGCACCCGGCGGTTGGTCACGCCCTACAGCGTGTTCCTCTTCCACCCCATGAAGTGGCAGAGCGAGGAGCACATCGGCATCCGTGAGGCGGCCGAGTGGTCCCGGCACTTCGCCGACCTGGAGCGTGACATGGACGTGCTGCTCTGCGACCTCTTCGGGCGTTCGGCCGACCTGATCAACGAATGGATCCGGGGGCATCGCTATGTCACGGGCAAGGAGATGGCCGCCGCCGGCCTTGCCGAAATCGTCGGCCTCGAGCCGTTGGAGTTCCTCGTGCCCAAGGACTGAACGGCCGCGCCGGGCGGTCGTGACGGCCGCTCAGCTGCGGTAGTCGCCGTGGCAGGCGTCGCAGGATTTCTTGAGTTCGCTCGCGGCGGCGCGGGCCGTCTCGTAGTCCTTCTTTCCGCAGGCGTCGCGAATCTTGACGGCGGCGTCCCGCATGGTCGCCGCATAGCCGCGGTAGGAGTCGTCGTCGTGATACTCGAAGTCGGGCTGCTGGATCGCCTCGCCGATCGCGGCCACGATTTCGGCGTCATGCACGAGCCGCGCGACCGCGCGGTCGAAGTCGCCCTTCGACGCGATCGCCCCGCCGATGCCGTTCTCCGCCGCCTCCAGACGCGTCATCAGGGCGGGCCGGCCGGCGACCTGATTCCAGCGGAAGTCCTCGTCGCGGTCGGCCTTGCCCTGGGGTGAGCCGCCGTCGAGCATCGCCTCGAGGTCGGCGAGGCGGACCTTCGTCTCGCCGAACGACTGGTCGGTGCCGACCTTGCAGTTGAATCCCACCCGGGCGAAGAGATCACGGGCGGTGGCGGCGTCCTTCTTCCAGCGGATGTCCTTGTCGTAGGCGGCGATCACACCGAATGCCAGTGCGATCGCGCTGAAAGATTCCCGCGCGGTGTCGTAGCCCCCCCCCTTGAAGTCGGACGGTCGGCTCGAGACGCCGGCCACCGCGGCCTTCATGTCCTTGATCTCGTCGGTCAGTGTCTCTTCCGAGATCAAGGACGACCACTTGAATCCGTCCCCGCCGCCCGGGCCGTTCGCCGCCGCTGCGGGCTGCGATGCGCCGGCGGCCGCGGTCACCATGCGGGCGGCTGAAAACGAGGGCCTTTCGCCCTGGAGTGTCGCGAACGCGTCGTCGAAAAAGTTGCCGAGGGTGCCCTTGTCCCACGGTGCCGAAGGGGGCCTGGCCCGCTTGGCGGCCCTGGCTCCGCGTTCGGCCCGGGCCGCGCCGGCGGCGGCCCAGATGCAGGCGATCGCGATCATGCCGACCAGCGTTCGGAGAATCGGCATCCTCCACGCCTCCCGCCGTCGCCAAATCTGCCGCCGCATGAGGCTGATCCTCGGGGGTTTTTGCGGCCTCTCCGCCGCGGTTCCCAGCATACCAGCCGCCCGCCCGAGGGCCCCGGAGGTTCGCCTTGACGCGTTCACCCCCGGCCGTCACTGTCCGCGCCGTTCCGGCCCGGCAGAGCCCCGGGCCACGACACTCCGAGGAGTTTGGGCAGCATGCGACGCGATCAGCACACCCCGGCCACCGGTTCCCTCTGGCACTTCCGCCTGCAGCGGCGTCTGGCGGGCCCTGCCTGGATCGTTTTCTCCTGCCTGGCCGTCGTCGCAACGGGCTGTTCCTCCGCCACGACCGGGTCGTCGGGAACGGAGCCGGCAAAGGCCTCGGTCGTCAAGTTCCTCGATGCCATGAAGCGGGGCGACGAGGCCGTGGCCCGCGACATGCTCACCAGCGTGGCCCGCGTCAAAACCGAGGAACTGGGCGTTTCCGTGGCACCGCCGGTCGGCGACACCGCGTCCTACACCGTGCGGGAATGCGAGATGGTCAGTGAGACCGGCGACCTCGCCCATGTCGCCACGACCTGGAGCGACACCGACGAGGCCGGCGGCACCACCAACGAAAACATCATCTGGGCCGTCCGCCTCGATCCGGAAGGCTGGCGGGTGGTGGGGATGGCGATGAAAATCTTCGACGACATGCCGCCGCTGCTTTTGAACTTCGAAGACCCGGAAGACATGGTTGCCAAGCAGGAGATGGTCGCAGCAGAACTGACCAAGCGGGCAGCCCAGGCCGACGGCGAAGCCGAGCCCCGCACCGCCAGGGGCCCGGCCCAGGCCCCGGCCAAGGTCCAGTAAGGCGATCGCCCCGAGGGCTTCCCGGCCGCTCGCCATGGGCCCTCAAAGCCTGTGAAATCGGCATATTCTCGTCAAAACCCCCATCTTTCTTGACATTTGGGGTCTGGCTGATAGTTTTTCAGCCAAGTTTGCCCAACCGGGACGGCTTTCCTAGCCGGCAAAGTCGTCGGCCTTTGGAATGGCCGGCGTTTGCGATTCCGGGCGGGTTCGACAGACATCGATTGCTGCGGTCCGGTGGCCGTCCCGGATCGGATTTCAGTTCGTGACGGTTTCTTTGGACGCATAACGCGTTCGGTTCCTTAACTGGAGGTTCTGATGAAGCGGTATCTCGGTTTTGCACTCGCGATGTTCTTCGCGATCGTGGCCATCGCCCTGGTCGGTGGCGACACCGGCGCGATCGCCGGCCACGGTTGCCATGGTGGCCGCAAGTGCCACGGCGGTTTGCGGGCCCGTCATGAGGCCAAGAAGTGCCATGGCGAGCGTGAGGGCCTCCTGGCTCGTCACCGCGCCAAGAAGGCTGCTCGCTGCCACGGCGAGGAAGCTGCTGCGGCATGTGAGTCGGGCTGCGGCGAGGCCGTCGAGGGCTGCTCGAGCTGCGGCGAAGCCGTCGAGGGTTGCTCGGGCTGCGGCGAGGCCGTTGAAGGCTGCTCGGGCTGCGGCGGTGAGGCTGTCGGCGGTTGCGCCGGTGGCGACTGCGGCGGTGCTGGCGTGATCTCGGAAGGCGTTCCGACCGAGGCTGCCCCGGCTGCCCCCGAGGCTCCGGCTGCCCCCGAGGCTCCGGCCAAGACCTGAATCTGACTGGACCGGGAAACGGTCCGTGATCGGACGATGATCAAGAGACCGGGCCTCCCTCACGGGAGGCCCGGTTTTTTTGTTTTCGAGCGGTCCCGCGATCGGGGCGATCGGCCGTCAGAAAGCCGACGGGCCGGGTGGCGGAGCGTCGGGGATCGACGGTGGGCTCTGCGGCGGTGGGCTCTGCGGCGGTGGGCGCCGCGGGAGGAGTCGGCCGCGTCGCGGAGGCGGAGCCTGATCGGGGTTGGCCGCTTCGGCCGCGCGACGCTCCGCACGACGCTTCGCGACTTCCTCCAAAACACTTCCCACGATATCGACAATGGCCTCGGTCGTGCCGGGCTCCGCCCCCGCCTTGTTGGCCGCTTCAGCCGTCACCCGTTCGGCCATTTCACGCGGCGAAAGAGGCTTCTCCGTCTCCGGGCCCGCCGACGCCCTGTCTGATGACGCCCCGTCTGCGGAAGCCTTGCCTGCGGAAGCCTTGCCTGTTGCTTCGGCGGCCACGGAATCCGAGGCTGGCTTTGGTGGTGAGCCCGGGGGCGACCAACCTGGCTGCGGTGGTCCGGCAGGCGACGGTCCACCTGCCGCTGGTGCCGGCGCGGGTGCGGGTGCGGGTGCGACCGGCTGCGGACGCGGCCCATCCCGCAGTCGGTCGATCAGATCGACGAGCACCTCTCCCGCAGCGGCCTTGATCGAGCCGTCGAAGATCACCTTGGGATCGCCCAGATTTCCGCCCACGCCGAGTGAAATCTGTTTGCCCGCGAGCGCCGCCACGAGCGGACGGTCTTGCGGCAGATCGGCCGGGATTGGGAGCGTGAGTTTCAGGTCGAGCGAGCGGTCCTCGAGGCCCACCGAGCCCTCCGACCGCACGTCGAGCCGCTGTCCTGCCTGCTTGAGCGGAATGCCAAACTCCAGCCCCTTGTGCCACATCCGCCGGTCAACGAGATGAAACTCGATGTGCGATTCGTCCGCGATCCGCAGCGTGGGTGGCGGTGGCAACTTGAGCGGCATCGTCTTGAACATGTTCTCGACCAGCGGCCCCGGTCCGAGATTCACTTCGTGCATCGACAGGAGCCCGGAGAGTTCGATCTCCTCGGGACGGCCGATCGGCAGTCGGGCTCCAGCGAGCTGGAGGGAGAATCGGCCGCTGGTTCGTGCTGAATCGGCGAGTACCGGCACGATGTAGGCGAGCACCTCCTGCGCGACCGTCTGCTGGAGTTCTGCCTGCGCGAGAAGCCGCACGGGCTCGACGGTCCACTCCCCGGAGCCGTCGGCGGCGTTGGCGAGGGTTGCCCGCAGGTCGATCGGGTCGCTCACCCAGGCCTCGGTGGTCCAGGGACCGCTGATGCGGACGACGGCATCGTCGACCTCGAGCCGCACGCGGACGAGGCTTCGCCGCGGAACTCCCGCCGCCTGCGGGGCCGCGGGCGGCCTGCCGCCCGGTGGCGTGGCGGGGTTGTCGGGAGGCAGGAGGGCGTCGATGTTGGAGCGGTGCTCGCGGTCGAACGTGATGTCGGCATTGAGGCCCTCCACCCGCAGGCGACCGAGGTCTCCCAGTGAAAGGAGGATGCCGGACAGCCCGTTGCTGATTTCAACGCGTCGGACCGTGATCGGCGTCCTGCCGCCGTTTCGTGGCACGACCTCGAGGCCGTCGAGCACGATCGGGCCCCACCAGCCCACGCCGATCCGCGAGAGTTTGAGATCGGCCTGCAGTTCGGGAAACGCCCGGGCCACCAGCCGCGACACCCGCTCGGGCGTGCCCACGATCGAAGGCAGCCAGAGAATTCCGGCGATTGCGGCGACGACGATGCTGCTGAGGAGCCAGCGGACGAGCGTCCAGGCGGGGCTTCGCGGGCGGCTGGCGGCGGGGGACGGATTCGACTCGGCCATGGGCGGTGGTTCTCCGGACGATCGCCGGGCATCTTCTTCCCGACCGGCGACACGACCGATTCTACGCGGAACCGCCCCTTGCCGGTTCGTGCCGTGTGAAACCCGGCATCGATGCTGGTATGCTGCTCGGGAGTTCGCGGGCGTAGCTCAGTTGGTAGAGCGCTAGCTTCCCAAGCTGGATGTCGAGGGTTCGAGTCCCTTCGCCCGCTTTTCTGTTTTCGACCCGCGGACGTGCTCGCTACTTCCCGCTCGCCCGGTAGTCCCAAGGCGACGTCGGATTCGGCTGCGACCAGAGGCCGATCCGCTGGGCCTGGGCCTGGGCCTGGAGTGCCGCGAGGTCCTGATCGTTCGAATAGGCGGCGTAATGCCACGCATTGCCCGTGGCCACCAGCTGACGATTGACGTTCATCCCATCGATCGAGAGATGGCCGATCCAACGGCCGTAGCGGTCGCGGCCGTCATCGACCACCTCGACGCTCCGACCAAACACCATGCCGGCAAGCGCCTCCCGCGATGTCTTGCCATAGTCCTGCCCGATCTCGGGGGCGTCGATGCCGGCCAGCCTGATCTTCTGCTGCTGATTGTTTTCGTCGAGGCACGTCACCGTGTCGCCGTCGCTCACGCCCACCACCCGCCAGAGGTGCGAGTTCGCCGCGCGGCTCGCAGGCGACGGCGACGACATCCCGCTCGAGCTGACCGGCTGCGCGGGAGTCGATCCAGCAGACGGCACCGGCATGACGGGAGGCGGCAGCGCCGCCATCTGCGGCTCCGCCGGCCGGGCGCCCGCGGCCAAAGCGGCGCCGGCGACGGCTGGAGGCACGACCGTCACCCCGTCGCCCGACGACGGTGGGGCGGCGGGCGACGGGACGACGGGCGGCTGTGCGGCGGACGCCCCCCACTGGGTCGGCGGCTGCGGCGCGGCCGGGGCTGTTCCCCAAGACTGGGGCGGCGCGGGCGTGCCCGCAGGCGGTGCGATCGGCGTGCCGGTGAGCGCCCGCGAGTCGGTCGGAAACTGATACGGCGTCGGCTGGTACCGCGCGACGGTCGCCGGCGGCAGCGTCGGGGCCACCGGCTGCGCGCCGCTCGTCGCGAAGTTCCACCCGGCCGGGTAGGCCGGCTGCGGCGCGCCGTAGGCTTGCCTGCGGTTCACCGTGGGAGCGGCGAGCACCGGGGGACCCGACTGATAGGTGAAAACGTACGTGGGCGCGACGTAGATCGTCATGGGGCGGCCATCCGGACCGATGCCCTGGTAGGGCACGGCCTGCGGCTGCCAGCCGGGTGGAATCGCACCACCCTGCACGATCGCCTGCGGCGTCGCCGGCGCCTGCCAAAACGGAATCGGCCCCGGGGCGGCGATCCCCGCTCCCGGCTTGCCGTCCCTGTCGCCGGGCGTCGTCGTGGTCGATGTGCCCCCGCTGGCCCAGGCGCTGACCTTCGCCTCGTCGGATGGCGTCTGGCCGCTCGCGAGCGGCAGCGCCGTCAAAACGAGGAGGCACGCAGTTGCGATGATGTCGCAGCGTCGCGATCCGGCACGTTCTCGGCTTCCCTGCCGCACGGCGTCCGCCCTCCTGGCGAGGTGGGCTTGTAGCACCCCTCCGCCGTTCACTGCGATCGGACTTTTCGGCCCGATCCATCACTTCGCACCGCCACGTCACGTTTCGGCTTGTCGGTTCGGCGGCGGCTGGGTGAACTGGGTGGAATGCGTGGAATCCACCTCATCGCCATCGCCCTCCAAGCCGCCCTCGTCTGGGCGATGCCGACGGCCGCGACGGCCCGTGCCGCCGACGTCGTGCCGGTGGAGCCGCTCGAGGCGAAGGCGCGACGGGCCGGGCTCCGCGTGCTCGAGTCGGATCACCTGATCCTCGCCACCGATCGACCGGCACGCGACGGCGACGGCGTCGCCGATCTGCCGCGGGTTTTCGACGAGGCCTTCGCGGCGTGGTGCGGCCACTACCGGCTCCCACCGGAGTCGCTGGCTTCCTGGCGGGCGTTCGGCTGTCTTGTCGTCGATCGCGAGCGATTCCGCGCCGCGGGGCTGCTCCCCGACGTGATCCCCGAGTTCGTCAACGGGTTCTGCGACCGCAACCAGTTCTGGCTGATGGACCAAACCAATCCTGCCTACCGGCGGCACCTGCTGCTGCACGAGGGCGTGCACGCCTTCACCCTCACGGTCCGCGGCCTCGCCACTCCCACCTGGTACAACGAGGGCATCGCGGAGTATCTCGCGACGCACCGCCTCGAAGTCGCGGGGAATGTGGGCCGGTATGTCCCGACACCGATGCCCGATCGTGCGTCCGACGTCGAGCAACTCGGCCGCATCGAGAATCTCCGCGAACTGCACGCCGCCGGCAGATCTCCCTCCCTTGCCGAAGTGCTGGCCGCGCCCCCCGGCCACCACACCCGGATCGCCGACTACGCCTCGAGTTGGGCCGCCGTCGCCATGTTCGCGGGTCACCCGGCCTACGCCCCCGCCTTCCGCGACCTCGAATGCGGGCCGCTCGATGCGGGGTTCAACACGCGGCTGACGTCGATCCCCGGCTACGCATCAGACCGATCCGCGCGTGATTTCGACGCCTTCATCGACGACCTCGATTACGGCTACGACTTCGCAAGATCGGCGGTCGATTGGTCGGTCGCCCCACCGCTCGACGCACCGCGGAAGATCGCCGTCGTGGCCGGCCGCGGCTGGCAGCACTCCGGGTGCGGGCTCGTGAAGGCAGGCCGATACCGACTCGAGGCGTCCGGTCGGTGCACGATCGGCGCGATGCAAGGCACCACGATCGAGACCGATGCCGATGGCATTTCGCTCGACTGGTACCGCGGCCGCCCGCTCGGCCGGCTGCTCGCAGCCCAGTGGGTCGAGCAACCCGCGGGGGGTGGCCGGCCGACGTTCGTGATCCTCGGCGAGGGCGCGGAGACCGCCGTCACGGCCGTCATCGACGGTCCGCTCTACCTCAAGCTCAACGAGCCACCGGGAAGTCTCGCCGACGACAAGGGCTCGCTCGCGGTCGATCTCCGGCCCGCGCAGCGGTGACGGCTCCGCCCGGTCCGTGGCCAAGGTCACGCGTGGACCGCGAACTCCCCGGCGGCGACACTCGGCAGGTTGGTCTGTCCCATGAGCCACAGATCGACCGACCGGGCCGCCTCACGGCCCTCGTGGATCGCCCACACCACGAGCGACTGGCCGCGACGCAGATCGCCCGCCGCGAACACGCCCGCCTTGCTCGTCATGTAGTCCCCGCCGGTCTTCACGTTGCCGCGCGGGTCGAGTTCGAGACCGAGGTCGGCGATCGGCCCGTGCTTCTCAGGCCCCATGAACCCCATCGCCAAGAGCGCGAGATCGCACGGCCACTCCTCCTCGGAGCCCGGAACCTCGCGAAACTTCTGCTGGCCCGTGGTCTCGTCGGCATACCATTCGATGCGCACGGTCTTCAGGCTGCGGAGCCTGCCCTCGGCGTCGCCCAGAAACTCCTTGGTGAGGATGCTCCACTCACGGCGGCACCCCTCCTCGTGCGACGAGCTCGTCCGCATGATGACCGGCCAATGCGGCCAGGGAGTGTTGGCAGGACGCTCATGACGGCGGGGATACTTGCCGAGATCGGGCGGCTGGGGCAGCAGTTCGAACTGCGTGAGACTCTTCGCCCCCTGCCGGTTGCTGGTGCCGTCGCAGTCGCTCCCGGTGTCACCGCCTCCGATCACGACCACGTGCTTTCCCTCGGCCGAGATCTGGCCCGGCACGTCGTCGCCGGCGTTCCGCTTGTTCTGCTGCGGCAGAAACTCCATCGCATAATGCACGCCC
>SXGQ01691426.1_pt1 | contig 20338 bp, 22 predicted proteins | sample 3178371 | NCBI WGS metagenome assembly SXGQ01 (sample SAMN11356859, study PRJNA531348) | freshwater metagenome | isolation source: freshwater sample F1-20 | place: China: Fuxian Lake, Yuxi | collected 2017-12-25 | reverse complement strand
GGGCGTCGGCGAAGACCTTCGGCAGGTATTCGGTGATCGCACGGCTGGGTCCGATGAAGAGTGGGAGTACCACGATCTCATCAATGCCGTCGAGTTTGGCCTGTTGCACGGCGCCTTCGAAGATGACGGCGGGCTGGCCGCCGAGCAGGGCAGGGTCGATCTTGGTCGAGTGCATCGTCGAGACGGGCAGAACGGGTTGGCCGATGAGCTTGCTGACTTCCTGGGCCAGTCCGCGCAGGGCTAACGTTGCCCCCGGTTCATAAGAACCGTTGTCGACGAGGATAATGCGGGTGCCGGCCATGGGGGTTAAGTGAGGGATAAACTTCATATTGGCAACGCAGGGTTGGGTGATTGCAGGTTGCCTCGTTTAGGCTGTAGGGCATCCTTGGGGGATGCCCCGTCGTTTCCTCGCCGCTGTCGCTCTGTGCCTGAGCGCCGTCTCCCTTTCCGCCGCCGATGGTTGGCTCACCGACCTCGATGAGGGCATCAAGGTCGCCAAGGCCGAGAAGAAGGCGATCCTGGTCGACTTCACCGGCAGCGACTGGTGTGGCTGGTGCATCCGTCTGAAGAAGGAAGTCTTCGACCAGAAGGAATTCGCCGCGGCCACCAAGGACTTCGTCCTCGTCGAGCTCGACTACCCTCAGAAGAAGAAACAGCCCGCCGAAGAGAAGGCCAAGAACAAGGCGCTGGCCGAGAAGTTCGGCATCGAAGGCTTCCCGACGATTCTCCTGCTGGACTCGAACGGCGTCCCTTTCGCCCAGACGGGCTATGAGGCTGGCGGACCGGTCAAGTATCTGGCCCACCTTGCCGAGCTTTCGAAAGCCAATACGGCCGAAGGAAAGGCCAAGTTCGCCCAGGGCAAGAAGGACGAGGGTCTCGTGCGTGGCTACGGCGAAGAACTTGAAAAGCTCATCACGCCTCTCCTCGAGAAGAAGGACCTCGCTGCCGCGGAGTCCGCAATTGCCAAGTTCATCAAGGACAAGGCCGTCACCGGCGCCGCCAAGGTGACCCTTTCCGTCAACGCCCGCGTGGGCAGCGTCCAGGCCTGCAAGCCGGGCGACCATGCCGCCGTGCTCAAGGTGCTCGACGAAATCATCGCAGACAATCCTGCCGAGCTCACCGGCGAGCTGAAGCAGTTCCGCGCCCAGGTCGCCGCCGCCCAGGCCGCCGACAAGGATAAGAAATAACTTTTCATGAAAAAGTTCATCCTCTCCCTTCTTCTGCTCGCGACCGTCACGGCGCAGGCCAAGGTCACCTGGTTGACCGACCTCGACGCCGCCAAGGCCAAGGGCGTGAAGGAGAATAAGCCCGTGCTCGTCGACTTCACCGGCAGCGACTGGTGCCCACCCTGCGTTCAGTTGCATAAGGTAGTGTTCCAGTCCGCCGAATTCGCCGCGGTCGCGTCTAAGTACGTACTGGTCGAACTGGATTACCCGCGCAACAAGCCGCAGAGCGCCGAGGTGAAGGCCAAGAACCGCGAGTGGCAGCAGAAGTATGCAGTGAACAGTTTTCCGACCGTCCTCCTACTCGACGCTAAGTCTGGCGAGGTCTTCGGACGCGTTGGTGGTTTCGGCGGACAGACCGCGAAGGAATATCTCGATAAGCTGGCCTCGTTCAAGAATACCCCGGAAGGTAAGGCTGCTCTCGAACAGGAACAGAAATCCACGGCCGACCGTTCGGCTAAGAGCCGCTTACTCGGCCAGAAGATCGACGCGGCCATCAAGGGCAAGGACTTCAAGGCCGCGGAGGCCGCCCTCGACGAGATGTTCGCCGACGTCGCCGGGCCGCGTAAAGCGGTGCTACCTTTCAATAAGGCCCGTGTCCTGATCATGATCGACCCGACGGCCAAGGAACAGGCGCTTAAGTATATCGACGAAGCCATCGCGCTCACGGCTGGCGATGAGACGCTCGGCAAGCCCTTCAAGGCCTTCCGCGAAAAGATCGCTTCGGGCGATGCGGGCGCTCCGGGCTCCGCGCCTAAGGGTGCTGCGCCCAAGGCGGCGACTGACGCGAAGAAGGGCGCTTAAGCCTTCAGCTCAGCAGCTGGCTCATAGGCGCCGTGAGGACTTCCTCCGGCGTCTTTCCTTTTTGGCGCAGTTCGCGGATCGAGAGTCCGGCGGTGCGCTTGGCGAGCCGCTTGCCGTCGCCGTCGACAATCAGCGGCGCATGCGCCCAGGCGGGTGCGGTCCAGCCGAGCGCGCGGTACAGCAGAATCTGGCGGGCCGTCGAAAGGAGGAGATCGGCGCCGCGGACGACTTCGGTGATGCCCATGGCATGGTCGTCAGCGACGACGGCGAGTTCGTAGGCGGGGAAGCCGTCCTTCCGCCAGACCAGGAAGTCGCCGAAGTCACGTCCGGCGACGAACGTCTGTGGGCCTTGGAGAGCATCGATGAAGGTGATGGTCTCGCCATCCGGGACGCGGAATCGCCAGTTGGTCGGACCTGGTTCGTGAGCCTCGCGGCCAGCGTCGAGAGGCGGACGGAGAGAGGGCGGGAAGATGGGCTCGGCGTCATCCTCCGCGTGAGGGGCGGTCAGACTGCGTTCGACATCCTTACGTGACTTGTCGCACGGATAGTTCGTGCCGGTCGCCTGTAACTGCGACCAGACGTCGCGGAACCAGGGCAGGCGTTGCGATTGGATATAGGGGGTGTGCGGGCCGCCGACATCAGGACCTTCCGACCACTTTAGGCCGAGCCAGCGCAGGTCCTCGATCGCCGCCTCGGCGAACTCTGGACGGCAGCGTCCCGCATCGAGGTCTTCGGTGCGGTAGATCAGCATCCCGCTGGCGGCGCGGGCGGCAGCGAGGGCGAACGTGCGGGCGTGGCCGACGTGCAGGTAGCCGGTCGGGGTCGGGGCTAGCCGTCCGCGGGTCATCAGAGCGGATTGCCCGTGGGGATGAATTCCCACTTCACGCCAAACTCCGCAGCCACCGCGGCGGCGAGGGCCTTCACGCCCCAGGTTTCGGTCGCGTAGTGTCCGCAAGGATAGAGATTCCAACCCTGCTCGTGCGCTTCGTTGAAATGTTCTTCGCGGAGCTCGCCGGTGATCAGCGTGTCGCACCCTTCGGCCTTGAGGTGATCAAGGGCGCTGCGGCCGCTACCGCTGAGAATCGCGATCCTCATCGGATTCGCTGACCCGAACTCGATGCCCTTGTAAGTCTGCGGATACGACGCCTTGAGGCGCTTGCGCAAGGTCGCACGCGAGATGCCCTTACAGATGCAGGCGATGGGTAGGCCTTCGTAGTCTACGAACCAATCGATGACTTTGAGGCCAAGATCTTGGGCGATCAGCGCGTTGTTGCCGATGGCCGGATGCGCGTCGAGCGGTAGGTGGCTGGAGTAGAGCGACAGCCCAGCCTTCTTCAGGGCCGCCTTGCGCATGGCGCGGACTTCGCGCTCGGGCGAGACCGGACGCCAATACATCCCGTGGTGGACGATCAGGAAATCGACGTCGCGGCGGGCGGCTTCGGCGAAGACCTTAGCGCCCGCGTCCACGGCCGCGCCGACCTTGCGCACTGGGCGTGTACCCTTGTGCTGGAGGCCGTTGCGGGAGCCTTCGAAGTCAGCGATGTGCTTGCCGTTGGTGAGCAGGTCGCAGTAACGGGCGACTTGGGTGGCGGTGACTCGGGTCTTCACAGTTTCTTGAAGTTAGCCGGTGCGGCGGCGGGTTGCGCGAGCGTGGCGGGTTCGAACGTGGAAGGAGCGAAACTTCCGCCGAGCGCAGCTTCGGTGATGCGGAGCAGGTCGGCGTCGCGCGTGGTTTCGTCGAGCAGGCTGCACGCGGCGAGCATCCACTGCTCGTCGACCTTCGAGAATTCCTCGACCTGCAGTGTGCGGGTCTTCTTGCCGTTCGTGTCGAAGCAGCTCGCCTGGATGAGCACGCCGTAGACATGGTCGATCGCGTAGTTTACCTTCGCGGGTTCGTGGCCGATTTGATTGAGCGCGTCGAAGGTGTGCACTGGACGTCGACGTTTCTCAGTGGTCAGGTAGGCCGTGGCGGGCCAATGCGTGAAGGGCAACTGGAGGTCGAACGGCGTGAGGATGAGTCCCTCCGCGAGCGGGATGAGCGGAGTCTTGTTATCGAGTTCCTGGGCGGGGGCGCCGTGGCGGGAGACCCAGACGCGGCTACCTTGGGCCGACTTGACGGTGATAAAGGCCAAGGCGGGCTTACCTTGAGCGTCATTGATCTCGCCACGGAGGAGTTGGTCTGAGCCCTTCGACGTGGCCCAGAGCGTGCCTTTGACCGCGGGCAGTGACTCGCCTTTGCGCGGCTTGTGGACGACCTCGAAGCGCAGGCAGAGAGCGCTGTTTAGACGGGCGGTGCGGAAGCCCGCGAGGAAGGCCAGGCCTTGCTCAGGCGTCAGCTGATCGAGCGCCGGGGCGGAAGGGATCCGTGATTGCGCGAAGCAACCGAGTGCGATGAGACACGCTACCCAGCGGACAGACAGGCTGAGCAGTCGAGTTCTCACTCAGGCTTACTTGGCCGGAGCCGGAGCGGCGGGCTTCGCCGGAGTCGTCGCGGCCGGAGCCGGGGTGGACTGGGGCGTGGCGGCGGCAGGAGCAGGGACAGAAGGAGCAGGGACGGAAGGGGCGGTGGGCGCAGTGGCAGCCGGAGCAGCCGGAGCAGCCGGAGCGGCGACGGGGGCGGTGGCCTTGGCATCGAGAGCCTTGGCGGACGGTTTTTCGCGGGCGACGAAGCCGAGGTAGAGGCCGAAGCTGAGAACGAAGAGGATGACCGTGAGGGTCGTGGTCATCTTCGAGAGGACGTTGGCGGATTCGCCACCGAAGACGGTCTCAGCGGCGCCGCCGCCGAGGGCCGAGCCCATGCCAGCATTGGCGCTGGGGCGTTGCATCAGGATCACCAGGACAACGAGGATGCAGACGAGGAAGAGGGCTACCACGGAGGCGTAGAGAAGGAAGTCCGACATGCCACCCATCCAAGGGGTCAATTCCCCATAAAACAACGCCAAAATCAGGCCTGAAGGTACCTGCCCCCGGAGACCCGGTAGGTCAGCCACTCGCCGGAGGGCGGGGGAACGGTGCCAGTCGCGATAACCTGATGCTTTTCACCGACTTCGTTCCAGAAGGCTCGGCGGCGGGTATCGTCGAGTTCGCCGAGGACATCGTCGGCCAAGATGACCGGTGGCGTGGGGGCGAGGAGGGTGTCGCGCTGGAGACGGGCGAGGCAGAGGGCGAGAACGAGCAGCCGTTGCTGGCCTTCGGAGGCGTAGTCGGAGGCATCCTTGCCGGCGAAGAGCATACCGAAGTCGTCGCGTTGCGGGCCGCGGAGGGTTGTGCCCGTGGCGAGGTCGGCGACACGTGTCTTCGCCCAGATCTCAACGAGTTGTTCGGCGGCGACGTCAGGTTGGTAGGCCAAGTCGGCACCTTGATCAGGAAAACCGGCGCGGGCGCAGGCATCGCGCAAGGTTACGGCGAGGTCAGGTAAAATACGGGCGCGGGTCGCGGCGATGAGCTGGGCCGGCGCGAGCATCGCTTTCTCGAAGGCGCGCAGTTCCTCGTCGGAGCGGACGGTTGACTTCAAAAGTGCGTTACGCCCGTCGAGGGCGCGACCGTAGTCGCGGACCGCGGTGAGATAGGCGGCATCGGTGCCGCCGATGGCAGCATCGAGCCAGCGACGGCGGTTAGAGGGCGAACCGCGCACGAGGCGAAGGTCGTCGGAGCAGAAGACGATCGTCGGGAATTGCCCAAGGTGCTGGGCGACCGAAGCGACCGGCGTGCCATTGAGCAGCGCTTTACGCGAACCTTTGGCGAGGCGGATCTCAACCTCGGCGTTTTCCACCGGGGAAAGCCGGACATCGAGGCGCAGGCGGGCCTCGGTGCAACCCGCACGGACGAGCGGTGCGATGTCGGTCGTGCGGAAGGAGCGGAACGAAGAGACCAGCGCGGCGGCCTCGAGGAGGTTGGTCTTCCCTTGGCCATTATCGCCGAGCAGGAACACGCGAGGGGCGTCCGTGGAGACGTCCGCGAAGGTCAGGTTGCGGAAATCGGCGGCTCGGATGCGCGTCAGGCGCATGGCTTACTCCGGAAGGAGGATCACCGTGCCGATCTTCGGCAGGCTGTTGACCGACGTCATTTTGTCCCGGTTCGCGTTATAGATCGCTGAGATCCGCGTCGGACTGGCATCACCATAAATCTTACGGGAGATACCGGAGAGGGTGTCGCCCTTGGCGACCGTATATTGCCGGAAGCGCTGGGGCTTGCCGTCATCGGTCGTCGCCGGTTTTTCCGCCGGCTTCTCGCTCGTAGTCTTGGGCGGTAGGACGAGCCCTTTCTGGGTACGGTTGTAATCGGCCAGTTCGCGTTTCAGTTTCTCGTTCTCCAGCTGGAGGTTACGGAGTTTGGCGTTGAGGTCGGAGCCGCCGAGGGCGTCGGGTTCCATCGGTCTTCCGGGCAGCTGCTGCATGAACTGCTTCTCGGCGGTCTTGATCAACTGCCGGACGAGGTTCGATTGCTCGGACGTCGGTTTCATCCGGATATACTGGTTGAAATGGTAGATGGCCGGCAGTGGATCCTGCAGTTCGAGGTACATGCGGCCGGCTTCGAGGTTGGATTCCGCGGCGCCCTTACGTTTGTCGATCACCTTCAGGTAGCACTCGAGAGCCTTGCGGACTTCGCCGCTCTTATAGAAGTTCTGACCTTGGCGGAAATCTTCGTCTTCGACGTCGAGCGTGCGGGAGTCTGCGCGCGAGCCGTCCTCGCAACCAGCGAGGAGTAGGACCATGAAGACGAAGACAGCGCGAACCATGGCCGGACAATCTCTGTCCGACTCGGTTCCTTCAACCCAAAATCATTCGCCGATCGCCTGGCGGAGGGCCGAGTCGAGGTCGGGCTTCGCGAAGCGGAAACCACCGTCGCGCGCCACGGCCGGGCGGGCCGCGAGGTCGCTGAGGATGGTCTCGCGCCCCATCTGTCCGAAGAGCATGGAGAGGGCCCAGGCGGGCATCGGCAAGAAGCTGGGGCGGCGGAGGACGGCGCCTAGCGTGTGGGCAAATTCGGCTTGGGTGACGGTCTGGGGTGCCACGGCGTTAAGCGGGCCGCGGATGGCTTGGTTATCCAGGCACCAGACGATGAGTTCGATGAGGTCGGGGAGGCCGATCCAGCTCATCCGTTGCCGCCCGCCGCCGATGGGGCCACCGAGGCCAAGTCGGAACGCCGGGAGCATCTTGTTCAAGCCGCCGCCAGTGGAGGAAAGAACGAGCGAAGTCCGCAGCAAGACCGTACGGATACCTCCCTTGCTGGCCGCTAGGGTCGCGTTTTCCCATGCTTCGGTCACGGCCGGCAGGAAGCCCTCGGCGGAGGGCGCGGAGGATTCGTCCAGGGTTTCGACCCGGTGCAGTCCGTAGCGGTTGATACCGGACATAGAGATGAATACTTCTGGTTTTTGCCTCACGCTGATGAGTGTCTCGGCGAGCAGGCGGGTGCCATCGCGACGGCTGGCCATGATGCGTTCCTTGGCGGCAACCGACCAGCGTTGGGCGATGGATTCGCCCGCGAGGTGGATCACGGCATAGGCGCCTTCGAGGGCGGCGTGATCGATGTGGCCGGTGAGGTGATTAAAGCCACCGGACCCGTCATGGCGGGAGCGGAAGGGGATGACTTCGTAGCCAAGCTCGGTCAGTCGTCGGGACAATGCGGAACCGATGAGTCCCGTGGCCCCTGTCAGGATGATACGACGACGAGCGGTCATCCTAGAGAGAGTGAAAGGAATGCATCCGACTTCAAGCCGCCGGCTTGTTCACGACGAGGATCCAAGGCCTTCCGGGCGTCGGGTAATAGCCGATCTTCTCGACGTGGAGGCCGGCGGAGGCCTGCTGTTCGGCGAACTTGAGTACGATGTCAGATTCTTCGGGTCCGCCAGGGTGTCCGGTGTAGGCGACGCAGATGAGGCGACCGCCAGGGCGGAGGTTATCGTAGGCGTCGCGGAGGGCGCGGTCGGTCGAGGCTGGCTGCGTGATGATGGAGGCATCGCCGCCGGGTAGGTAGCCCAGATTGAAGATCGCGACGGCGATCTTGCCGCGCTGGGCCGGCGTCAGGACGTCGACCAGTTCCGCGTGGCTGCGGAGGTGCAAGGAGACGCGGTCGAGGAGGCCCGCGACCTCGAGGAGGTTGCGGCTGGAGGCGATGGCTTCCGGCTGAATGTCGAAGGCGTGCACATGCCCCGTGGGGCCGACGGCTTGGGCCAGGCAAGCGGTATCGCGGCCTTTGCCAGCGGTGCCGTCGACGGCGATATCGCCGGGACGGAGAATCTCGGAGGCGAGTTTTTGGGCGCGCTCGGTGACGCGGATCGGATTTATGGGAGCCAAGGGAATTTTCGGAAATCAGGAGGGCGCTTCTCGTTCCAAGCGGCGCGACCTTCGTCGCCCTCTTCCGAAAGATAATAGAGCAGGGTGGCGTTACCGGAGAGTTCTTGGATGCCGGCCTGGCCGTCGAGTTCGGCGTTGAAGGCCGACTTGAGGCAGCGGATGGCGAGCGGGCTCTTGGTGAGGATTTCCTGCGCCCACTTCACGCCTTCGGCGTCAAGCTGCGCGTAGGGGACGACCGTATTCACCAGACCCATTTCGAGGGCCTGCTTGGCGTCGTATTGGCGGCAGAGATACCAGATTTCGCGGGCCTTTTTCTGGCCGACGACGCGGGCGAGGTAGGAGGCGCCGAAGCCGCCGTCGAAACTGCCGACTGTCGGGCCGGTCTGGCCGACGACGGCGTTATCGGCGGCGATGGTCAGGTCGCAGATGACGTGGAGCACGTGACCGCCACCGATGGCGAAGCCGGCCACGAGGGCGATGACGACCTTGGGCATCGAGCGGATGAGGCGTTGGAGGTCGAGGACGTTGAGGCGAGGGACGCCATCCTTACCCATGTAGCCGCCTTTTTTATCGCCGCGGATCTTTTGGTCGCCGCCAGCGCAGAAGGCGAACTTACCGTCGTCCTGCGGGTTGGCGCCGCGAAGGAGCACCACGCCGATGGAGGCGTCGTCACGCGCATCGGAGAAGGCCTTCAGCATCTCGGCAATCGTCTCCGGGGTGAAGGCGTTACGGCGAGAGGGGCGGTTGATGGTCACGCGGGCGATACCATCGGCTTTCTCGTACACGATGTCGGTGAACGCTCCTTGCTTTTGCCAACTGATCTCGGACTGCATGGGCTTAACTTGGTGGACGGGGGCGTTTTTTCCAACGAATAAGCGACGAGACGCTTGAAAATCGGCGGAGGGTCCCACACTTTAGCGGACTATGGCCCGACTGACCCCCGAACAGATTTCCAAGGTTTCCGCCTGGGTGGCCGAAGGCGCCACGCTTTCGCAGATCCAAGAGCGTCTTTCGACGCAGTTCGAGGTCCCGATGACCTACATGGACGTCCGTTTCCTCGTCGATGACCTTAATCTTGCTCTCGTCGAGAAGGAAGAGCCCAAGCCAGTGGAAGAGCCCGTCGCCGACGCCGCCCCCGCTGAGGCTGGCGTCCCGGCTGACACCGCCCAGGGCGCCGGTGTCGTGACGGTCGAAGTCGACACGATCGCCCAGCCTCATGCCATGGTCAGCGGCCACGTCACTTTCTCCGACGGTGAAAAGGCGGATTGGTATATCGATCATCAGGGTCGCCCCGGCATGGCCGCACGGACGCCGGGATATCGTCCGACGCCGCAGGACATCACCGACTTCCAGACGAAGTTGGATGCTGCGCTCCGTCAGGCCGGTTACTGAGCGCTCAGCGTGTCTTGAGGATTGCTTCCGCCAAGACAAAGTCCGCCGGACGCGTCAGTTTCAGGTTAACCGAAGGGTTCTCGACCAAAGAGACGTCTTGCCCGACGAATTCGACGGCGGAGCTATCGTCGGTCACTTTGCGCTGCAGCTCAGCGACCTTGCGATAGGCCTTGAGCACGATGGCGGTGCGGAAGACCTGCGGCGTCTCAGCCGTCCAGACGAGTCCGCGATCAGGGGACGTCTCGACGGAAGCCGAACCGACCTTGGCGATCTTCACCGTGTCGGCCGCACGTCCGGCCAGGATGGCGGCGCCAGTTTCCTTGGCTTTGTCGCGGACCTTGCGGATGGCTTCGGGCGAGACGAGCGGACGGGCCCCGTCATGGATGTGCACCAAGCCGGTATGGCCTTCGCAGGTATTGAGAGCGGCGAGGACGGAATCCTGGCGGGATTCGCCGCCAGGCACGAAATCGATTCGGGTGGCCGTGGGCAGATGACCGGCGAGCTGGGCCTTCAGTTTGGTGAGCTGAACTGCGTCGCGATAGGTCATGACGACACGGCCGATGAGGCCCGTGCTGAGGAAGGCCTGCAGCGAGTGGACGAAGACCGGTTTGCCGGCGAGGAGCGCGGTGATCTTGTCGTCGACGACCGCTTGCATGCGCCGCGCGGAACCCGCGGCGAGAAGGACGAGGATGTCGTCGGCCGGGCTCATGCGATCTCGCCGATCTCACGACGGATACGGAGCGTTTCAGCGGCGGGGTCCTTGGCCTTGAGAATCGGACGGCCGACCACGATGAAGCTGGCGCCCGCGGCGGCGGCCTGGGCTGGCGTCATGACACGATTCTGGTCATCGCCCGCGGCGTCGGGATAACGGATGCCCGGAGTCACGAGGGTGGGACCAGCACCGAGGTCGGAGCGCAGGATTGGGAGTTCGAGTGGCGAACAGACGAGACCGCCGATACCAGCGCCGATGGCCATGCGGCCGAGCAGGCGGACCTGTTCTTCGGGGGTACGGGCGACGCCCGTGGCAGAAAGCTGGGCATGATCCATCGAGGTCAGCACCGTGACGCCGAGTACCGTGCAATCAGGCAGGGTGGACTTCGCGGCTTCGGCGGCGCGTGCGATCATCTCGGGGCCACCACAGGCGTGGATGGTAAGCAGCGAGCAAGGGCGACCCTTTAGGCTCTTGATCGCCGAGGAGACCGTGTTAGGGATATCGTGGAACTTCAGGTCGAGGAAGACCTTGAAGCCCAGCGCATGGAATTCGTCGACGATGCCCGGTCCGTGGCGGGTGAAGAGCTGGAGGCCGAGCTTCACCCAGGCGAGATTACCGGCGAGCGGGCGAGCGAGCGTCAAGGCTTCCTCCTTGGTCTCTACATCGAGGGCGAGGATGAGTCGGCAAGGCGAAGCCATGCCGTCTTTATGCAAACGGCTGGGCTTTCCTGCCAGCGTAAATCGTCCCTCGGCCCGGCTTACTTCTTCGCCGCCTTCTTCGGCGCCGGCGTACTGGGTAAGGAAGAGATATCGAAATTAAAGGGCTTAGCCGGCTGCTGGCCGAGGAGATGGAGGCTGAACCATTCGGCCATACGCACGTTGTCGTCGGCCATCTCGACCCAGCCGCCGTGGGCGCCACCAAGGCGGATCAGGACTTCGGCCTTGGCGCCGACTTCCTTGGCGCGGGCGAGGTAGCGGCGGGCCTGGGAGTCGGGGACGAGCGGATCGGCGTCGCCCTGGACGATATAGGTGGGCGGGGTCTGGGCGCTGATCCAGAAGAGGGGAGAGAGTTCGCGGCCGGCACGTTCGCGTCCTTCGGCGGTGGTCACGATCGGTCCGAAGGCCGGGGCGCGGGTGGTCAGTGGCCCGATGCCTTCGTTGCTGTCGCCTTCCTTGGCCCAGCTGAGGAAATCTACCGGCGGGTAGTAGCAGGCGACCGCGTTGACCTCGGAGCTTACCTGTTCGACGGGATCCTTTGACTTCGGATTGGCCGGGAGGACGCGCGTGCCGAGCATCAGGCTGAGGTGACCACCGGCGCTGCCGCCGGTCACGCCGATCTTGTTCGGGTCGATGCCGAACTTGGTGGCATTGGCGCGGATGAAGCGGACGGAGCGCTGGAGGTCGCCGACGATTTCGCCGATGTGGAAGCGAGGCTGCGTGCCGTGGACGACGACGAACGTCGTGAAGCCGTGCTTGGGCCAGCCGCCGTCGCCGATGCCGTTGTGGTTGGAGTTCCAGCCGCCGCTGATGATTTTGACGACCGCGGCGCCGTTCGGTTTAGCGGGCGTGAAGACGTCCATCGTCAGCGCCACGCCGTCATGCTTCGCGTAGATGACGTCGGGGAGGCGGGTGACATCCTGAGCAAAGGCGAGGGTGCAGGTGAGGGCAAGGAGCAGGCAGGCGCGGAGTCTCATGGGGTTGACCATAGGACACCGTAAAGCCGGCGAGGTTGCAAGCCGCTCAGGCCTTGAGGCGGAACTTGATGACTACCTTCAGGATTTCGGCCGGTGCATCGACCTGCACGCCTGGCTGGTGGCCATCCTGCGGGTGGAAGATCGCGAAGTTGCCGCGGCCAAGGGTGAGCAGGGCGAAAGGGCCGGAAGGGGCTGCGTATTTCTCAACGTCCTTTTCGGCGATGTAAGGCTTCGTCACGACGAGGGTCTTTTGGTCCGCGTGGCCGCAGAGTTCGAGGCCTTGGTGCACGACCTGGATGTCGCCGTAAACCTGGTGGGCTTCCCAGAGCTTATCCACGGAGGGGGCTGTTTGGTAGCGCTGCACGATGGCCACGAGGTCCCGGCCTTGGAGTTCATATCTACCGTCCTCCGTCTTCACGTCGAACGAGCGCAGGTAGGCGAAGGCTTTGGGGAAGAGCGGGTGGAGCGACTCGTAATTAGCGGAGGCGGAAAGTTGATCGAGGATCATGTGAAAAGGCTAGGTTTCGTCGGCGAGCCCCTCGACATCGTCGAGCGGTAGCTCGACCGGCTGGTCGGAGCCGAGGATGGAGAGCAGCAGCGCGATGCGTTTCTGCGGTGACTCCAGGCGGATGACCTCGCCTTCGGAACCGGTGAAGATGCCCCGAATGACGCGGGCCTTCGCGCCGACCTTCAGCTCGTCATCGAGCATCGAGAGGGTCGCGTCGGGGCCGAGCGCATTGAGCTCATCGATCACCGCTTGCTCGACGTCGACGGGCCGGCCTTCGCGGCTCACCAGATGGAGGACGCCGCGGGTGCTGCGGATCGTGGACTGGAATTCCATCGGATCGAAGCGCGCGAACACGTACCCCGGGAAGAGCGGTTCGACGACGACCTTGTTCTTGTCGTGGCCACGTCGGGTACGACGCAGACGCGGGAAGACCAGCTCGCCGATGCCGACGGCCCGTAGGTTCTGCACTGCCACGGCCTCTTGGCGAGGTTTGGCCTTGATGCAGAACCAGGTCGGGCCGGCGGCTTCGGTCATGCGGTCTTGAGGGCGCCCTTCGAGCGGTCAGGCAGCCAACCGAGGGCGATCAGCGCGAGCTGCGAAGGGCAGAATACGTAATAGAGCCAGAATGCCCCTGTCTCCGTGAAGCCGTAGCTATGGAGGCCGACGCCGAGCAGATTCGTTCCGAACCAGGACCAGGCCGTGACGATGTTACCGAAGATGAGGAGCTGCATCAGCCCTTCGCGACGGACGAGTCCACCCCAGCGGGCGTGGAGGCAGAGCGCGCACCAGAGAACGATGAGGATGGCGCCGTTCTCCTTCGGATCCCAGCCCCAGAAGCGACCCCAGCTCTGGTCGGCCCAGATACCGCCGAGCATCGTGCCGATGAAGCTGGCGATGACGGCGAAGGCGAGGATGCCGTAGGCGGCGCGGGCGACGCTGTCGCCCCAGTTGTAATCTTTCTTGAAGGCGCGGAGCGCGAGGTGGAGGGCGCCGAGGAGGCCGGCGACGAAGGTCGCCGAGTAGCCCAGCGTCACGATGGTCACGTGCGTCGCCAGCCAGAAGTTCGTATCAAGCACGGCACGGACGCTCTCGAGGTTATCTTCGCCGGAGAGGCCGAGGTTATGGGCGACGATCAGGGAGACGAAGCCGGTGACACCTGTCGCGACGGCGCCGATGCCGTTCTTCCAGACCCGCTCGAGCATGATGCCCATGCCGACGGCGCCCCAGGCGACGAAGATTCCCGTTGAATAGAGGTTCGTCACGGGCGGACGGTCGTGCAGCCACATACGATAAAGGAGGGCCGCGGTGTGCAGGATGAAGGATACTATCAGCAGGCGGTAACCCCAGACGCGCAGGCCTTCGGAGCCGGTCGTCCAGGAGACAAGGACCATGAGCACCACCACCACGTAGGCGATAAGGAGCCAGTAAAAAGGTTGGAGCCGGCCGAAGCGCGCTTCGGCTTCCGCCCGGGCGGTCCAAGGACCCTTCAACGAGGCCGCGATCGCTGAGCTCAATCGGGCGCAATCGTCGTCCTTGCCTTCGCGCCATGCCATCGAGAAGTCGGCGTAACGGGTGATGATGCCGTCTTCGGCGAGACCGGCCCGGTGGGCCTTCTGGTCCTTGATGATGCCGAGGAGGGAAGCGCCGAGATTATCCCAGCGGGCGAGCGAAGTTTCGTCCTTGGGGGGCATCAGGCCGATGACGCCTTCGCGTTCGAAATCCTGATAGCGTTCCACGAACGTCTTGACCGTTTTCTGCAGTTCGGGGTCAAAGGCCTTGCCGGTGGCGCTCGCGTTCATTTCGGTGAGCGCACGGTTAAGCGCGGAGATCCACGCGCCGTATTCGCGGCGCGGGGTGACGTCGAGCGGTAGGTCTCCGGGGATGAAGGTCATGCTCAGCGTCGCATACTGCCGGGCGGCGCTTTCGAGCGTGAGGAGGCCGCGGTCTTCGACGTCGCGGTCGGCCTGGGGGCGTTTGCGCGCCTGTTCGGCCGCCTTGCTGAGCTCGGCGCTGTTTTTCAGGATGCCATCCCAGCTGACGTAGAGGCTCTTCTCGGGGTCGCCACCGACGCGTTTGAGCACGTTGGGGTGTTCAACGCGGAAGGTCGGGAGGTGGCGGGCAATCGGAGCGCGGAAGCAGACTTCGATGAGCCAGTCGACCGAGCCGATGGCACCGCCAGTGAGTCGGACGGGACGCTTCTCGAGCAGTGCTTGGAGTTCGGTCGAGAGGGTCGGGAGTTCCTTGGCAATCGCTTCACGCTGTTCTGCGGTCCAGGTGGACGGGCGCTGGCCGAAGGCGACGCGTTCGAGCTTCGAGAGGCTGATCGAGGTGCGCGAGCGCATCTGGAGCAACGACCCGGTGGCGAGGGTCTCGATCGGTACGACGCGTCCCCCGCTTTGGACGGGAATCGTGCCAAACTCACGGCTGTTCCAGCCGGCGTCGGCCGCATCGGCCGTGGCGGTCAGGAAGCCGAGGGTCAGCACCGCGGCGGCCTTGGCGGCACGACCGCGGAGGAAACGCAGCAGGGAGACGCCGAAGTGCCAGATGAGGCCGAGGGACATCAGCGCGACGGAGATGTAGGGGATGAGCCAGCCGGGATTGCGGACGACCTGAAGTACGCTGAGGTCCTTGCCGTCCTTCGTGCTGCCGAAGCTCGACTGGAAGAAGGTCAGGCCAGCATGGCGAAGCGGTTGGTTCATCGAGATATTGAAGGGGAAGGAGCTCGCACCTTCCTTAAGCGTCACGTCGCTGGCGAAGCGCTTGGGAGTCTCGGTTCCCGGATACTTCTCGTGGGTGAACTTATCCAGCTGCACCGTGAAAGGGACGTAGTAGCGGGTCCGGCGGAGCGAGAGCTCGTGGGTCTTGCCGGCGTCCTCAAAGGTCTGGGCATCGAAAGATTCCGTCAGGTTGAGGTTGAGGGCCCAGATGCCGAGCGACTTTTCCTTCGTCTTGAGTTCGACGATCGCGGTAGGCGCGTTGGGCTTGTTGTCGTCGTAGCTTTCCGGGAGAGGCTTGTAGGCCAGCTCAGTACGGGCGCCGATTCCTTGGGTCGCCTTGAGGTCGATGCCGTCGCTCATCTGCGATTTGGCCCGGATCATCGCGTTCGGGTGGTAGGTCTGGACGACGAGCGTGTAAGGCGTGCCCGGGAGCTCGACGTCGGCCGGAGTCTTCTTGGCGGCGATGTCGCGGAGGATTGAATCCGGAATCGTGACGACGACGTCACCGGCGGTGGATTTCTCGACGAGCGCGATTTCGAAATCGCGGAAGGCTTCGGAGTAATTACGCTGCTCGCCTTCGGGGATGATCATCGCGGACTCTTCCTGGTAGATCGCGGTGACGAAGCCTCCTCCCAGCAGAAGGAGTAGGCCGGCGTGGATCATGAGGTTACCGACCTTGGCGGCGCTCGCCTTGAAGTGACGGACGTGGGCGAAGGCCAGGTTGATGATCAGCAGGGCCCCGAGCGTGAAGCCAGCCGGCAGCGGGATGCGTAAGGGCGCCGTCGGGTCCATCGGGTAGAAGCAGAGCCAGGAACTGAAGTAGACCTTCTGGACATGCCAGATACCCCAGTGGACTTGTTCGAATGTCCCCAGCAGGATGAGGATCATCGACAGGATGAGCAGGAGCACCGTCAACTTGAGCGATGCCAACGTGTCGACGAGGCCACGGCCGCTGTCGGCCTTCTTTTGGTGTTCTTCGCTGTTCACGGGAGTTGGGAGGCGGAGAGGAAGGCGACGAACGCGGCGCCATTGGCTTCGACGGCGGCGGTCTCGCCGTTCATCTTGAAGAACCAGGTGGCTCCGTCCTTGGCGGTCAAGACGGCATCGACCGACTTCTTGCCGTCGGTGGAGGTCATCACGAAGCGCTGGCTCTCGATGCCGCCGACTTTGAGGGTCTTGGCGGAAGCTACGATCTCATCGGGGCTGGCCGGAGGGAGGCCGATCTGGCCGCGCCAGCGATTCACATTGGCGGTCAGGCCACCGACGTTGCCGGGAAAGACCGTCACGGCGATCTCAGCCTTGCTGTCGTTCGGGCCCGAGACGATCCAGGTGGCTTTGCGCATCGAATTTTCAGGGCCGACGGACCAACCGGCGGGCAGCTTCGCCCACTTGGGGGCGTCGAAGCCGGCCGCTTCGGCTTTCATCGAGGCGGGAGCGACCATCGGGGCGGCCACGGCCGGCGAGGGGGCCGGCGTGGCGGCGACCGGCGCGGCGGGAGCGGTCGCGGGCGTGGCGGCGGCCGGAGCGGAGTCGGACTTCACTTCATAGCGGGCGACCTGCGGGGCAGGTTTGCAGCCGAAGACGAGCAGCGAAGCGGACAGGAGGAGGAGAGGACGCATGGTGGTAAGGAAATTATTTGCTGGTGGCTTTGCCGGAGTTTTTCTTCTTCGCGGGATTATTGCTCTCGTGCTGGCCGGTCTTGAGGCGCACTTCGTATTTCTCGTCGCGAGGCAGGATGATGCCGCGCTTCACGAGTTCGTCAGGGTGCAGGTCGGCGAGGGGGCCGCAGCGGGCGAGCCAGGCGTCGCACTCGGCGCGCAGCTCAGCGAGCTTGGCGGCGTTGGCCGGGTCGCCGGCGATGTCCTTCACTTCCCAAGGGTCGCTCTGGGTGTCGTAGAGTTCTTCCGGGGCGCGGTTCGGATTGAAGTAGAGCGCTTGGACCGGGGTCAGCCTGCCCTCGGCCTGAACGCGGCGGAGCTCGTGCATCGTCTGGCCGACTTCTTGGTAGGCGACCTTGCCGGCCTCATCGACGCCGGGGGCGAGGTTCCGGACGTAGCGATAGCGGGCGTCGCGGACGGAACGGACCTTGTCAAAACTCTCATCCATGAAGTCACGGAAGGAGTAGGCATATTTCGGCGGGTTGGCGGCCATGGGCAGGAAGCAATGGCCATCGAACTCGGCGGGCACCGGCACTCCAGCCAAGGTCAGGGCCGTCGGGGCGAAGTCGATCCAGCTCGCGAAGTCTTCGCGGACGGTGCCCGGGGCGATCTGTCCGGGCCACCGCACGATGAGCGGGACACGGGTGCCGGTATCCTTCACGGAACGCTTGAAGCGTGGCATGCCGCGACCGTGGTCACCGGTGAAGATGACGATGGTATTTTTCTCGAGGTCGTGGGCCTTCAGCCAATCAAGCACGCGTCCGAGGGAGTAGTCGACGGCGGTGACGAGCTCATGGTAGTGGGCGACTTCACGGCGGACGGCCGGGGTGTCAGGATAAAAGGGCGGGAGCTCGACCTTGGCCGGTTCGCGACGATCGGAAGGCTTGAGCGCGGCCGTATTCTTGGCGTGTTCCGCGTCGGAGGCACGGACCTGGCTCTCATGACTTACGGAGTCGTTGAAATAGGCGAAGAAAGGTTCCTTCGGCTTGGCGGTCAGCGGACCGGCTGGGCGGTTGGCCGGGTTGACCCAGTTCTTGCGGTCGTTCGCGAGGTTCTTCTCGGGCACGCCCTGGAAGTCGGTCTTGCCGGGCCACATCACATGATAACCCGCGGACTGGAGTTTTTCGGTGAAAGGGTGGGGCGGGTTGACGACTTTGGAGCGCATGTTCTGCGCACCGTACTTGAACGGGTATTGGCCGGTAATCATGCCACTACGCGACGGGGCGCAGACTCCGGTATGGGTGAAGGCGCGAGTGAACAGGGCGCCTTCCTTGGCAAGGCGGTCCATGTTCGGGGTGATGGCGTCCTTGCAGCCGTAGGCGCCGGTGTCGGGTCCCATGTCTTCTCCGATCACCAGGACGATGTTCGGGCGAGAGTCGGCGGCAGTCGCGATGGCAGCGATCAGCAGGGTGACCAGGGCGAGGAGGCGACGGGGCATGGGGTTGGGACAGGGTCCTTGTCCAATGGTTGCGGGGTAATCGGCCAAAGCAAAAAGAAAGGACGCTTTTTGGCGTCCTTTTCGAGGGGGTGGGGTGTTTGGCCTAGGCCCGATCCTTAGTCCGTGAAGCGGAAAAGGGCCACGTCGCCGTCCTTGAAGAGGTACGACTTGCCTTCGAGGCGGTAGCGGCCGGCGTCACGGGCGGCGGCGACCGACCCGTTCTTCACCAAGTCCTCGTAGGAGACGATTTCGGCTTTTACGAAGCCCTTCTCGAAGTCGGTATGGATGACCGCGGCACACTGGGGGGCGGTCATGCCGCTGCGGAAGGTCCACGCGCGGACTTCCTTTTCGCCGGCGGTGAAGTAGGTGGCCAGGCCGAGGAGATGATAGGCGCCGCGGATGAGCGAGGAGACGCCGGAGTCGGTGACACCGAGGGACTGCAGGAATTCCGTGGCTTCAGCGGGCGAGAGGTCGCAAAGCTCGGCTTCGACCTGGGCGCAAATCACGACGTGTTCGCATCCGTGGCGTTTGCCGATGAGGGCGGCGACATTGGCGACATGCGGGTTCTTAGAAGGGTCGGCGAGATCGGCCTCGGCGACATTACAAGCGAAGAGCACCTTCTTCGAGGAGAGCAGGTTATAGGTCTTCAGGCGGGCGCGCTCGTCGTCGGAGACGTCGAGCGAGGAGGCCGGCTGGTTCTCGTTGAGGTGCTTCACCAGACGGGCGAGCAGTTCGACGTTGGCGATGGCTTCCTTGTCCTGGCTGCGGACCTTTTTCTGATTACGGTCGAGCTGCTGCTCGGCGGACTGGATGTCGGCGAGGATGAGTTCGGTTTCGATGACCTCGATATCCCGGATGGGGTCGACCTTGCCCATGCTGTGGACGATATCGTCGTTATCAAAGCAGCGGACCACGTGGATGATCGCGTCGCATTCGCGGATATTGGAGAGGAAGTCGTTACCCTTGCCTTCGCCCTTGGAGGCGCCGGCGACGAGGCCCGCGATATCAACGATGTCGATGGTGGCAGGGATGACGACCTTGGTGCCGGCGATGACCTGTAGTTTCAGCATACGGTCATCAGGGACGAGGACTACGCCGACGTTGGGCTCGATGGTGCAGAAAGGGTCGTTGGCCGCCTCGGCCTTACGCGAGCGCGTGAGGGCGTTGAAGAGGGTCGACTTGCCCACATTGGGAAGTCCGACGATGCCTGCCTGAGTCTTTGCCATGGAAGGTGCACCGTGGGCATCCGCCCCGCCGAGGTCAAGAGTCGGAACTTAGGGCGGCAGCTCCTGCGAACGTTCGCTGAGGTCCGTCGACGGCAGGACGACTTCGTCCCGGGGCTGAGGCTGTCCGCGGACGATGCGGGCGACGGCGATGCGACCGCGTACTCCTGTGATTTCGAGGACCGCCGTGGGGTTGAGGCGCGGGTCGCGTGAGACGACGATCATCTTGTCCTGCACCACGGTGCCGGGCAGGAGGAGGACGGGTACCGAGAGGCTGGTCAGCGGGTAGCCTTGGACGAAGCCTATTCGAATATTACGCGGAGCACCCGCCGGGAGGGCGAACGGGTTCGGTTCTTCGGCTGGCTTCGGCTTGGTCCCGGCACAGCCTGTCAGCAGCGCGAGCAGCAGACAGACTGGGCGGAAGCGGTTCACGCGCGGCTGGAAGTGCCGAGCCCTTCGGGCGGCTTGCCGATGAAGGCAGCCAGCGCGGAGTTGGGCGGGAGGCCGCCGGGGAGGCCGCCGGGAGAGAGCGGGCCCGGGGTCAGCTCGGCCTTGTCTTCATCCGAGATGAACTGGTCGAAGCCCGGACCGGAGGTATCGAGTTCGCCTTCGAACATACCCTGCAGCTGACGCATGCGTGTCGGGTGGCGCATCTTGCGGAGCGCCTTGGCTTC
>SXGQ01033268.1_pt1 | contig 20342 bp, 19 predicted proteins | sample 3178371 | NCBI WGS metagenome assembly SXGQ01 (sample SAMN11356859, study PRJNA531348) | freshwater metagenome | isolation source: freshwater sample F1-20 | place: China: Fuxian Lake, Yuxi | collected 2017-12-25 | reverse complement strand
TAGAATAGGTAAATATTTTTTTTCATCATTACTTAATATTCTTATTGATGAATAACCATCTATAAGATTTTTAGCTTTAGTCATGTTAAAGGTAGAATTTTTATCAAAGCATATAGAGTTAAAGCAAATTGCAATCTCATATGCAAAAAAATCATTACAAGCGAAATAAAAATCTATTATCCCAGAAACTTTATTAGTAGTAAAAAATATATTGTCCGGAAATAAGTCTGCATGAATAATTCCTTGTGGCAAATTTTTAGGCCAATTATTTTCTAAAAAAGATAAGTAATCTTTAGTTTTTTTTATAGTAGTTTCATCTAAATCTATTTTTTCTTTTATAGTTTTTTCAAAAATACTTTTCCAATTTTTAATAGATAAATTATTTTTTCTACTAAGTTTAAGTTGTTTAGTTAATTCATGTAATTGAGCGGCAATTTTACCAATTTGAAAGCAGTCTTCGCTAGTTATCTTATTCTTTGATTTTCCACTTAAAAAAGTTACTAGAGCTGCATTTTTATTTTTAATTTTATTAATTTTTTCATTATTTTTATTAGCAATAGGTTTTGGGCAAGGAAATCTTTTTTCGGATAAAATAGATAGTAGTTTTATGAAGAATGGTAAATCATTTTCAGCAACTCTTTTTTCATAAATAGTAAGAATATAGTCCTGCTCTGATGTTCTAATAAAATAATTAGTATTTTCTACTCCTTCAGTTATCCCTTTGTAGTCTTTAAAATTATAAATATTGTATTGTTGTAAGAAATTTGAAATTTCTTGTGGCTCTAATTTAGTATAAACGGCCATTATTTTATTAGCATTGTAGGAAGTTTGAAGGAAACTTTTTCAACCGAAGTAATTACTTCTTCAACTCTAATATTTATAATACTTTTTATTTCTTTAATTAAATTTTCAACTAATATTTCAGGAGCTGAAGCGCCTGATGTGACACCTATATTGTTAGAATTTTTAATTTTTTCAATTGGTAATTTTTGATCTGAGTGCATTAAAATACTTTCTTTACAGCCAAATTTTTTTGCAACTTCTACTAATCTTTGTGAATTAGAAGAGCTTCTACTCCCAATGATTAGAAATAAATCACATTTTTTTGCAATTTTTTTAACAGCTTCTTGTCGATTTGTAGTTGCGTAGCAAATATCATTTTTTATTGGCTCTTTTATTGAAGGATATTTTTTTTTTAATACTGATATGATTTCTAAAGTATCATCCAATGAAAGTGTAGTTTGGGTGATATAGGCAAATTTATTATTGTTAATTTTAGGAGAATAATTTTCTACATCTGTCTTATTTTCAATTAGTGAAATAAATTTTTCATCTATTTGTCCCATAGTCCCAATTACCTCTGGATGATTTCTATGGCCGATGAAAATAATGTTAAACTCTTCTTTAGCTAATGCTTCTGCTTCTCTATGAACCTTAGTCACTAATGGACAAGTAGCATCTATATAAATAATGTTATTTAATTTTGCCTCATCAATTACCTTTTTAGGAACTCCGTGGGCTGAAAATATCACAGGTCTAGATTTATTTTTAATTTCAGAAAGTTCCTCAATAAATATAGCTCCCTGTGATCTTAGATTTTCAACAACAAATTTATTATGAACTATTTCATGTCTTACATAAACCGGGGAACCAAATTTATTAATTGTTTTTTTTACTATTTCAACCGCTCTATCTACACCAGCGCAAAATCCTCTTGGACTTGCTAGAAAGACATTTACAATTTTTTGTTCCATAGGAATTTTAAAGTATTGTTTTTATATTATATGAGGAGGCTCTTGTAGAGCCCAAACAATAAATAAATAGCTTCTAAAGATTAATATTTAACAACTGTAGTCTTTTGCAAATTAAAATAAGTTAAGATACAATTCATCCATATCCAATATGGAAGAAAAAAATACTAAAGTTAATAATCCGCTTAAAGTTCACTTACAAAAAGGAAAAGATTATTATTGGTGCGTTTGCGGATTGTCTAAAGACAAAACTTTCTGTGACGGTTCTCACAAAAGTACAAATCTGGCTCCCCTGAAATTTTCAGTACAAGAAGATAAATATTATTTTTTATGTGGTTGCAAAAAAACTAATAAAAGGCCCTTTTGCGATGGGACTCATTCAAAAAGTTAAGAAGCTTTAGTATTAGTCAAATTAATAAAAATCTTTTCTAAATTTTTTTGGTTAATTACTTTCATTTTTTCATCGTTTGCAGAGTTTGATATTATTTTTTTTACTGCTTCTAGAGCAATTTTATTGGAAATATTCTGCATATCCTTAATTGCTTTTACTTTCATCTGATCTAATTTTTGTTCTAATGATTTTTTTTTATTAAGAATTAATTGCTCAAATTTATTCTCTGACTCTTGAATAAAAATTTCAGTTTCTTTTTTTTCACTATTTAAAATTTGATTTTTCTCCATGTGAGCATCCTCTATCTTTTTTTTATATTTTTCGAGTAATTGCTCACTTTCGTTTTTTAAATTTTTTGCATTATCTATTTCTGATTTAATTTCATTAATTTTATTATCTAGTAAATTATTAATTACTTGAGGTATTTTTTTATAAACAATTATTAAACAAAAAATTACAAAGGATATAGCTACCCAAAATGTGGCATCAAACATATTGTGATTTCTTTTCTTTGTTAGATATTTCCATAATTACTGCATTGAGACTGCTATTATTTGGAGCCGTTCCAGTAATTTTTTCAATTAATTCTTTGGAAAAATCGCCAGCTATATTTTGAATATTTTCTAATGCTTTTTTCTTAAAATTATTTACTTCCTCTTCAGCTTTTAGTGTTTCAGAATTTAAAAAGTTTTCAAATTCTTTCCTTTTTATAGAAATTTTATCATTTAAATCACTTTTAAGTTTTGCAGATATTTTTTTTGACTCAATTTTGGCTTCAGTAATTATTAGATTGTATTCATCTTCTAATTTTTGGATTTGATTTTTACAAACCTCTGCTTCTTCTAATAATGATTTAATAAAATTAGTTCTTGTATCAATTAATGCAAATAATTTAGGACTAAAAAATTTTTGAATTAAAAAATATAGCAATGCAAAAACTATTGTAAGCCATACAATTTGGGATAACCAAAACTCCGGATTAAGTTGTGGCATACCTTCCTTAGCAAATGCTATTTCGTGGAAAAATAGCAAAAAGACTATAGTGCCTAAATTTATTTTCACGATTGCTTATTATTAATTTAATTTTAATAATTAAAATGCAAAAAGTATTAAAAGTGCAATAACTAAAGCAAATAAACCTATAGCTTCTGTAAGTGCAAATCCCAATAATAAAGTCGGAAATTGCTTTTGTGCCGCTGAAGGATTTCTAATCGCTGCAGATAAGTAATTACCAAATATTGTACCCATCCCAACGCCTACTCCAGCCAAAGCTATTGCCGCTAATCCAGCTCCTATCATTTTTGCTGCCGCTAGTTCCATTTTTTTTCTCCTTTTTTGTTAGTTGTTTAATGATGCATATTTAAAGCATCATTTAAGTAAATACACGATAAAACTGCAAAAACATAAGCTTGTAAAAAAGCAACTAATATTTCTAAAGCTGTTAAAGCAACAGAAAAACTTAAAGGTAACCAACCCCCAACAATACCTAGACTTACAACAAATCCCCCAAAAACTTTAAGCATTGTGTGTCCAGCAAGCATATTTGCAAACAAACGAACTGATAGACTTACAGGTCTACTTAAAAAGGATATAATTTCAATTGCAACTATTATGGGAAATAAAAAAATAGGTACTCCTGATGGGGCAAATATTTTTAAAAAACCAACTCCATTTTTTATAAAGCCAATAATTGTTACTCCAACAAATATTACAATCGCAAGAAAAAATGTGATAATTATTTGACTTGTAACTGTGAAGGCGTATGGCAAGAGACCAACCATATTTAAAGTTAGAATAAATAAGAAAATAGTTAAGATAAATGGAAAATAAGGTCTAGCATTTGGACCAGCTGTTTCATTAATCATTTTAGAGATAAAATTGAATACTAATTCATTAAGTAATTGAATCTTGCTAGGAACTATATTTACTTTTTTAGTTCCAACTATAAAAAAAATAATAATTAATATTGAACTAATTAGCATAAAAAGACTTGAGTTTGTGAATGAAAGATCTGTTCCGTTCAAAGATAGGTGTGGGCCTATTCTATGAACTTCAAACTGTTGCATTGGATTAGTTGCCATAAATTTAGCCTTTATTAATCATTTTTGCAGATCGCACAACATTAAATATTCCCGCCGCAACACCAACTATAAATAGAATTATTATGAAAATTGGCTTAGTTCCTAACCATTTATCTAAGTAATAACCAATAAAAGTTGCGACAAAAACTGCCGCCACAAGTTCGGTGCTTATCCTAAGAGCGAGTCCTACTGTATTGTTATTATTTTTAGATAAATTAACTTTGCTTTTATTTTTAGTTAATTCAATTTTTTTTTTAAGATTGTCAAATTCTGACATCTATTTTTAAGCTACCATCTCTTCGGCTTTTTCAAGATCAACAGCAACTAATTGACTAACACCTCTCTCAGCCATTGTTACTCCATACAATCTATTCATTCTAGACATTGTCAAAGCATGGTGGGTGATAACTATGAATTTTGTTTCGGTAATTTTGGTTAGCTCCTCTATTAACGAACAGAATCTTGTAACGTTTGCATCATCCAAAGGAGCATCTACCTCATCCAAAATACAGATAGGAGCAGGATTAATTAAGAATACAGCAAATATTAAAGCCATAGCAGTTAAGGCTTGCTCACCACCTGACAATAAAGTTATTGATTGTAATTTTTTTCCAGGCGGACTAACTAAAAGTTCTAAACCAGCTTCTAAAGGGTCGTCAGATTCTATTAATTCAAGTCTAGCATTTCCACCTCCAAATAATTTCGTATACACATCATTAAATTTGCGACCAACTTTATCATAGGCATCAATGAGTTTTTCTCTTCCTTTTTGATTTAATTCGTTAATACTAGACTTTAATTTTAATATTCCAGCCATAAGATCTTTTCTATCTTCCATCATTTTGTTTATTTGATTTTCAAGATTTTTAGTTTCATCATCTGCTCTTAAATTTACCGCACCCATATTATCTCTCTCATCTTTAAGATTTTTTAGTAAAGTTTCAATTTCTTCAATATTTGTTTTTTCAATAGATAATTTGTCTTCTTCGTTTAAAAGATCGTCGATTGAACATTTAAAATCTTCCTTAACTTTATTTTCTAATTCATTAATTTTTAACTTATGGTTATCAATAAGAGTTTCAAAACGTACTTTTTTCTCACGTGCTTCAAGAACCTTTTCGGTAATAGTTGTTAATACTTTATTAATTTCTGTGATTTTATTTTCTGCAATTTCAATTTCTGAATTGATTTTTGATCTAGCCTCTTCGGTATTTTTGATATTTTCTTGATAAAATCCTTTTTGTTCTCCAATTTCACTTGGTTTTATTTGAATTTTTACTAATTCTTTTTCTAAAATTTTTAGTCTGGATAAAAGATTTTCTGACTTTGTTTTTGAGTTTTGTTCTAAATTACGCCAGTTATCTATTTCGGTATCAATACTTTTAATTCTCTCTTTTCTTTTTATAGAGTCATTTTTTAATGTTTCGTATTTACTTAAAAATATTGCATATTTTTCTTGTAAAGCTTTAAGTAAAAAAGTCTTCTCTGTAAATTCATTCTTTGCCTCTTCTTTATTAAAAGATAATAATTGATCATTATCTTTTCTGATAAAATATTTATTACCTCAAATTCTTGAATAGATAAATCTATGTAAAGCCTTTTTAGATATTCAAAAGTGCTATAAATATCTTGTGAATATTTTTCTACAAAATTTAATTCCTCAAAATTATAATTAACAACTCGAGTAAAAACTATACTAGAACCTGAAAAAACAATTTGCCTAGCTCCACCTGTTTTTGTTTGAATAACTAAGCAAAAAATACTATTTTCTTTTAATTTTGAAATCGATTGAGAGTTTGTTTTTGAATCTAGTTTTGTTATTTTTGTAAAAAAATTAAAGCATTCAATCGGAAGCATGTAAATTCCAATTAAGCGATTGGGTAATTCATAAATAAAATTAAGCCAAGTTGTAATATTTTCTGACTTTGAGGAGGTTATGAAGAGGCAATCAGACTTATTTGTTTCAATCTTTTTTAATATATTCTTTTTTTGTGAATTGATAGATTTATGGTTTTTTAAAATGATATAATTTTTTAAACCTTCCTTATCTCCATCTGAAGATAAATCTCTTTTAGCGATGCGATCAAGATCGAATTTACGCATCATTGGATATGTTTTTTTCTTATAAGTTTGATCAATCGTATCAAGCATTATGTAGATCGAATAGCCCTTAGATTTAACAAAAAAACTTGTTAAATTGGGTTTATTTTCGTCGGTTAATTTTTCAAAAAATTCAGAAGTTATGACGTTGCCAGTGTGCTTGGTGATAATGGTGCCGTTATTTCCAATTAACACAACAATGGCTTTTTTAGACATTTTAAAATAAAGTTAAATTTTAAATTTACATATTGTATATTTTTAAAGTTTAATAAAAAAACATGCAACATTATTTAGTTTTTTATGATAATTGGAATTGGAATTGATTTAATATCGAATGATAGAATTAAAAAAATTATAAAAAAATTCGATCAAAATTTTAAAGAAAAAATCTTTTCAAAAAATGAATTAAATGATTTTGAAAATCGCTATAAAAATCAAGAAAAATTAAATCAAAATGCTATTAATTTTTTTGCCAAAAGATTTGCTTCGAAAGAAGCATTTTCAAAGGCTCTTGGCACTGGTATTGGACGCGGAATTGATTTTAATGATATTGAAATTTCTAACGATAAATTGGGCAAGCCTTTTATAAAAATATTAAACAATAAAGAAGCTAAAATTAAAGAAATTTTAAATTGCCAAGAGTTTAATATTCATTTGACTATTAGCGATGAAAAATCAATATCGGGAGCGGTGGTTATTATCGAAAAAGTTTTATAAATTTTATTAAATTTTGATATGAAAAATACAAATTCTAAAATAATGGTGATTGGCTCTGGAACATGGGGAACGGCACTCGCCAATCATTTAGCGGTTAATAATTGTGATGTATATTTAAATTCAATTGAAAAAGATGTTGTTGATGAAATTAATCAAAAAAATTCTAATTCTAAATATTTTCCTAACTTAAAATTGCACAAAAATATTAATGCAGGAATTGATTTTAAAAATGACGTCGACTTCGTATTCATAGTGGTTCCGAGCAATGTTATAAAAAATGTTTTTGAAAAAATTTCTTTAACAAATTTTAAAAAAACTTGTGGATTTGTAATTTGTTCAAAGGGTTTTGAAGATAAAACTTTAAGTCTTTTGAGCGACTCTTTTGAAAGAATTACCAAAAATAAAAATTACGTAGTTTTATCGGGTCCAAATTTTGCAATAGAGGTCGCAAGAGAAGTCCCAAGCGTCACCACGATTGCTTCAAAAAATAAAAAAATTGCCCAAAAGGTTATAAAAATTCTTAATAATGAAAATTTTAAAGCACTTTATTTTAACGATCCAAGAACGGCAGAAATTTGTGGAATCGTCAAAAATATTTTAGCGATTGGGTGCGGAATCGTTGATGGACTTGAGCTCGGAGTCAATACCAAATCAGCGCTTTTGGTTAAAGGAATTTCGGAAATTCAAACTTTGTGTAAAAAAATTAAAGCTTCAAGCGATGTTGCGAATCCAGCCGGTTTTGGCGATATTTTTTTAACATGCTCTTCAACAAAATCTCGCAACAACACTCTTGGAACACTTATTGCTCTAGGCAAAGAGCCTGATAAAAATACTACTTATGAAGGTGCTAATTCGGCAAAAGTTATTGTTGAATTTGCCAAAAAATATAAATTAAAACTAGATTTATGTGAAGCAATAAGTAAAATTATTGTCGGAAAATTTTCAAAAAGCGAAATTAAATCTCGCATCGTTAAAGCAATTTTATCTTAAATAAATGTCGAATAATTCAGTTCTTATTATTGATTTCGGAAGTCAAGTTACTCAATTAATTGCACGAAGAATTCGTGAATTTGGAGTATTTTGTGAAGTGAAAAATTTTAATATTTCTTTTGAAGAAATTAAAAAAAATCCACCGCAAGCCATTATTTTTTCGGGCGGTCCGGCTTCGGTTTACGAAGAAAATGCGCCAAAAATTTCTCCGCAAATTTTTGATTTAAATATTCCAATTCTCGGAATTTGTTATGGTGAGCAATTAATTTGCGACATTCTTGGTGGTAAGGTTGAGAAGTCTTTTGAGCGTGAATTTGGTAAAGCTGAAATTGAAATTGTTAAAAAAGATTCAAAATTTTTTAAAGATTTCCAAAATCATCAAGTTTGGATGAGTCATGGCGATCATATTAGTAGGATTCCGCAAGGTTTTGAAGTAATTGCCACGACTCCAAAAGCTCCATTTGCTGGCATCGCTAATGAAGATAAAAAAATTTATGGCGTTCAATTTCATCCCGAAGTTTATCATTCAATCGATGGAGCTAAAATTTTAAAGAATTTTGTTTTAGAAATATCTGGTTGTAAGCCAGATTGGAGTATGAAAAATTTTAAAGATGAGCAAATCATTGAGATTAAAAAAATTGTTGGCGCTAAAAAAGTTATTTGCGGATTAAGTGGGGGAGTTGATTCATCGGTGGTTGCAACTTTAATCAATGAGGCGATTGGCAAACAATTAACCTGCATTTTTGTTGATCATGGCTTATTGCGTAAGAATGAGGGCGAGCAAGTTAAAGAAATTTTTACTAAAAATTTTGCTACAAATTTTATTTATTGCGATGCCAAAAAATTATTCTTGGATAAGTTAAAAGGCGTTTCTGATCCCGAACAAAAACGTAAAATTATTGGCAAAACTTTCATCGAAGTTTTCGACGAAGAGGCTTCTAAAATAAAGGGTGCAGAGTTCTTGGCACAAGGCACACTTTATCCCGATGTGATTGAATCTTCGCATCCAAATAAAGGAGCGAGTCAAACTATAAAATCGCATCACAATGTTGGCGGTTTGCCCGAAAATATGAAATTAAAACTTCTCGAACCCGTTAGAATGCTTTTTAAAGATGAGGTGAGGGCACTTGGGCGTGAACTCGGCGTTCCTGAAATCATAGTTTCGAGACATCCATTTCCGGGACCGGGTTTGGCGATTAGAATTCTCGGCGAAATTACCGAAGAAAAAATTAAAATTTTACAAGAAGCCGATGCGGTTTATATCGATGAGATTAAAAAAGCCGGGCTTTATGATAAAATTTGGCAAGCCTTTTGTGCTCTTTTGCCAGTAAAAACTGTTGGCGTTATGGGCGATGCTCGAACTTATGAATATGTTTTAGCGCTTCGAGCCGTGACCTCGGTCGACGGCATGACGGCGGAAGTTTATAATTTTGAATCGAGCTTTCTATGTGAAGTTAGTAATCGCATTATTAATGAAGTTCGCGGGATTAATCGCGTGGTTTACGACTACACTTCCAAGCCACCAGGCACTATTGAGTGGGAGTAATAATTATTTTAATAAAATATTTTTTGAGATAAATTTTTTCAAATTAATTTTTTTCAAAAACTATCTTTAAGCCTTCTAGAGTAAGATCGGGTTGATGATATTGAATTGAATTTGAAGCAATGAGTGGTTCTTTAAATATTTCGGCAAGTCCTCCCGTAATGATGCGCGTAGTTTTAACTTGAAGTTCATTTTCAATTTTTATAATTAAACCTTCGACCATGGCAATATAACCATGATAAACCCCTGAATTCATTGCTTCTACCGTGCTTTTACCAATAACATTTTTTTGTGCTTTGATGGAAATTTTTGGTAGCTGTGCTGTCATGTCGTGAAGGGCTTTGAGCGATAAATTAATTCCGGGAGCGATTATTCCACCAAGATATTCACCATTTTCTCCAACAACGTCGAAAGTTGTGGCGGTTCCAAAATCAACAATGATAAGGTTTCCGCCGAATTTATTAAAGCCGGCAATTGAATTTATTAAACGATCATGGCCAACTTCATTTTTATTTTTAATTTTAATGTCGATGCCTAATTTTGTAGATTCATCGCCAATAATTAAAATTTTTTTAGTTACGGTTTCGCTAATAAATTTTTTAATTGCTTCATGAATTCTTGAAGTCAAAATTGGCACCACCGAAGCGATGATGCAACCGTTGATATTCAAGCAATCAACTTGATTTGTTAAACATAATTCGATGATATCAACAGCGTAATCATCGACTGATTTTTTGTGATCAGAAATGATTCGCCATTTATGTTTTAAAATATTTTTTTCGAATAAGCCAATAACAATATTTGTATTGCCAATATCAACGGTAAGTAGCATAAAATTATTTTAATTTAGCACAAGCGTCGGTAATTCTTTGCATGGAATTACGTAAAAATTCGTCGCTGGCAGCGTATGAAATTCTAAAAAATCCTTCAGCTCCGAAAGCAACTCCGGGAACGACGGCGACCAAAGCTTCTTCAAGAAGATAAGTGGCAAAATCATTATCATTTTTTATCTCTTGACCCTTCGGAGTTTTTTTGCCGTAAAGTCCTTTGAAACTAGGAAAGACATAGAATGCGCCGTTTGGAGTATTGCAATTTATGCCGTCGATTTTATTTAAAGTTTCAACCACCATATCACGACGTTTTTGAAATAAAATAGCATTTGGCTTAATGAATTCTTGCGTCCCGTTATAGGCTTCAAGAGCTGCAGCTTGACCAATCGAACTTGGACAAGATGTACTTTGCGATTGAATTATGCCCATGGCTTTAATCAATTTTTCAGGTCCCGCACCGAAACCAATTCTCCAACCCGTCATTGCATAACTTTTAGAAACCCCATTTACCACCAATGTTCGATCCTTGAGTTTAGGTTCAACCGAGGCGATTGTAGCGAATTTTAAATTGTCAAAAATAAGATGTTCGTAAATATCGTCGCTCATAATATGAACTTGCGGATGACGCAATAAAACATCGGCTAAAGCACGCAATTCAGACTCGGAATAACAGGCGCCAGTAGGGTTACTTGGCGAATTTAAAATTAGCCATTTAGTTTTATTAGTAATTTTTGATTCAAGTTCGGTGGGTGAAATTTTAAAATTATTTTCTTCAAAAGACTCGGCGATCACTGGGACGCCTGATCCGAGTAACACCATATCAGGATAAGAAACCCAATATGGTGCTGGAATAATTACTTCATCTTCAGGGTTTAAAGTGGCGATTAAAGCGTTGTAAATAACTTGTTTAGCACCAGTACTAACCGAGATTTCCGAAGATTTATATTCAAGATTATTTTCTCTTTTAAGTTTGGCAATTATGGCTTTTTTTAAAGCGGGAGTGCCGTCAACTGCGGTATATTTGGTTTCACCATTATTAATTGCTTTTATAGCACTTTGTTTGATATTTTCGGGCGTATCGAAATCAGGCTCGCCCATTCCTAAAGAAATTATATCAAAGCCTTGAGCCTTAAGCTCTGAAGCTTTAGTGGCAACGGCAATTGTTGGCGATGGTTTAATATTTGATAAAGATTTGGCAAGTAGCGACATAAAAATTCTAAATTTGTTTGAAATTTAATAAAATGATTGACTTAATTTTAAAAAAATATTTTTATTAATTAGTCGTTCTTTGTCAAACTAATTTTTAGGATTTTTTATGAGTGGAGAAATTGAAGTTGATTCATTATTTCTTGGATTAACCCGCCCGCCAATGTTGTTAGGTGTAAGTTATACTTTTGCAACATTGAATTTATTAATATGCTTGATGACTTTCGTTCTTACCAATAATTTTATTTATCTCTTGGTATTATTACCGTTTTTTCACGGCGTTGCTTGGTTGATATGTTTGAAAGAGCCTAGAGCGATCGAATTATTTATGGCAAAAACTTCAAAATGTAGCGTTTGCAAAAATCGTTTTCACTATGGCGGGGTTAATTCTTATGATCTTTATTGATTAAAAAAACTTCTTGATTTATTTATTTTAATTAGTAAATTTGTTTACAAGTTTTATTAACCTTTATTTATAAAATATATGTCTAAAAACAGCGATACTCCAAGCACTTCTCCTAAGGCTCCTCTAAGTGCCGAAGGTCAGTCTAAAGAAAATGGAACTCAACAAAAATAGCTATTTGCTTTTTTATTTTTCCTAACAAAAATCTTATTTATATTCATTTATAAATAAGATTTTTTATTGGAATAAATTAACTTTATTTCATAAATAAAAGTCTTTATCTTCCTAGTCTTAATATTCTTTACAAATTTCATAAAAAACATATTTTGTGGTCCATAAATTCAGAACGCATAATTGCAGTGCATTAAACAACAGCAACATTTCTCAAGAGGTTAAATTATCTGGTTGGGTTCACTCAAAACGTGATCATGGAAGTCTTATTTTTATCGATTTACGCGATCATTATGGCATTACCCAAATCGTTATTGATCAACAAAATAAAAAACTTAATCTCGATGCAATCTCTTCAATCAAGCTTGAATCGGTTATTACAATTGTTGGAAACGTAGTTGCTCGCGATGCTGAAGCCGTTAACACAAAAATCAAAACCGGCGAAATTGAAATTAAGGTTGAAGAGTTGATTATAGAGTCTTTAGCCGAACAAATTCCTTTTCAAATTAACGCCGAAAATGAAAATTATCCCGAAGAATTACGTTTAAAATATCGCTTTCTCGATTTACGTCGTGACAAAACTCACAAAAATATTATCTTACGCTCGCAAGTGATTTCGGCTCTTCGCGTTGAAATGGTTAAGCAAAATTTTCTAGAAATTCAAACTCCAATCTTAACGGCTTCAAGCCCCGAAGGAGCTAGAGATTATTTAGTCCCCGCTCGTCTTCATCCCGGAAAATTTTATGATTTACCTCAAGCTCCACAACAATTTAAACAACTTTTAATGGTGTCGGGTTTTGATCGATATTTTCAAATCGCGCCATGTTTTCGCGACGAAGATTTGCGCGCGGATCGCTCGCCAGAATTTTATCAACTCGATGTTGAAATGGCTTTCGTTACACAAGAAGACGTGTTCTCGACGATTGAGCCCGTTATGTATAACATTTTTAATCAATTTGGTTGTAAAAAACTTCATGATAAAAATTTCGTGCGAATTCCTTACGAAGAAGCCATTTTAAAATATGGCATTGATAAGCCTGATTTACGCAATCCAATCATAATTTCCGAGGCCACTAATATTTTTGTTGGTTCGGGTTTTTCAATTTTTACCAAAGCCATAGAGCAGGGTGCGATTATTCGTGCGATTCCAGCTCCAAAATGCGCCTCGCAACCGCGATCATTTTTTGACAAAATGATTGAATTTGCCCAAAGTGTTGGTGCTAAAGGCTTGGCTTATATTATTTTTGATGAAAATGGCGAAGCCAAAGGTCCAATTGCAAAATTTTTAGCACCCGAAAAACTTGAAGAATTGAAAAAAACTGCAAATTTAAATAATGGCGATGCGGTATTTTTCTCTTGCGGAAAATCTCACGAGGCCATTAAAATTGCGGGTCAAACCCGTATAAAACTCGGACAAGATTTAAATTTAATTGATGAATCAATTTATAAATTTTGTTGGATAGTAGATTTCCCGATGTTTGAGCTTGATCACGAAACTGGTAAAGTCGAATTTTCGCACAATCCATTTTCAATGCCTCAAGGAGGCTTAGAGGCTCTAAATTCTCAAGACCCGACTACGATTAGAGCTTTTCAATATGATATAGTTTGTAATGGCGTCGAGCTTTGCTCGGGAGCGATTCGTAATCATAAACCAGAAATTATGTATCGTGCTTTTGAAATTGCTGGTTACGGCAAAGATGTCGTCGAAAAACAGTTTGGGGCGATGCTTAACGCTTTCAAATTCGGTGCTCCTCCGCATGGTGGCTTGGCTCCGGGAATTGATCGCATAGTTATGCTTTTAGCCGACGAACCAAATATTCGCGAAGTAATTCCATTTCCAATGAATGGCAAAGCCCAAGATTTGATGATGGGGGCACCGGCTAACGTTTCCGAGCGTCAGTTAAAGGAACTTAAAATTTCACTTATAAAAACTAATTCTTAAATTTGCCATTTTAAAGATTTAAGCAAAGACCTTCGTTAAAACTTTTGGCTTTAATTTAGTGGAAGTTCGACACTTGATTCATCTTAGAACCCCATCATATAGTTGATTTAAAATTAATCAACATTTTCAACTTTTTTAGCAATATCATTTCTTGCAAAACCTTCTTTCCATCCAATCATATCAACGATTTTATAAGCTTTTTCTCGTGCCGATGAAAAATTTTCCGCACTTGCAACGACATTCAAAACTCGTCCACCATTCGCCAAAATTTTACCATCTTTTTCGATGGTTCCAGCATGAAGAATTTTTACGTCGTCAACAATTTCAACATTTTCGAGCCCTTTTTCTAATTCGCGTAAGTTTTTTATTTCGATATTTTTTTTATAATCTTCGGGATACCCATTTGAGCAAATTACGACGCAAACTAATTTTTTTTCTTCAGCAAATTCGATTTTAAAATTGCCTAAATCGCCGTCAATGGCACTTTCGATTAACGCAACAAAATCAGATTTTATTCGCGGTAAAAGGACTTGAGTTTCGGGGTCGCCGAAGCGCGTATTGAACTCAAGAAGTTTAGGATTTTCGCCATCAATCATCAAGCCCGCAAATAAAATTCCACGAAATGGAGCGTTGATTTTATTCATGCCGTCGAGGGTTGGAATAATAATTTTTTCAATAATTTTATCTTCCATTTTTTTATTTATAAAAGGTGAGGGGGCGAAGGTGCCCATTCCGCCTGTGTTGAGACCGGTTTCATTTTCGCCAACTTTTTTGTGATCGTGAGCGAAGCCGAGTGGTAAAAAATTCTTGCCATCGCAAATCACGAAATAACTGACTTCGAAGCCTTTTAAAAATTCTTCAATGATAATTTTTTTGCCAGCATCGCCAAATTTTCCCGATAAAATTTCTTCAATTGAACTTGTCGCTTCTTCAAAATTTTGTGCAATGATTACGCCCTTACCCGAAGCCAATCCGTCGGCTTTTATTACGCAAGGAAAACCAATTTTTTTAACAAATTCCAAAGCAGGTTTGGTTTCTTCAAAAGTTTGATATTGAGCGGTTGGAACGTTGTTATCATCGGCAATTTTTTTCATAAATATTTTTGAACCTTCAAGTTGTGATGCTTTTTTTGATGGGCCAAAAACTCGAATTTTATTTTGCTCTAGAATATCGACCAAACCTTCAACCAAAGGCTGTTCGGGACCAATAAAAACAAAATCGATTTGATTTTCTTGGCAAAAATTAATTATGGCTTGGGAATCTTTAATATTAATATTTTCAATATTTTTTGCGATATTTTTGGTGCCAGCATTTCCGGGTAAAGCAAAAATTTGAGTTGGTTGAGGAGAATTTTTAAAAGCCTCGCAAATAGCGTTTTCTCTGCCTCCAGAGCCTATTACTAGAATTTTTTTCACATTTAATTTGGTCATGGTAAATTTATTTTTTGATTTTCAAATTTATAGTTGCTAAAATAATTACATAAATTTTTTTTAAATAAAATTCTTTTTTATGGATCTCAAAGAGCACACCGTTAAATCTTACGATAAAGATTTGAAATCAATCGCCGAAACTTTGGAAACAATGTTGGAAATGGTGATGGAATCGATTGATATGGTTGCCGAGATGATTAAAACTCGCGATGAAGCTTTAATCGAAAAAATAACGGTGCATGACTACAAAATCAATGCTCTAGATCATTTAATTGAAAAAAAAGTTACGGCAATTTTGGCACTGCGTCAACCGATGGCGGTCGATTTACGTTATACAATTTCTTCGCTAAAAGTCGCATCAAACCTAGAAAGAAGCGGTGATCAATCGAAAGGGATTATTAAAAAAATCGCTCGTATCGGCAAAGATAATTTTGAAGAAGGGGTGGAAAAATCTTTAATCGACATGGTTATTTTAACTAAACAAATGGTGCGCGACGCCTTGACCTCTTTCAATCAACAAGATCTAGAATTGGCAAATTTAGTATTAAAACAAGATGATGAAATCGATCAAATTTATAGTGATTTATTTAATATTATTGACAAAGAAAGTTTTAGCAAAGATCAAGTGAAAAAAATTACCAACACTTTATTTATCGCTAAAAGTTTCGAAAGATTGGCGGATCACGCCACGAATATCGCCGAGATTGCCGGTTTTGTGGTGACTGCGGAAATTAAATAAAAAATTATGCAAACTAGAGAAGAAAAACGCGAAACCGGGCAAATTGCCAAAAAAGATAACAAAGATTTACTCGATTTTGCCACTAAATTTCCTAAAGAAAAAATGGAGCGCAAGCCCGACTGGATAAGAGTTAAAGCACCGACTTCGCAAGGTTATCTCGAAACCAAAAAAATGCTCAATGAAAAAAAACTTCATACTGTTTGCGAAGAAGCTTCATGTCCAAATATTGGCGAATGTTGGGCGCAAAAACATGCGACGGTGATGATTTTAGGTTCGGTTTGCACCAGAGCCTGTTCATTTTGCAATATTGAAACCGGTAAGCCCGATATTGTCAATCCGCATGAGCCCGAAAATGTTGGCGATGTCGCCAAAGTTTCAGGTTTGAAACATATTGTTATTACTTCGGTTGACCGCGATGACCTCGCCGATGGCGGTGCTGATCAATTTGTTAAATGTATCGAAAATGTTCGCAAAAAATCTCCGCAAACCACGATTGAAATTTTAACGCCAGATTTTTTACGCAAAAATGGTGCTTTAGAAATTGTCGTTAAATCAAAGCCCGACGTTTTTAATCACAATATTGAAACCGTTCCAGCACTTTATACCACAATCCGCCCTGGGGCACGCTATTTTCATTCCTTGTGGCTTTTGAAACGCGTTAAAGAACTTGATCCGACGATGTTTACGAAATCAGGTTTGATGGTTGGACTCGGCGAAACTAAGGAGCAAGTGCTTCAAGTCATGGATGATATGCGCTCGGCGGAAATCGATTTTTTGACGATTGGACAATATCTTCGTCCGACTTTGCGTCATGCGCCAGTTGATCGCTACGTCCATCCCGATGAATTTGAATTTTATAAAAAAATGGCTTATAACAAAGGTTTTTCGATGGTGGCTTCGAGCCCGCTTACTCGCTCCTCTTATCACGCCGGCGACGATTTTGAAAAAATGCGTCAAGAAAGATTGAAATTGATGGGAAAATAATCGAAATAATATTTTAGCGCTGAGGATGTTGTTGTATAACCAAATTTGCATTCAAATAACTAATTGCCCGCCCTTGAGCTGTTTGGTTCTCTCCTTGAGTTGGTTGGTTTTTGATTGTTTTTAAATCATCTATGTAATTACTAACTTCTAATTGCGGAGTTTCATTTATTGGAAGTGAAGAAGTGATAACTTTTGATATTTTATCGAAAACCGTCGATTTAGATCTAATACAAAATAATCCCGAATTAATTTTAAAATTTAAAAGCTCTTTTTTTTCTGAATCATTTAAATCTTCTAATAAATTTTTTAATATTTTTAAATCAAAATTTTTAGAAAATTTTTTAAATATTAAGGGAGATTTTTCTTTTAAAACTTCTAATTTTGTTTTTCCAGATTTTTCCATTTCTGATTTGATTAATAAATTTAAAATATCCTTATTTTTTGTTTTTATAGCTATTTTAAAGCAGTCATTTGTTATTTTAGCGCCTTTTTGAATTAAAAGTTCTGCAATATTTTCTCGATTATTTTCGCAAGCAAATTGAAGATAAGTAGTTTGATATATGATCCCACTACCGCGAGTATGAGGAATTATGCTATTTAAAGAATAATTAGTGCCACCGAAGATATAAGCACAGCTTGATTTTGGTGATAAAAATTTTTCAATTAATAATTTACTTATTTCGATTTTATTTTTTTCAATGCTTTGTAATAAAAAATTTTTTAATTCATTATTACCAAGGGAATCTAAAGCCTTACAATTTTCAATTAAATATTTAGTAGTATCAAATTGATTATTTTTAAATGATTCTGATAATATTTGTTTTGCATATATAGGATTTTTTTCAAAAAAATTGCTATCAAAAAATTTTTTTATTATATTTTCTGATTTATAGCTAATTCTTGCAAGATGGGGAGTTATATCGACCATTCCAAGCTTTGTAAGCATGTTAGAATTATCATTTTTAAAAGCATTTTCTGTTAGTTTATTGGATATAGAATCGTCAATGGGGTGAGTGAATTTTAAAGCATTAAAAAATTCAATATTTTCTCTTTTAGTGATCAAATCTAATATTTCTAATATTTCCTCGTCATTAGTTGCAATACCATCTTTAATTTGGGCAATCATATCAACGCCATTAAACTGTTCCAACAAAAAATTAAAAGTTTTTAAATCGTTATTTTTCAATAATATTGAAAGTAATTTATTTTCTTTTATAAATTTAAATTTTTGATCCGCTCCTAGGAGGGCTTGATTTTGATCCCTCTTTGGATGATTAAATGTTAAATCCAAAAAAAGCGATAACATTTCTTGATCTTTATTGCGAGTGGCAATTTGAAGTGGATTAAGATTGTTGAGAGGATCGTGGGTATCTGCAACCAATTTAAATTTGATTGATTCTAAAAATGTTACATCCGAAACATTTTCCAAAATAAATTTAAGGGTATTTTTTTCAAAAAATTGTCGTGGATAGTGAAGAATGTTGGATTCTCCAAGTTTCAATTTCAGGGTAAAATTATCAGATGATATTAAGGTGGGTAATTCTGTATTTTTCTTCAAATCCGCATCACTTAGATCGCATATATTTCCAATTTGATAAATTTGTTTGTGAATATTTAATAATTCGACATTGGAGCCATAATATTTTTGGAGATTGGATTCGTAAAGACCGAGAGTTAACTTGATAATATTTTTATATTTTTCATATTCTGGCTTGATTTCTCTAGGCTTTTCAGTTGTCTCTGTTTGATAAAAAAAATCTTCGAATTTTTGATCAAAATGTCCCTCAAATTTTTCAAAAAAACAGGCTAAAAATAAAAAATTTGAACCTTTGAATTTTTCCGAAAGAAGGTTCAAAGTTTTTATGCCAATTGCAATATCAATTTCTTCTTTTTCCTTAACTTTACCTTGATTTAATTCGAACAATTTTAAAAAACTATTAATTTTTGTTATATCCAAAAAATTAACATCGCCACTTTCGCAAAATAGGTTTGGAAGCGTTGAAAATTCTCTTAAAAAATCCATCGACTTTGGTTGAGAATTTTTTATTTTGGTTAAAATTATTTCTTTAAAATTAGTCTTAATTTTTAATGAGGGCTCATAAGTTTCTTCGTCAATTTCAAATATATCATTTTGAGTTAAAATTACATCAGATGAAGATTGAATAGCTAAATTTATTTTGGCAACAAAATCTTCCCTAGCATTGTTATCAGAAGGGCTTAAGGTAAGTGGTATTTTTTGATAATTGTCATATAAAATATCGATTATTTGATCAAGTTCTTCATCGAATTTTTTAGAAAAAATACCTACAAAAAATAGAGCTTCATTCAATTCAATATATTTAATTGGAGTTGAATAAAAACCATCAATTTTTGATATTTCTAATTGATCAGTGTGAAGCATATATATTAAGCAAGATTCAAGGTGCACTTGATTTCCCGCGTAAATATTTGGAGCTAATTGCGAAGTTTTTGTTAATAATAAATTTTTAACAGCTTGCTCAACATAAGTAATTTTATCTAAGGTCATCGATTGATCTCTTATTCTTTGAGTTGTGCCTTGTAAGCATATAAAATCAACTTGACCACTTTCGCCAGGAAATTTTGCCAAAGAATCTAAAACTTTTTTACTCGATTCATCTTTGTCTAAATTTTTATTTTCCAATAAAGCAACTAATTTTACTAAATAACCGCTATATTCTTGCATTGCTGAGATTAGAGATTCTTTATCGGGCGGATTTGGAATATTTTGATAGAATTGCCCCGAACTTCCGAGATTATTTAAAATTACCTCTGAATCGCTAGATGAAAATTTTTCTTGAAAATATTTTTTAAAATTATCTAAAGTATCTTTGGTAATTTCCATTAATTCTTCAGTAGATTTCGAAAATGTAGTTTCATTAAACCAATTATCGGAAAATTTTATTACTTCATTTGCAGATGCGGAAAATTCTCTTAAAGTTTCTTCGTCAATTTTTTTTGATTTAACTTCTTTTAAGAAAGAAATATAGCTAATTATTGCTTGTTGCGAATTGGCTTTTTGATTTGAATCCGTGGGCACTTCTTG
>SXGQ01469014.1_pt1 | contig 20346 bp, 23 predicted proteins | sample 3178371 | NCBI WGS metagenome assembly SXGQ01 (sample SAMN11356859, study PRJNA531348) | freshwater metagenome | isolation source: freshwater sample F1-20 | place: China: Fuxian Lake, Yuxi | collected 2017-12-25 | reverse complement strand
GGCGGCATCATCGTCATCGACTTCATCGACATGGAAATCAAGGAGAACCGCCGCAAGGTGGTTGACGCATTCCGGGCCGCACTGGCCCGCGACAAGACGCGGACCCAGGTGCTCGAGGTCTCTGATCTCGGCCTCGTCGAGATGACCCGCAAGCGCATTGGCGAGGGACTCCTCACCAGCTTCGCGGGACAGTGCCCCGACTGCGAGGGCCGCGGCATCAAGGTCGACCATGCGCTCATCGGCTGAGTCATTCGGCGGGGTAGTGGGGTTGGGGACACAGGGTGGCGCCAGTAGGGTATGTAACCGTTATGTACGCAGTCATCGCCTCCGGTGGTAAGCAGGAAAAAGTCGCCCAAGGCGAGACCGTCAAGGTTGAACTCCTCGGCGTCGACAACGGCACCGAAGTGAAGTTCACTCCGGTTCTGCTCGTCGACGGCGGCACCGTGCTCTCCACGCCCGACCAATTGAAGAACGCGCTGGTCACCGGCCGCGTCATCGCCACGGCCAAGGGGCCGAAGATCGACGGCTTCACCTACAAGCGTCGCACCAACCAGCGTCGTCGCTACGGTCACCGTCAGCAGTACTCCGTCGTCGAAATCACTTCCATCGCGAAAGGCTGAGCCATGTCAAAGACCAAAGGTGGCGGATCCACACGTAACGGCCGTGATTCAAATGCGCAGCGCCTCGGTGTGAAGGCCTTCGACGGGACGCAGATCAACGCCGGTGCAATTCTCGTGCGTCAGCGCGGAACACGCGTGCATCCGGGCAAGAACGTGGGTATCGGCAAGGATGACACACTGTTTGCGCTGATCGGTGGCAGCGTGAAGTTTGGCGAGCGCCGCGGCCGCAAGGTCGTTGACATTCTGCCTTCCAGCAACTGATCCGCGTCAGCGGACGTCGATGCCGACCGGAAGGTCGGATTCGCGCCAGTTCAACAAACTGACCGCCTGCTGGAACGCGTATCTGTCGGTCATGCCGCCCACGTACTCGACGATCATTTTCATCATCTCCCCGGACTTTGCCGCCGCATCGAGATGGCGAGTGGCAGGACACGCTGCGGGGTTCTCGGCGTAGTGCTCGACCAGGGCTTGCAGGACTCGGATGACTGATGCGGCCTGGGCTTGTGATTCGGGTCGAAGGTACACAGCTTCGTAATTGAACTGTCGGAACGCGCCGAGTGCCTCGGCCATGTCAGTGGTCATCGCGATCCGGCCCGTGCTCTGTGTGGCATCGAGCATGCCGATGATCAGGGAAGAAATCTGTTTGGCACGCGAGGTGCCGCAGCGTTCGCGCACCATGAGAGGCAGATCGTTGGACGCGACGACACGGGCATCGACGGCGTCTTCGAAGTCGTGGCACACGTAGGCAATGCGATCAGCCCACGAGACAACCTCGCCTTCGGGTGTCATCGGTGCTGGCCGCGACCACGAATGGTTGCGGATGCCGTCGAGCGTTTCTCGGCACAGGTTCAACGGGGCGAGCGTGACGTCGGCGCCCCACAGTGCATGGTCGTAGCCTCCCTCGACGAACGGACTGAGGGCATCTTCGCTGGCGTGTCCACCGGGCCCGTGTCCGCAGTCATGGCCCAGAGCGATGGCCTCGGTGAGTGCGACGTTCAGGCCAAGCGCCCGTGAAACGGCAGTGGCGACCTGGGCCACCTCGAGGGCGTGCGTGAGACGCGTGCGTTGGTGATCATCTGGAAAGACGAACACCTGCGTCTTGCCGGCGAGACGACGAAAGGCGGCGGCGTGGAGAATGCGGTCACGATCACGTTCGAAACACGTGCGGAAGGCATCGGGTTCCTCGGGCCTGGTGCGGGTGCCTGCACCGATCGAGCGTGTGGCGTTTGGGGCGAGCAGCTTGTTCTCGTGGTCCTCGCGTTCGTCGCGTGACACCAATTGCTGTGCACCGGTTGACGCGTGTGAATCGGCGTGCGCGAAGCGGACGCTGGCGGGCGAATGGGAGAGTGCGTGGCCCGCCATCGTGGACGCCCAGACTTCGGCGCGGCTGGCGGAACCGGAAGAGGATGACGGGCCGCTCACAAAAGAGACGATAGGTGACAGGTGTGCGCCATTAGCCTGATTTGGACCATGAGTGCCTTCGTCGACGAGTGCCAATTGAACGTGCGCGCCGGCGATGGCGGAGCAGGCTGTGTGAGCTTTCGCCGCGAGGGCCCGGTCGCATTCGGCGGTCCCAACGGAGGTGATGGCGGCAACGGGGGCGACGTGTGGCTCGTTGCCGACCACAACGTGGCCTCGCTGCTGGCTTTTCGCGACCATCCCCACCGCCGCGCCGACGACGGAGTGAACGGCATGGGCAAGGACCTCCACGGCAGGTCGGGTCGCGACCTGGAGATCCGGGTTCCCGAAGGAACCGTTGTGCGCGACATGTACACCGAGGAGGTGCTCGCCGATTTGATCGCCCACGGTGACCGGTGGAAGGTCGTCGAGGGTGGCCGGGGCGGGCGTGGCAACGCGCGGTTCCTGTCGAATCGCCGGCGCGCGCCGAAGTTCGCCGAACAGGGCGAGTACGGCGCTGAACGCTGGCTGAAGTTGGAACTGAAGCTGATGGCCGATGTCGCGCTGGTCGGTTTTCCGAACGCAGGCAAGAGCACCTTCATCAGTTCGATTTCAGCCGCCAAGCCGAAAATCGCCAACTATCCCTTCACGACCCTCGAGCCCCATCTTGGAGTCGTGCGCATCGACGGGTCGACCGAATTCGTCGTCGCCGACATTCCGGGCATCATCGAGGGCGCAAGCGAAGGTCGGGGTCTCGGCCATCAGTTCCTGCGACACATCGAACGGGCACGCGCACTGTGCATCCTCGTCGACCTTGCGTCGATGGACGCGATGGCACCCGATGAACAGGAACGGGTTCTTCTGCGTGAACTCGAAGCATACGACCCGGCGCTCGTTGGTCGTCCCCGAATCGTGGTCGGCAGCAAGGTCGACGTAGCCGACCCGACTGTTCTCGACTCTTGGTCGGGGCTCACCATGTCCGCCGTCACCCGCCAGGGTGTGCGGGCCGTCGTGGGAAAACTTGCCCAGATGGTGTCGGAGGCGCGCGAGGCGATTCCGCCCCGTGAGGCGACGGTCATCCTGCGTCCCGAGCCCGAAGGCACGTACGTCGAACGGGTCGGCGACAACGAATTCCGCATCCTCGGCCGCAACGCGGTGCGTTCGGTGGCGCTGAATGACGTCACGTCTCCCGACGCGTTGAACTACATCGACGAACGTCTGAAGAAGATGGGCGTGGGTCGTTTGTTGTCACGCGCAGGCGCGCGGGACGGCGACGTGGTCCACATCGGTGAGTTCTCCTTCGAATACACGGCGGAGGTCTGACGTGCGTGTCGTCGTCAAAGTCGGTACGAGTTCGATCACGCATGTGAGCGGAGCGCTCAATGCGGATATGTTCACGTCGCTCGCGGCGCAGATCTCACGGTTGCGCGGCGATGGCCACGAAGTGTTGCTGGTCACCAGCGGTGCGGTATCGGCCGGCGTCGCGGCTCTCGGCATGTCACAGCGTCCCGCCGATGTCGGCACGCTGCAGGCTCTCGCAGCAATCGGCCAGAGCCGTTTGATGGAGCGTTACAACGCGGTCTTTGCACCCCATGGCCTGGTGACGGCCCAGGTGCTGCTCGTACCGCATGATTTCGGTGACCGGCAGCAGTACCTGCACGCCCGCCGGACGATGTTGCGTCTGCTCGAACTCGGCGTTCTTCCCGTCATCAACGAAAACGACGCGATCGCTAACGATGAAATTCGCTTCGGAGACAATGACCGCATCGCCGCATTGGTGGCGCACAGTGTCGCCGCAGACGTTCTCGTGTTGTTGACAGACCAAGAGGGCCTCTACACGGAGGACCCACGTTCCAACACAACTGCGGCCCTCATCGCCTTGGTGTCGACCGACGACGACCTGCTCAGCGTCGCGGCGGGCAGTGCGGGCACCGCGAGGGGCAGTGGTGGCATGGCATCGAAACTCTCGGCGGCGCGCATTGCGTCGTGGTCCGGTGTGCGCACCGTGATCGCCCGCTCGTCACGCGACAACGTTCTGATTGAGGCGGTCGACCCCCAAGCAACCGTCGGCACCACCTTTCTCGGCCGGGATCGTCAGCTCTCGGCCCGTCGCCTGTGGATCGCCTTCGCGGCGCAGCCCGAGGGTCGGATCGTCATCGACGCCGGAGCGGTTGCCGCCGTCGAATCACGTGGAACGTCGCTGTTGTCCCCGGGCGTGACCGACGTCGACGGAGACTTCGCGGCGGGCGACGTTGTCGATGTCGTCGACGGATCCGGTCATCTCGTTGCTCGCGGCGCGACTTCCATGTCGCGTGCGGAGATCGCTTCACTTCGGGGCAAGCGCGCGGCTGATCTGGGCGAGGGCGTGTCGACTCTCGTCGTGCACCGCGACGAGATGGTGGTTCTCAGCGCCCTGCGCTGACACCGCGTAGCCTGTCGACCAGCACGTTCGTCTCGCGAACCCTCATCAGCCGCAACAGTGCGACGTACACGACTGCTCCGACGAGGTACGACGCCGCTGTTCGCACGACGGCTCCCAGTCCCGCCGTGTCGCCGAGTGCGCGTCCGATCGCCCAAGCGGCACCTGCCGCGGGTGCGGTGGCGACCAGCATCGGCGACAACGACCGCATCAATGCGAGAGATCCAAACTCGGGATGCCTGTGTTCGACCACGAACAGCGCGACGATCGCACTGACGACGTAGGCGACACCAAATGCGAGTCCGAGGCCGAGCACGCCGTACCGCTCGACGAGGATCACCGCGAGCACCACGTTGAGGGCATTCTCGAAACAGTTGATGACGAATGGCGTCCGGGTGTCCTCGTGTGCATAAAAGCCACGGAGTACGAACAGGTACACCGAGAAGCCAACAAGCCCGACGGAGAAACCCATCAACGCACGCGCGGTGTTGTGTGCAGCGTCGGCGGTGAAGTTGCCGTGCTGCAAGAGTGCGCCGATCATCGGGCGTGACGTGACGAAAAACAGTGCGGCAAAGGGAAGGGTGAGGAGGGCAATCAGGCGCACACCGAGCGACAGGCGACCAACGAAAGCCTCGCGGTCGGCCGATGCCGCTGCCCGGGCGAGGTCGGGCGCGAACGTCGTCGTGATTGATGCTGCGAGAAGGGCATGGGGTAGCTGAAAAAAGGTGAACGCTTTCGTGTAGGCGTCGGGTCCGCCGCTTCCGGGTTCTGCAAGGTTGCGCACGACCACGAGAGCGACCTGGTTGGTGAGCACGTAGCCGAAGGTCCACAGGGAAAGGCGTGCGAGGCGGCGCACCGCCGGATGGCGGAAGTCGGGTCGCAACCCGAACGACAGCCCGGATGCCCGGGCGACGAGAAGCACGATGACCGACGTCGTTGCGATGCCGAGCGTGGCGCCGCTGCCGAGCAGCCACCGTACGGTTGCGTTGTCTGCGACGGTGTCGAGGCCGGGTCGACCGTCGATCGACAGGGGAATGAGGACGAGAAGTCCGATGATGACGACGTTCGCCGTGACCGGGGCCCACGCCGCAGCGACGAACTTGTCGCGGGCATTGAGCGCGGCTGTCGCGAGTGCGGTCAGTCCATAGAAGAAGATCTGCACGAGAAAGACACGTGCAAGCATCGTGCCGACATCGCGGTAGTCGGCGACGTCGACACCCGCGGCCGGATTGAGCGAAAAGAGCCTGAAGATCAGCGGTGCGCATGCAACGGCGATCGCGGTGAGGGCCGCAAGGGAGATGATCGCCGTCGAGACGACGGCCCGTTCTGCCTCGTCGTCATCTTCGTGGAACAAACGGGTGAAGACCGGGACGAGTGCCGCCGAAAAAACACCACCGATCAAGAGCTCGTAGATCGAGTTGGGCGAATTGTTGGCACCGTCGTAAGCGTCGGCCACGGCGGTCTGGCCGATGACGATGCCAAAGACCACCACTCGGGCGAGACCCGTGACGCGTGACACCGCGGTTCCCACCGCGACGGCAACGTTGGTTCGCAGCAGGTCGCGCGGCGCATCCATTGGTGACCCAAGCGTACCGAACAGTAGGGTGCAGGCATGGGAAACCGCTTCGATTCAGTGCAGGCTGTGCGTGACGGCCTGAAAAAGGTCAACTATCTCGCAGACGACGGCATTGCAAGCGTTGCCTTCCTCGCCGACCGACTGGGCAAGCCCGTGCTCGTCGAGGGTCCTGCCGGAACCGGAAAGACCCAGCTCGCCAAGAGCATCGCCGACCTCACCGGTGCGCGCCTCATTCGCCTGCAGTGCTACGAGGGCCTCGACGAGTCCAAAGCCCTCTACGAGTGGAACTACAAGAAGCAGTTGCTCCGCATCCAGGCCGACAAGAAGAGCGATACGTGGTCCGAAGTGCACGACGACATTTTCAGCGAGGAGTTTCTGCTGACACGTCCACTGCTCGAAGCCATCCGCGCCGACGACCCGGTCGTTTTGTTGATCGACGAAGTCGACCGCGTGGAGGTGGAAACCGAGGCGCTCCTCCTGGAAATTCTGAGCGAGTACCAGGTGTCGATTCCCGAGCTCGGCACCATCACTGCCAGGCAGATTCCGCTGGTGTTTCTGACTTCGAACAACACCCGCGAACTTTCCGAGGCCCTGAAGCGTCGTTGTCTCTACTTGCACGTCGACTACCCAGACATGGATCGCGAAAAGGAGATCGTCCTCACCAAGGTCGATGGCATCACCGAACACCTCGCCGACCAGATTGCTCGCATCGTTCGTAGTATCCGCCAACTCGACTTGAAGAAGGCCCCGTCGGTGAGCGAGACCCTCGACTGGGCGCGAACCCTCATGCTGCTCGGCATCGAGCACATCGACGCGGAGCAGGCCAAGGAGACCCTGCATATCCTTCTCAAGTACCAGACCGACATCGCCAAGGCGGCGAAGGAATTGTCGTCGGACAAGTAGGCGGAAGCGCGCGATGCTCGACCTGATGTCCGGCTTCGTTGCCGAATTGCGCAATGCGGGGTTACCGGTCAGCCTGACCGAGAACCTCGATGCCATGGAGGCGATCAAGCAGATTCCGCTTGAAGACCGCGAAGCCTTCAAGTGGGCTCTCGGCGCGACACTCGTGAAGAACGGTGCCCATTGGCGCGCCTTCGAGACTGTCTTCGAGGTCTACTTCAGTTTGCGTGGACCCGAATACGCACTGAAAGACGATGAGGATGCGGGTGACTTCTGGCGTGAGATGCAGGAGCAGTTGCGCCAGGGCGAGGGCAAGGGCGGCGCCGGAGCAATGGACTCGCTCACCCAGGAAGAGCTGATGAACCTGCTGATGCGGGCGCTGATGGACGGCGACCAGGCGATGATGCGCGCACTCGCCAAACAGGCGGTGCAGCGGTTTGCGGGCATGGAGCCCGGTCGACCCGTCGGCGGCACGTATTACCTGTACCGCACCCTCAGGAATCTCGACCTCGACAACATGATGGGCAAGATCGAGCAGGCGAAGTCCGACGACGGCCAGCCACCGATCACCGATCTCGAGCGGCGCCTCGAAAACGACGAGATGCAGCACCGCATCGAACAGTTCAAGCAGGAAATCGAGGCCGAGATCCGTCGGCGTCTGGTGGCGGACCGCGGTGCCGAAGCGATGGCAAAGACGCTTCGCAAGCCACTGCCCGAAGATGTCGAGTTCATGCACGCATCGCGCGACGAGATGCAGAGCCTGAAAAAAGCCCTGTACCCCCTGACCCGCAAACTGGCTGCACGGTTGGCCCGCAAGCGTCGTCATGGTCGCAAAGGCCCCCTCGACTTTCGCAACACGGTTCGCCATTCACTGAACTACGGCGGCGTCCCCGCCGAGCCAAAGTTCAAGTATCCGCGTCCGGCCAAGCCCGAACTCATGGTCGTGGCCGACATCTCGGGCAGCGTCGCCGCGTTCGCGCGATTTACGCTGATGCTGGTGTATGCGATCCAGGGTCAGTTCTCGAAGGTGCGCTCGTTCGTGTTCATCGATGGGCTCGACGAGGTCACGGAGTATTTCAAGGCGACCGAGGACATCACCGAGGCGATCCACCGGGTGAACACCGAGGCTGACGTGGTCTGGGTCGATGGCCACAGTGACTACGGACATGCGTTCGAGGTGTTCTGGGAGCGCTATGGAAAGGACGTCGGTCCGAAGACCACCGTTCTTCTGCTCGGTGACGCGCGAAACAACTACCACGCCGCACAGAGTTGGGTCGTGCGCGAGATGAAGCACCGCGCACGCCACGTGTACTGGCTGAATCCCGAGCCACGGTCGTACTGGAACACCGGGGATTCGATCGTCGGTGAGTACGGCTCTCACACCGACGGCGTCTATGAGTGTCGCAACCTGCGCCAACTCGAGGCGTTCGTGGAGAAGTTGGCGTGACCGGTACGCGAATCCTCCTGGTGCGCCACGGCGAGTCACAAGTAGCCGTTGACAAGATGATCGGTGGTCCGCGCAAGTGTTCGGGTTTGTCCGCATTGGGCCGCAAGCAAGCCGAAGCCTTGAACGCGCGTTGGCTTGCCGAAGGAATCGAGGCCCCCGCGGCCTTCGTCGCGAGCAACTACAAGCGCGCGATCGAAACCGCGAACCTCATCGCGCCGTCACTCGGTCACCCCGACCTCGTCATTGACGCCGACTGGGGTGAACACGACCCGGGTGAGGTGTGCGACGGCATGACCTACACGGACTTCGTCGAAAAATTCGGACATCGTGATTGGTCGATCGACCCGTACGACGAGACCTACCCCGGAGGGGAGACGGTCGCGGCCTTCCAGTTTCGCGTGGGTGGCGCGTTGCGACGCGCCGTCGACACCTGGGCGGGTGGCACCGTGGTGGTCGCCTGTCATGCCGGCGTCATCGACACCTGCCTGCGCCACGCGCTGCGGAGCGCACCCGTGGGTGAGTTCGAGGTGCACACACTCAACACATCGGTCACCGAACTCGTGCACGTACGCCCCGGTCGCTGGCAGATCCTTCGCTATAACGATGCCGGCCACCTTGCGGGCTTGCCAAGAAGCACCAACTAGCGGAGAATCTTCCCCGAAACGATCGGGGGAGACATGGGTCAGTTGGATCAAAAGGTCGCCGTCGTCATCGGCGGACACAGTGGCTTCGGCGAGGCGATCGTGCGTCGGTTCGCGGCTGAAGGTGCGCGTGTGGTGATTGCAGCGCGGCGCGCCGATTTGGTGAAAGCGGCTGCGGCGGAGGTAGGCGGCAAGGGTTACACCTGCGACATCACCGCCGATGACGACGTGAGTGCATTGGTGGCGGGAGTCGAGGCCGACTTCGGTCGCATCGACACCGTGGTGAACTGCGCCGGCTACGAACAAAGCACGCCGATCGCAGATTTGACGCCCGAGAAACTGACGGCGATGCAGGCGGTTCAGTTCACCGGTGCGATCTACTGCATGCGTCACTTCGGCAATTCGATGGCCGCGACCGGTGGAGGGTCATTCCTCTCGATTTCGTCGCAGACGGCCCACAGCCCGGCCGTGGGTCTCGCGGCCTACGGCAGTTCGAAAGCCGGTGTCGAGTACGCGACGAAGATCGCGGCGGTCGAGTACGGCCCGAAGAACGTCAGGTTCAACTGCGTCGCGTCGGGTCTCATCGAAACACCGATGACCGCCCGAATCTTCCAGGTGAAGCCCGCCATCCAGGCTTTGCAGGAGCTGACGCCGCTGCGGCGGATGGGCTCTTCCAACGACATCGCAAAGGCCGCATTCTTTTTCTGCAGCGATGAGGGTGCATTCGTCACCGGCCAGACCTTGTGTGTCGATGGCGGCGCGACCTTGCACGGCCTGCCGACTGCATTTCATTACGCGGACGCGGCCCGCAGGTATGCAGAGTCGGCGAACGGCGACGCAGGAAAGTCTTCCTGAGCCGCCGCATTGTCGTGGTCGGCGCGGGTGCCGGGGGCTGTGTGGCCGCTGCGCGTCTGTTCGATGCCGGTTGTGAGGTGCATCTCTTCGAGGCGGGTGAGGTGTCGGAGACGAACACGTCGCCCCATCTCGCCGAATCCACGTCGCGGACCGACCTGATCGATGGATCGGTTTTCGCTTCCACCTACACCGGCGGGTTTCGGTACCCGTACCTGCGTGGGCGTGCGCTCGGCGGCACCACCGCGATCAACGCACTGGTCCAGATGTGGGGCACGAAGGACGATTGGGATGCGTGGTCCGCCGTGCATGGTTGCACGGGTTGGAACTGGCGATCCGTCAGCGCAGAAATCGCTCTGCTCGGTTTTCCCTCCCATTTCGCATCAGCTTCGGAAACGGGCCCGGTGACGCGGGCAGTCTTGGCTGCCGCACGTGGAATGGGTGCGGGCGAGGCGCGACAGGTGGGGGAAACCTCCGACGGCGCGGGTTCGGTGGCGTTGTCGCTGCGCGAGGGTCGCCGCGCCGATGCTTTCAGCGTTTTCATCACCCCACGGGTGCTCGAGGACGCCGGGCGCATGATTGTCCACGTGGGCGAGCCGGTAGAAGAGATCGCAGTCGAGGCAGACCGTGCGCGAGGAGTCGTGGTAGGAGACGAAGAGTTCATCGCCGATGGTGTCGTTCTCGCCGCGGGCACGGTCTGGAGTCCGATCCTTCTGCGGCGCAGCGGCGTGTCGCGAGCCGGCATCGGGCGAAACCTCAAGGATCATCCCGCCATTTCGCTGTGGCTGCGTCTTCGCGATGGCGTGGATACCGCGCCCGCTTCTTTGGACGTCACCGGACTGGTCGTGGCCTCCTCGGTCGACGACTCCGACATCAATCTCCTGCCCGTCGACCCCAACCAGTTGGTCGTCGCAGTCACCAAGGTGTCGTCCGTTGGCCATGTCGTCGAGGTCGACGGAACCGCCGAGGTGGTGCTGGGGACGATCGAGACCCACGACGATGCGACGCGCATGCTCGCTGCACTTCGGCTGGCTGCGGACCTCTGTGCGACGAAAGAGTTCGGCGCCGTCGTCGAATCGGTTTCGATCGATGCAGCCGGAACGGCACTCGCAGCCTTGCTTGCACATGACGACGAGACCGTCATCTCGTACGTGCGTCGCCAACCCGGTGCGTACTCACACGCCGTGGGAACGTGCCGCATGGGCGTGGAACGTGACAGCGATGCGGTTGTCGACAATGCGGGTGCCGTCTTCGGAGTGGATGGGCTGTGGGTCGCCGACGCGTCGGTCTTTCCCGATATTCCCCGTGCCGCGACTCAACTACCCGTCATGGCGGTGGCTGGTCGTATCGCTTCGGGGATCGCGGAACGCCTCCGCTGACTGCGTGTCAGACTTGTCGGGATGACGCAATCGGGGGTTCCATTCGCACTCGGCTTGCACGAGATTGCCGAGGGGTGCCATGCCTACCTGCAGCCCGATGGCGGCTGGGGGTACAGCAACGCAGGTCTCGTCGTCGGTGATGGTGCCTCGCTGCTGGTCGACACGCTTTTCGATCTCGACTTGACCGCAGCAATGTTGTCGGCAATGGCCGGAACGACGAGCACTGCACCCATTGGCACCGTCGTGAACACGCATGCAAACGGCGATCACTGCTACGGCAACCAACTCGTCGCGGATCGTGAAATCATCGCGTCGCGGGCCGCCGCGGACGAGATGCACCACGTGCCACCGGCGATGATGGCGCAGTTGAACGCGGCTCCCGGTGACGTCGGCGAGTTGTTCCGGTCTTTCTTCGGGGCCTTTCGCTTCGACGCCATTGAACTGACCCCACCGTCGCGCACCTTCGAGGGTCGTCTCGAGTTGGAAATCGGTGGTCGTGCAGTCGAGTTGATCGAAGTGGGCCCGGCTCACACAAATGGCGACACGATCGTCGTCGTGCCCGACTCGCGAACCGTCTTCACGGGCGACATTCTCTTCATTGGGGGCGCCCCCATCGTGTGGGCGGGGCCGCTCGAGAACTGGATTGCGGCCTGCGACCTGATGCTCGGGTTGGACGTCGAGACGGTGGTACCGGGACACGGCCCTGTCACCGACAAGACGGGGGTCGTGGCGGTTCGTGATTACCTGACGACGGTTCTGGCCGCCGCACGGGAATGCCACGCCAACGGGATCGATGCCTTCGATGCCGCGTGGCAGATCGTGCGCGAGATGCAGGGTGTCGATGCGACGCGGGACCTGCGCGAATTCGGACGCATCGCGGTGAACGTCGACACCGTCTACCGCACCACGGATGCCGACTATGTGACGCCGAACGTGGTCGAGCAGTTCAGGCGGATGGCCGAGATCGAAGCGCGCGCCGCACGAGGATGAACCACGCAACGATTGCACATAGCGCGAAGATGATCCACTGAATCGCGTAGGAAAGGTGCGTTCCCTCGGTGAGTTCGGGGCCCGCCACGTTCGCGATCCCGTCGAAGGTTTCGTCGGCGCGCGTACCCGACGCCACGTAATCGATGTAGAAGGGAAGAGTCGTCTGGTCGGCGCTCAATCTCATCTGATCGGCGAGCCTTTCCACGTCGACGCGCTGCACCTCGCGCAGCACACCCTTCGCGGGGTCGGTCAAGCCGCCGAGTCGACGCTCCTGCGACTTTCTCGCACGGGCGAGGAATTCCACTTCGCCCGAAGGGGGAGGCGGGATCTCGGCGGAGAGGGGAACGAAGCCCCGGTCGACGAGGACCACGAAATTCCGGCCGTCGATCGTGAAGTCGAGCGGCGTGAGGGCATCGACCCCCGCCGTGTTGTTTTGGCTGCGATTCAGAACGATCACTTCGTCATCGGGGCGAAAAGTTCCCCGTACCACCACCGGACGCCATTCGACATCGTCGGGTGAGAGGCCGATCAGGTCGGCGATTGCGGTCGCCGGCATCCGTGCCCGACTGCGGACCTGTTCGTTGAACGCACGACGATCATCGAGGCGTCCAAACTGCCACGCCGAAAGGTTCGCCATCACGACGACCAGCACGATTGCCAACACGTGAAGGGCAATCATGCGGGGCCGCAGCAGGGGAGTGAAACGGTTCGGCGCCACCGCACCCGACGCTAGTTTGTGCCGGTGCGTGATCTCTCGTCGTTGACGCCTGCTTTCTGGGAGCAAGTGTTCGGTCCGGGTGTGTTGACCGGCGACCCCGACCGCATCGGGGAGGGGATGATCGGTGCCAATTACCGCGTCACCATCGAATCGCCCAGAGCGGACGTGCCGGCATCGGTCGTCGTGAAGTTGCCCTCACCGGGTGAAGAGAGCCGCGCGGCGGGTGTTGCTCACCGCACCTACGAGCGTGAAGCAAAGTTCTACATGCAGCTGGCCGGCACCGTCGACGTACGACGACCGCAGTGCCATTGGGTGGAGTTCGACGAGTCGACCCACGATTTCGTGCTCGTTCTCGAGGATTTGGCACCCGCCGTGCCGGGCAACCAGATCAGCGGCTGCTCGGTCGACGAAGCCGCGCGGGCGGTCGTCGAGCTGTCGAAGCTGCACGGACCACGCTGGGGCGACCCGGCGCTGTACGACGTCGACTGGCTGCAGCGCCGTACGGCGCGTGCCGATGGTGAACTCCTTCAGGCTGCGTATCAGCACCTCATGACGCCGTTCCTCGCGACGTACGCGAAGTACTTCACCACGCAGCAGCACGACCTCGCCAAGGCCTTCGGATCGCGACTGGCCGACTGGATCGACGGACGCAGCACCTCTTTGACGCTCGGCCACGGTGACTATCGACTCGACAACCTTCTTTTCGGGTCCAACAAGGGAGGACCGCCCGTCGCGGTGGTCGACTGGCAGACACCGAACCACGGACCGGGTGTGGTCGACGTCTCGTATTTCTTGGGCGCTGCGGTGATGCCCGAGGTGCGGCGTTCTATCGAAGGTGGTCTCGTCGACGAATACATCGTTGCAATCCGCGCCTACGGAGTCGAACTCGACCGGGTCACTTTCCTGCGCGAGTACGCGCACGCAAGTTTTGCCGGTTTGGTGATGGCCGTGGTGGCGTCGATGGTCGTCACTCCGACCGAACGCGGCGAAGCAATGTTCGCCGCGATGGCAACGCGCGCCGCGCAGCACGCCCTCGACCTCGATGCCTACGACACCCTGTGAAGGACGACACGACATGAGCGCCGACCTGCCCGACTTCCATATTCCCCACGACGAGAAGATCTCGTGGATGGTGGAAACGAACGGTTGGGCGATCGAGTCGGTGCCGCCCGGCGTGTCGATGTCGGCGGAGGGCGCGCCGATGCCGACGTACTCGTACACCGTGAATTTCCCGACAGCGTTCGGGATGCCGGAGGTCGTCATCCTCGGCCTGACGCCCGTGGCGTGTCGCGGTCTGTTCGACCTGATCGCCGACGTGCTGGGCTCGGGGCAGACGATCGAAATCGGTGCCGAAATCGTCGGTCTTTTCGACGGGGAACAGCGCGCCAAGTTTGTAAACGTCAACATGTCCGTCCACGGGCAGATGTTCGCGAGTGCCGGCTCGTGGCACAAAGGCCACGCGTTCGGCGTGGTTCAGATGGTCTGGCCCGACCGCAATGGTTTTCTTCCCGGCGAGGCGGGTTTCGAACAACGCCTGCGGTTCACGCAGCCGCTGCTCGCCTGATTTGTCTCACGGAACGCCACCGCCCCTCTCCTCGTTCAACATCGCTGCAAGAAGATCGAGCGCGGCGACGTCCCCGGCGATCACGTCGCTGCGCCAGGAGGGGTTGATCGGAAGGAGACGCACGAGGGTTTCGAACGACGCGCGCGGACGGCCGAGGACGGTGCGCATGGCGACCGTGAGTGCCAGGTACGGGTCATCGTCGATCATGACCATCAGCGTTTCGGCGTCGCGCTTGGAAAGCCGACGGGCCGCTTGGCGGTATGCGATGCGTCGCGTGAGGTAGGGCGCGAAATAGCCCGTGTAGCGATCCTGCAGGTTCTCGCGCCGCCAGTCGTTTTCGCTGACCCTTCCACGACACACTGCGCTGCCGCACACGCAGTCGAATTCGTCGTAGTCGCTACCATCGGCCATCGCGTAGTCGAAGGTGATTGCCTCGCCCACGGCGATGTCGCGCATCGCCACCACCTGGGCCGCGCCCCCCATGCCGCAGTTCGGGTCGCATGAATGGTTCACCGCATCACCCGGTTCACGCTCGACGGGCCCGAGGAGGAAAGTGTCGTCGTCGATCTGTATCGATCGTGATCGACGCTCCGGGTTCTGGAGGTCGAAGGTGACCCTGTCCATCGGCGTTCCCCCGAAGGCCGCAACGATGGTTCCCGCAGGGATTGGCGCGAGCGCATACGACCCGAAGCCGGCCCCCGGGGCTGGGCGCATCTCGGCAAGCGGCGTGAGGAAGTTCTCGGGCACCGGGCGCAAGATAACGGGACCCGGCATGGTCGGGAAACCTTCGTTGCCCTCGGCGCGCACCGGGATAACATGATGACGCTTCAGCATCACGAGTGACCGGGTAACCGGTCCGGCAACCGGGGTTGGTCCACGGTGCCAGCTCAATCGGCAACGGTTGGGGATGTGGCGGGAAACCGCAACGGGCCTCGTCCCTCGTACTGCAAAGCACGGTATTGAAACGTGAGAGTTGGAGCGGGAAGGGAGTAACTGTGTCGAGTCATGGACGTGACTACCCGGCGTCTGGTGCATGGCGTGCCGACGAAGCCGCCGGGACGCGCAAGTTCTTCTCGTTACCGGCCGATCGGGCGGTGGCGCTCGACGTCGGTTCGACGCTCACGGGCGTCACGGTTGCGTACGAAACGTGGGGCACGCTCGCGTCGGACGCGTCGAATGCAATTCTTCTCTGTCACGCCTGGACCGGTGACTCCCATGCGGCGGGTCCGGCCGACGATGGACATCCGACACCGGGTTGGTGGGAGGGACTCATCGGCCCCGGCCTCGCCATCGACACCGATGAATTCTTCGTGGTGTGCGCGAACGTTCTCGGTGGATGTCAGGGCAGCACCGGTCCGGCGTCGCTGCATCCGGTTGACGCACGGCCCTACGGCTCGCGCTTTCCCGTCATCACGATCCGCGACATGGTGCGGGCGCAGGCTCGCCTCGCCGACCATCTTGGCGTGCGCACGTGGCACAGCGTCGTCGGCGGGTCAATGGGCGGCATGCAGGTTCTCGAATGGGCCGTCATGTTTCCCGACCGTGTGCGGTCGATTATCCCGATCGCAACCTGTCTGCAGGCAAGCGCCCAGCAGATTGCATGGGGCGCAATCGGTCGCCGCGCGATCCGCCTCGACCCGAGGTGGAACAACGGCGATTACTACGAGGCTGCGCCGGGCGAGGGGCCGTGGGAGGGCCTCGCCATCGCCCGCATGGTCGCGCAGGTGACGTTCCGCAGCGACAACGTGTTCACCGAGAAGTTCGGCCGTGAACTTGCCGACGGCAACTCCGACAAGAGCGGCATCGAATTGTGGGATCGCTTCGAGGTAGAGCGTTATCTCGACCACCACGGCGACAAGCTCGTGCGTCGATTCGATACGAACAGTTACCTCGTCATCGGCAAGGCAATGGACCTTCATGACATCGGTCGTGGTCGTGGGGGAGTCGTCGCCGCTGCCCGGCGCGTCACTGTTCCCGTGTTGTCGATCGGTATCTGGAGTGACATCTTGTACCCCAGCTACCAGCAGCGCGAGATCGTCCGCCTCGTCGGCGAGGACGGTGGTCGCACCGAATACGTGGAGATCGACTCTCCGCACGGTCATGACTCGTTCCTCATCGAACTCGACCAGGTTGGCCGGGCCGTGAGGTCGCATCTCACTAGGGTGTGAACGTGCTCGCCGAAGTAGGAATCGTGACGCTCATCTCGGTTCTTTTGATTTTCGGTGGCGTTGCGCTCTTCGGGTTGACGATCTGGTTCTGGAGGACCTCGCGGCCCGAACCGCCGGCGCTGGCCCGGCTCGAAGTCATGAGCGAGCGTGCCTATCGCAAGAGCAAGGGCGTCGATCGCCTGTTCCTCTTGAAGATGGCGGAACGCGAGGCCCGTGAGTCTTCGACCGGGTCTGGGTCGGTTGAATCGACCGCCTCGCCCCACGGCGCAGAGTCAAAGTAATTTTGCCTCGTGGCTTCTTTCAACCCTGAAGAGATGATCGTCCGTTTCCGTGAGAGAGCGGCTGGTGTGAAGCGGCGTCCGTTGCCGCCGGTTGCCGGAGAAGAGCGCCAGCTCTTCTTGCAGCAGGCGCAGGTCGACTTTCAGGACTTTGCCATCATCGCCGATGCGACTGCCACAGTCGAAGATGGTGTGCTCGTCCTGCGCATCGACATGCGCGGCGACGGCGAGTGACCGAACCACACGGTCATACCCACGACTGGGCCGTCGTTGCTTGTGTCATCGGGGTCCTCGCCTGGAGTTCGGGCCCCTTGATGGTGCGCGGGATTTCTGCCGAGGTCACGGCGTTCACCTCAGTGAGGCTGTGGTTGTCAATCCCTGTCATGTCGCTGGCGGCAATCATCGGCGGCGGCACGCTGAGTCTCGACCTCTATCGGCGGAGTCTTTTGCCAGGAGTGCTGTTTCTCGGCTCGATGGCGACGGGTTTCGCATCGTTCCAACACACATCAATTGCCAATGCGACGCTGATTTCCAACCTTCAGCCGGTTCTCATGTTGCTCGTCGCTCCGCGGCTGTTCGGCGAACGTCCGACGGTGCTGCGGGTGTTTCTTGCCGTGGTGGCCGTCGGCGGTGCCTTCATGGTCATTGTTGGGGCTGCGCCGGGTGGTGAGGCGGGCCTTGCGGGCGACCTTTTCGCGGTTGCAAATCTTCTCGTCTGGTCGACCTATTTTGTCTTTGCCAAGCGTGCCCGCGACAACGGTGTGCATGTCGGGTCTTTCCTCGCGGGTGTGTTCACAGTTGCGGCGTTTGCAACGATTCCGTGGGTTCTCGTCGTGCGACCCGACTTCGGTGAACTGGGTGGGCGCGACATCGTGCTGGTTCTCGCACAAATCGCCGTCGCGGGTCTTCTCGGCCACACGACGATCACGTGGTGCGCCCGCTATCTCGATATCACACTTGTTTCGCTGCTGAATTTGTTCAGTCCCGCACTGTCGGTGACCGGCGCATGGATCATCTACGACCAGTCAATGGGATTGATCCAGATTGGTGGCGCCGTAGTGATGATCGGCGCGCTCGCACTGGTGGTCGCTACTCGTGCGAAGCCGATCGCGCCGGTCGACAAGGGGCTAGTGGCGGAATGAGTGGACAGATGCAAGCAGTTGATGCCAGACCGACACACCGGCTCGCGTTGTGGGCGGTGTTCCTGGGTGTCGTGTGTTGGGGATGGGGCCCGGTTCTCGTGCGCGGGATTTCCGCGCCGTTCATGGCATTCACACCGGTTCGCATGCTCGTTGGTCTTCCCATCATGGCAACAATTACCTACGCATCGGGGGGCCGCCTCACTCGTGCCGTGTGGCGCGCCTCGTTCGTCCCGTCGCTCTTTTACACGGCCTCGTTGTTGTGCGCCTTTGCATCGTTCCAGAAAACGTCGATCGCAACCTCCACCCTGATCGTTTCGCTGAATCCGATTGCACTTCTCATCATCGCGCCGTTCGCTTTGAAGGAACGTGTCACCAAGCAGAAGGTCGTCTGGTGTCTCGTTGCGGTGGCGGGTGTATCACTCGTCGTGTTCGGCAAAACGAGCGGCGGTGGAAACACGCTCGAAGGCGACCTGTACGCCGTCGGTAACCTGATCTTCTGGACGACCTACGCCATCGGCACGAAGCGAGTGCGCGACGCGGGGGTTCACCCGTATGCATTTCTCACCGTTGCCACCGCCGTGTCGGTTGTTCTTCTCTTTCCTCTCGCCTTCGCGACGGGGGCCGACTTCGGCAAGATCGGTGGCGACGATTGGTGGCTGATGCTCTTGCAGGTCGTCGTGGCCGGCGTCATGGGCATGGGGTCGATCGCGTGGGCGAACCGCTACATGGATGCGACGCTCGTGGCGCTCCTCGGCCTCGGAAGTCCGGTTTTGTCGAGCATTTTTGCGTGGTGGATCTTCGAGCAGTCGATGACCGCCGTGCAGATTCTCGGCGCCGGCGTCATGCTCGCCGCCGTGGGCGTCGTCGTCGCGCGCAAGATCTGAGATTTTCTCCGACTCGCCGGCGAACGGGGCAGCCGCCAATACTCGATTCCATGGCAACTTTCGGACTCAGCGGCAGGGTCGCGCTCGTCACCGGCGGCGCGCAGGGAATGGGGCGAGAAATCTCCGAGCGGTTCGGCCGCGAAGGCGCTTCGGTCGTCGTGGGTGACATCTCAGAAGATGGTGGCAGGGAAACCGTCGCACGCATCATCGCCGCCGGCGGGAAGGCAGTCTTCCAGCGAACCGACGTGTCGAAGGCCGCTGACGTGAACTCCCTCGTGCAGTTGGCGCTTGACACCTATGGTGACTTGAACCACGCAGTCAATGCCGCGGCCATCGAAGGTGAAGCCCCGAACCTGCTCGAGTTGGAGGAAGAAACGTTCGACCGCATCATTGCGGTGAACCTGAAGTCGATCTATCTGTCGATGCGTGCCGAAGTCAAGGTCTTCGTCGGCAGGGGTCACGGCGGCACCATCGTCAACATCTGCTCGACCAACTCGTTTCGTCCCCAGCCCGGTCAGTGCGCGTACACGGCGTCGAAGCACGGGGTCGCCGGCATCACGAAGACGGCGGCGATCGAGTTCGCCGCGAAGGGGATCCGCATCAACGGCATTGCGCCCGGAAGCATCGACACGCCGATGCTGCGCAACGCGATCGAACGGCGCACCGGAGATGTGCAAGGGACGATCAACAGGCTCAGCCTCATCGGACGCTTCGGAACGGTCGAGGAAATCGCGTCTGCCGCTATGTGGCTGTCATGCGATGAGTCGACGTACACGATGGGTCACATCCTCGGAGTCGACGGCGCCTATCTCGCGCGTTGACCTCGCAGTGACCCCGAAACCCTTGTGGTGCAGGGATCAGTGACCCTCGTCACCACAAATCCACCACTTGTTCGTCGTGCGGGCGTACGGTCACTTTCAAGCGGAGCTTCCCCCGACCGGCAGAGCCGGGCGGGTTCTTTTAGGAGGTATCGCTATGTACACGATGGCACTGGTCATCCTGATCGGTCTCGTAGCCCAGACGGTTGTTTCCGTCGCCACGGACCACATTCCCTTCCTCAAGCAAATTCCGATCATCAGCAAGGGCGAAGGTTGGCTCATCGCCGCCTGCATTCTTCTCGTGTGGTTGATGGACGTTTCGGTGCTCGGCACCTTCATGGGCGCCGACGGCGCCAACCTCGAAGCATGGGTCGACATCGTCAGCTCCGGTCTGGCGATCGCCGGCTTCACGCACGTGACGGCGAACTTCCAGAGCTTCCTTGCGCGCCTGCGCTACTGATCCACACAAGTCCACGCACCTGTGAACGGGGCGGTGTCGCGCGGGTTCCCCCCTCCGCGCGGCACCGCCCCTCAAGGTTTTTGGGGCCAAGG
>SXGQ01371878.1_pt1 | contig 20349 bp, 26 predicted proteins | sample 3178371 | NCBI WGS metagenome assembly SXGQ01 (sample SAMN11356859, study PRJNA531348) | freshwater metagenome | isolation source: freshwater sample F1-20 | place: China: Fuxian Lake, Yuxi | collected 2017-12-25 | reverse complement strand
TCCAAGCAACAGATTTATTTGTGTTTAAACCTTCAGAAATAGTATATAAAGTAGTAGTTTTACCACTATTATTACACCCACATATTACACTTAATTGATTATTAAACATTATTATATATTTGTAAGTTTTTCAACTCTAGTTAGTAAAGAAGCCTTCGCTTCTTCTATATTATCAAAAAGAGGTATAGATTCTCTTGAACATACTATCTGAACATTACCTCTTCTCCAGAATTTGCTCGGACAACAAACTATCAATTTAGATGAACTTACACCAGATATATAACCAAGTTCTAATAAAGAAATTGGAGACATTGTATCTTCTATAAAATTCATAAAAATAATATCAGAGTTATCTATATTATTCATTTCCCAATTTACTTGATTTCTGAATTCTGGATTAGTTTCACATTGTTCCCAATTCATATCCCAAGAAATTCTTCTAGGATTATAAACTGTCACATTATATCCACTTAGTAGATTTTCTACTTCTGATTGCCAGTCAACTGCCTTACCCATTTCAATAGATCCTGCTAGAAAAATCTTAGGACCTGAAGAAGTTTGTGATATTGAATCTGGTTTGATAATCTTTGCCATATTTATTTTATTTCTTATAAGGTGAAAAGTTTTGCCACTTAGGATCATACCAAAAAGTTCTACCAGTACCGTCTTTACAAGAGTTTCCTTTTTGATAATAAACCCATTCTCTGAAAGCTTCATAATCGGTATCAAAAGGTGATTTCCAATCTTTTAATTGACCACCATTCAATTCATATGATTTCAGTTGAACATCTCTACACATCTCAATTATTTCAGGATGATTTTTTAGAGCGGTTCTAGCATCTTGAAAAGGATTTATATCTAAATAATAAAGAATAGTAGAACGTAAATAGTTACCAACTCCATTGAAATAGTTTTGATCTAAAATAGCCTCACAAATTGGCTTATCAAATACTTTCTTATTTTGATTATCTAAAATATTCGTCTTAAACTTTTCAAACTCTTTTATTGAATCTGGTCCTCTTTTTGTAGCAAATCCACCAATTTTATATTTAGGTCCCATATAAAGACCATAAAGTATTAATGACCAACCATCGGTTGTGTCAAATCTAAGTCTGATAAACTTAGTAGAATTCCACTCAGATGTCCTAACCCACTTCCAATTTCCTGACATTCCCATAAAGACGGAAATCTTAATTGGATCGGAAAAAGCTGCAACATCATGATATACATATAATAATAACTCCTTCCCGTTAGATTTTGCATTAATCTTAAACTTGTCTAGTAATTTAAACTCTTCTGGGTTATTACCCTTTAATACATGGAATGATTTCTCAAAAACTTTATCTTCACAATTTCTATTGATAAAGTCTGACATTATTCTTATTTCTGGTCCTTCTGGCATAACAATTCTTTTATTTTTATTTCTCTTATAACGGATTTTAGAAAAGTTTTTGCTGGTGCTTCCGGAAATTTGAAACCATCTGAAAAATAACTACGACCGTCATCATAAATATCAGGACTATCAAAATTGTATTCATTTGATAACCAACGCAAAGTTTCGAAATAATGAATAAAATTCAAAAAAGTGCATTCAAACTTAAATTTCACAAAGATATGAAATTAAATTATAGAGGATCTTATGAAAAGGATTTTTTAGATTTTTGTTTTGTAAATAAAATAATAGTTTCTGAATTTAAAGATGAATTATATTATACTTATAATGATAAAAATCATAGATACTATCCAGATTTTTATCATGAAAAAACTAATACAATAATAGAAATAAAGTCAAGATATACATTTGATTGTGATTATGAAATAAATTTATTAAAAGAGAAATGCTCAATGGAAAAGGATTATAATTTCTTGTTTATAATAGATAAAGATTATAATAAGTTCATTAATTACATTTCTTCTTTACCCATTTAACTAAAATATCTCCATGACAAGTACGACTCGGACGACACCAACATCCTAAAACCTTGTCTTTCAACTCACAAAGAGAGTTCATAAGATCTTCATTAGAAAGTAAATACTCCTCATAAGCATCAATAATGACCTTACGTGGAGTACCATCAGGGAATTTTTCTCTTAATTCTTTTGGATAAGCCCATTTATTAAACTTACCACCTGGAAGTCTACCAATATAAATATCATAAGGTTCTTTCTTAAAATGAACTACTCGAACCTTATGATCATATTTTTTCTCTGATTTTTTAAAACTGTCAAAAAAATCATCCATTTTTCCTGGTTTCTTTTATCTCACTAAGTGACTTAATTATTAAATCTAATTCTGGAGTAGTGTCTTCTAGTAATTCCTTTGTAGCTTTTTTACCCTTAAAAACCCAATAAATGAAATGACTAACGAAAAACATAGTAACAGTTGTCAAGTCTAATGGGAAAAATCCTAACCAATGGAAAATACTCCATACTCCCAAAAAAGTAAGTATTGATAGAAACCAGAAAAAACCTTCTGTGAAAATTAATCTTAATACTTTAAAAAACTTAAAATATAAATTGAATTGTTTATCACTATATTTACTAGTTCCTTCTAATTCTTCTTTTTTAATTTCTTCGTAACTTTTCATAATTTTAGAGGTTAAATTTTATACATTGTTCAGTTATATATTTAGAGTGCTCTAATTGTAAGTGTGTTGCCAAACCAATAGTTATGTGTAAACCAAAATAAGGTTTTGGATCTAATCCAACAACAGTTCTTATATTGTGAGCATCATCTGAATAAGATTTTAACCACCAGTGTCCTTTCTTGTTAGAACGGATATCAGATGGATCATACTGAATAGTTATTTCTTTTCCATGGAAAAGTTGTCTACCCATTTCATATAAATTATCATCAACAATATCATTGATAATTGTCATGTGAGTTCCTCTTAAAGGTTTGTTAAGATTTAAGTTAAATCTTTTTTTAAGAAACCAAGAGTAGTAAGCCCAGGTATCATCACCATCTTCAAATCTAACCATAGCAACTTTTTTCCATGAAGATTGGTTATCATGTTTTTTAGTTACATTGATTGGATCAAATTCTAATATACCTTTAATCGTAAACATTTTTATTTTATTTTAATCACAAAAATAATAAATATTATTTATATCTCAAACTATTTTGATATAGAATGAGTATAAAGTTTATAGTTACTATGGAATAATTAATCCAAAGAAAGAAACCTATATTTAGACTGAAATATAAAATATAATGAATAACTAAAGTTGCTGGAATTGAAATATTCATAATTAAAACAAATTTCTTCCAACTATCTGACATTAAAAACTTAATTAAGTATGACTTGAAGTTAATTATAGAAGATTTTATACCACCACTTTCTAAAAATTCCAATCTTTCATCACGATTACACTGTTTACAGAGTGTTAAATCTTCTTTGTTATTAGCAAGTTTTCTTAGTCTATCAATAGGACTAACTATCAAATCAGAATTACACTTGTAACAGTTAGCACCAATTCTTTGATAGATATAATTATCCGAAATATCATTATTTCTTAATTTCCAAATTTTATAGAATGTATAACCAATTAACACCACGTTAAAAAGTGACCAAATTAAACTTAAACTCATATTCCTAAAACTTTTAATTTGATATCTCTCAATTCAGATTTTGATAGTTTCTTAACACACTCAGGTCCTATTCCACTAACAATAGAAGATGGTACGGTTAACTTTCTATTACATTTACCACATTTACCTTCGTGCCAAATCTCAATAAAATCTTGTAGTGTTCCACTTATTAATTTATTAAAGACATACTTAAAAACTTTAACAGATTGAGCACTGTCAGATATCTTAGATTTCTTACTATGAACATATTTATCATTAGTGATAAACCCTACATAAGTCCAATCTGATCCTGTTAAAACTTTTAAGAATGAAATCGATCCATCTTTTGATTTTTTCAAATTAAAAGTAAATCTATTACCACTTTCTGTATTTAAGAAAGTAAAAGTAGCATTACCAGCTGTAATAAAAGTAATAGCGTCGGAGTGATTTAATTTATGTACGTTGCTCATATTATGTTTTGTTTCTATAAAAATAGTAATTTTTTTTAATATATAAAAGTAATATGAGATTAAATTTAATGAGATTGAAGAAGAAAAAATAGAGTGGTTAAAATCTAATATATAAAAATAAAAATCTAATTATGGAAGATAAAAATCTAAAAATGATTAAAAACGAAACTATTCCATCTGAAGAAGTATCCTTACTAAGAGAGAAATTTATTAGTGATTACTCAAGAAAAAGAGGATGGGATCCTAAAGAATTAACTTCTACGCAGATGTTAGAAATTGTTTCTCAAAAAGAGTATAAAACTCCTGGAATTATCTTAGGATAAAAAAAACCACTCAAATGAGTGGTTTTTTTTTATATTATTATTTACTTCTATCAATGACGACATAGATTGTATCAACTACACCACCTTTACAACCGCAACTCGATTTAGATTCACCTTTATCACCACTCTTAAATATATCCATTGGAGTTTTATCTAAAACAACTACTTTATTAACAAAGTGATCTGTTTCACCTCTATTACTAAACCAGTTCCAACCAGCAACCTCGTGATAAATAATCTTAACTTTCCAACCATTAGTTGCTGCTGAGTCTAAAGTTGCTACTGTTTTAGGATCTTCGTTATCTCGGTCAACTGAGAAATCAAATGGAACTGCTGAACTTGAGTTCATACCAGTTTGTGTTAAGTTTAAGTGACCTTCATGTGTTTTGAATATTAGTCCAGTTCGAGAGAATTGTGTTATCATACCAATTCTTTCACCATTTGAATAATTTTCACTACAAGATGTGAATGTTAAGGCTACTACTAAAGCCAAAAGGATAAATTTGATTTTTCTCATTTTTATTTGTGTTTAATTGTTACTTATTATTTCGTCTATTCGACCGTCTCTAAAATCGTTTAAAGTTACAAAGTTATTTTTATCAATAATAACGATTTTGTTATTTTCATCTTTTACAGTCCAAACAGCAACTCTACTAATTTCTTTATTTGGACTGTAATTTTTTTCTTCGAGTACATATTCTTTACCCACAATTAGATTGTGATCTTCACCACCTTTATAGATTAAAATCCTATCTTTTAATTCTAAAGTTTGTGTTAATCCAAAAAATAGAATGTGTGGAAATTTTATATGTTCAAATCCTTTAGAAGTTAAACCCATAGTCTTTTTCTTTTTTCTTTAAGGTAATTTTTTCGGATATTTCCTCTCTTGGAATACTTTTCAATTCTTCAATGTGATCCATTAAGTCATTTCTACTACCAATGTATTCAATTTTACCCGATGGGCTTTTTGAGTAAAGTGAGTGACCATTCCATATAATCTCTTTCAAGTCAGAACAATCATTTGTTCTAAACAACCATTCATAGATTATACCTTTCTCAACATTTATTTGATCATTACTGATATAAACTTTTTTAGTTACACCTCCCAAAGATACGTGAGTATAATTATCAATATCCCAATTACTATTAGCGGATACATATTCAACTTTTCCACTTCCACTCCCGGAGTATGATCCACCTCCCCAAAATCCCCAGTCGTCATCATCATCACCATATCCCCAATCGTTATCTAATGAGTTTTGGTCTCTTTCAATCGGTAATGTTTCCCAATCAATATTAACAACGGTTCTACATAATCTTTTTAAGAACTCAATATCTTGACTTTCTCTATGTGTGTGTTCGTTATAATAACCTACTGAGATATTAGTACATTCTGGTATAAGGTTCATAAACTTAGCAGAGTCAGTTAAGATACCTGTGTTATCAGGTTCCATTTTCATACCATTACCAGTAGCATTCATTCTCTTCGCTAATTCTAAAGCGAATGTTTGTGAACAGCATCTACCAAACATTTGGTATGTAATAATAGAGTCAGTTCCACGTCTATCAAAAGAAACACATTTTGTGATATGTTCCGAAAAAGGATTTGATTTCCAAGTAGCTGCTACTTTACGAGAACCAACACAACCAACTTCTTCACCTAAGAAAAAGTAATAAAGTCCAGGAACTCCTTTTGAAATCATATAAGAAATAACGGTCATACCGGCTTTATCGTCAGCTCCTAAGATAGATGTACCATCAGTTCTAATCATGTTACCATCAAAAACGTGATTAACTCTTTTTTGTTTAGCGTCAGCAGTGTCTAAGTGACAAGTAAACATAGTTGAAGGTTTCTCACCAATCAATAGGTAAAAGTTTCCATATTCATCTTGTTGAACATTCTGTGGTAGATTTTTTATCAATCCCGATTCTGTTCCGTGTGGATAAGTGAACCGTGTTAATTGTAAAAACTTTTTAGTAATTCTCATTTTATGTATTTTGAGTGTAAAATATATTACAAATATAAGGAAAAAATTTAATTTAGAATCATTTTAAATAAAAATTATTCATCATCATCTTCAAAAAGTTTATCTATCTTTTTATCTCTGATATAAGATTTCTTTAAATCATCTAAAGTTGATGTCCAATTACTTATTCTTTCGGTTATTGTTGTTTCAGATTTTATTGGTAGTAATAAAGCTTGTGTTACATTACTATTATATTTAGTAACAACATGATAATCACCAACATCATCACTAGTTTTATAATTAAATTCTTTTGCTAATATAATTAGTTTAACATCTAGTCCTTCTACAACTGACTTAAACTTATCAATTTCAATTAGGTTAAATCCCCATAAGTCTAATACTATTAGATTACATCTAAATAGGTTACCAGGTTCACTAACCAATTCTCTAAAATGTTCTAAGTTCTTAAACTCGAAATTATTGGACATTTGATGTTTTATAGTAGAAGTACTTCTACAAAATAGAATAGGATTAAAACCATCAATTTCTAGAAATCTAACGATCTTAGAAACTGCATTAGAAACATCATTAGGAGTTCCTGTAAAATAATTATATTTTTTTAAAGTGATCATTTATATTAATACATTCTTTATTCACATCTACGATATATCCAAATTTTTGTAAAAATCTTCTACCGATTAATAATGGATATTTCATTTTATCACGATTGTTTAGCGTAACTTTTAATTTATATTCTTTATTTCCTAAAATAACATCTGTTACTATACAGTAACGAGCATGTTCATCACCAAAAGAACTCTTTATATCAACTAGTTCGTATTTCTCAAATGAATATGAGCTTTTACCTATCTTAAAAGTTAGTTTTTCATCGACTATTTCAATTTCATCACAATGAAGGACATTTGACCAGGCACCAGTATCTATTTTACCAGGTACATTAACCAATCCAAGTGATGGAAAATGAAATATTTCTCTCCAACCTACAATATTCATAAATAATCATTTTAATAATTAAACAAAGATATAAAAAAAATCTATAAAAAATAAAAAAAATATTAAATGGATTCATATAGTTTTAGTTGTATAATATTATACAGACATAATCTTCAAAGATGGAATAATTTAAAAAGAATATTAGAGTGGTTGAACGGATTTTCTAAAGTAGAAATCATTCTTGTTGAACAAGACACACATTCTAAGATAAGTCATTTAAGTTTCCCTGGAAAACATATCTTTACAAAATCAAAAATGCCGTTTAATCGTTCTTGGGGATTCAATGTTGGTTTAAAACACGTTAACTCTAAAATTACAGTATTCACTGACTGTGATTTAATAATGAATCCAGAACTTTTTATAGGAGGATTAAAATCATTGGAAAAATATGAAATGGTTAGTCCATATAGTTCAGTTGTAGATTTAGATCCACAAGAAAGTTCTTTTCAATTAGAAGAAATGTTAAAAATTGACAGACCTGGAAGAGGTGAGAATGATAATCAAAAAATTAATATCTCTGGTGGTATAACTATGTTTAGAACAGATGCGATTAAAAAAATTGCTGGTTGGAATGAAGACTTTATTGGTTGGGGTGGAGAAGACGATTTTCAAACAATAAAAGTTAAAAATTTCCTTACTTGGTATGAACAACCAGGTAGATGTTACCACTTGTTTCATGATAAAGAAGCTCCTGATATGAAATGGTATCAAAGAAACTTACAGTTATTACAAAAACTATCTTCTTTAGATAAAGAACAACTTATAAAATTGATACAAACATCTGTTCAAAAAATTGGAATGAAGAATAAATATGATAACTTCTAAAGATAAATTAAAATCAATTGTTTCTTTTAAAGAGGAATTGAATAAATCATCTTTACCGAATATACAATGTATGTATATAGAAATGGTATCAGACTTAGATGAAGAAAGAATGAGAGCTATAAAATCTCACAATCGTGATTTGGCTATTGATATTATACTCGATGAAAAAGATGAAAGTGAATGGGATAAAAGAGGTGTTCTACCTTCCACATTAGAAGAACAACTAAGTCCATTTGGTGGTGGTATGTCTAATGTTATTGCTCCAAAAGTAATGTCAATGAATATATCTCGTAAAAGATTTAACGACTATGATGATCTTTATGTGGGTGTTGTTGATTATATCAACAACCTAACATCAGTCGGTAAAACATTTACTCAAGCAACTGCGCCACAATTGAATTTTACAATAACAAATGATCCTAACAAAACAGATGAAGAAAATTATCAATATAATTCTAGAAGAGTTATTAGTAAAATATTATCAGCATCAAATATTATCGCAATTGAAGGTAGAATTGGTCCAGGAACAGGAGTTTTAATTGGTAAAAATATTGCTAATAAGGTTGATTTGTCCCAATTATCTAGTTCTGGTATGAGTGTGATAATTGAACCCCTAATTGATCCTGATAAAGTTATTGTTTGTAGAGGTGGTAGAGCTGATTCAAGTGGAATTATATTAATGACATATCCAAATGATGGGAGATATTTCTTAAAAGAAACTCCTTACTCTTGGAGTAGACAATATTGTTGGTTTAATATAACATAACAAAAAAGACATCATTTAGATGTCTTTTTTTATGATGATACTCTTAGTTTATCGTATTTAATTAATAGCTTGTAAAGCTTTTCCCATTCTTCTTTAGGATTTTGAACTTTTCTTTCGCACCACTTGTTGTTATTCATATATTCAACTATCATTCCAACTTTTAAATCATCCATAGTTTTAGGAATCCAATATCTTTTTGCTTCAACAAATGAAAATGAAACACCGTTGTGTAGATAAGATTTATTTTCCGAATCAGTATTATACATTAATAGTCCTAATGGTTGTTCAGATCCATCAACGAACACTTTTTTAGCGTTAGAATCTCCTTGATATTTAACTATAGCACAATCTTGATGAAATTGATCTAATAAGAAAATAATATCTCTTCTTAATGAGTCATTATCAGGTCCCCACGCTATAATTGAATCCTCAAACTTACCTTTATAATATCCTTGTATTGGTAAAATTTGATATTCTTTAGCATAGAGAACTGAAATCATCTCATTTAATCTATCAGCAGATAGAATTATATATGAAGATTGTTGATTTTCTAATCCGTTCATATTTTATATATTAATATCTTAATCTTATATATTAAATTATAAAATATTAAATTCTTCAAATAGTTTTGTTTTAAAGATTGACTCAACCGAATCTTTCCATTTTTTAGAAATGATGATACTGTCATGAACAGTTACAATTTTTATTTCAGGATAATTATTGATTATATCCTTTATGATCTTATTAAAAATTAAATTAGACTCAGCTCTTTGTAATTCATAAGATAAAATCTTATAATCACCTTTTTCCTTTTTATATAACTTTATAAAGTGATGTATTGTTGGAAATAATTGACTAAAAACTTTATCTGCTTTACTATTAGAAGCATTTTTACCAAAAAGAACTTTATATGTCATTTCCTTGACACTTCCTTTATCAGATGTTTTTAAATAGTCCATAACATACTGATAGTATTTACCATTTATGGTTAAATATCTAAATAATTCAAACTCTTCTTGTTTAATCCATTTTGATTCACTATCTAATATTATTTTAGTCAAAAATCAAGGTTGACTATTACTAATATCAATTTCACAAGTTTCATCTCCATCAATTAATAGACAGTTTTTTCTGATAAATGATTTTAGTATAGTGAAATTAGTGTGCATTCTTCCGTAATTATCAAAGTGATAAAAGATGTGTTTATCATTTATACACTCAACTGAATATTTGTTACGATTATAGATATCATTATCATTGTCTTTTAGATTATCTAAATAGAATATTGATCTATCAAACTGTATTTCTATATAAAAAAGATCATCAACTAATTTAGATTTAATATCATCATCTATTAGTTTATTTTTAATACCATCCTCTTCAATTTGTGAGACATTATTTCGATATTTTTTCAAAAGTATATTATCAGAGTTTTGATACCTATTAATTCTACCTTTTAATATTTTATCATTTAATTTATAAACTCTAGCATTTCTCCCAGCTTGATAATTAGATATCATTTCCAATACTTTAATATCTACTAAATAATCAATATAATAGTTATATAGATGTCCATATTTCTCTTTAAGAATAGTCGACATTAAATGAAACTTATTTTCTTTCTTGAAGTAATATTTTAAAATAAGATTATGTACTATATCAATTAGATAAGCAGATTTTAATCTTTGATTTTTATAGTTGAAAGTCTTATTCTTTGATAGATCTTCTAAAGATTCTGGTAGGAATTGTAAGCTTGATTTTTTAGATTCAAGTTTCTTTCTAATAGAAGAAAATGATTTTTTTTCTTCAATTTGTATCACTTCTAAATTCATAAATATTATATGATATTACATGATTTTAGTTCACACTTTTGAATATTTTAGAAATTATATTCTTTCTTTTTTCCGCCTTCAATACTGATACTAAATGTTTTTCAAAATCAATTGGAAAGCATTCTTGTTTGATTAAGTCTTCATGCATTTCTTTTGTCCAAATGGCTCTGATTTCTTTGGTTCCTACTTCAACTTCTTTCATTATTTTAGAGTCATTTTAGATTCATCTGGAGTTATAGGCATTTTACCATCTTTACCTTTTTTCTTCTTATCTTCAGATCCTTTTTCAATTTCATCAAATACATCAGGATAAACATCACCTTCAGCGTCGGTGTCATATTGAATATCAAAAAATTCATCGAAATCAAGTAAACCAGCTCTTGTTAATTTAACTTCATGTATTTTACCTAAATATCTATCGATATATTGATTAATATCATCAACGAAAAGATTAAATAGTTTAACTGTATTTTCTGTAAAAATACCAATTGGTTTTTTTCTTTTCTTATTAAAAGAACCTAATATTATTTTAAATATGTATTCTAACTTTGGATCTTGATCTAAGTATTCCTTAGTCATTTTATTAGGAATTAATTCTTTATTAATTTTAAACTTATCTTTATCAAAGAAGTCTGGTATGATAAAATCAAAGTTTACTAAATCATCTTTAACTTCGTCTAAATAAAAATTATATAACTTACATATTAAGTAAATATAAATTTCATCTTTTCTATCACCTTTTAATTTAATATCTTCTAAATTTAAAGACTGACAAAAGTTCAAAAAGTTGATTAGTATAAGCGAGTATATCTCAACGTAATCTGTTGAGTTTTCATCACTAATCCTTTTATATAAAGGATTTAATAATTGAAATGATATATCTTTACCATCAATTCTAACTATTAACTTTTCTAAGTTATTTTGAAACTCATCATCCATTAGAAATGAATTTTCTGAAAGTGGATTCAATATCTTATAAAAGAAAAATGTAAAAGATTTGTCTCCAAAAACATACTCTAAATCTTCTTCACTTGTGTTTAAGAAATATTTAATAGCCTCAATCATTCTCTCGGTTAGTCTACCTTGGAAAACAACTGGGATCATATCTACATTTAATAGTCTTGAGTATTCATCAATCTCGTCAATTTTAAAGTCATACTTACCACCTTTATAAATTGATGTTAATACTAATCCATTTTTCGGTAATTTATCATATTCGATATTAGCTGGTTGGATATCTGGAAAATATTCAAAACAAAACCACCATTTTTTATTTAAAAGTGACTTTACTCTTAAATCCAAAGATTCTAAATATTTTATAGCTGGGTTATAATAATTCTGCATTGCCAAATCAATTAAATTGATTGCTTCACTATTTATCGACTTTGCTTTTATAATAAAATTATTTCCATCCCAATTAACCCAAATTTTACTACCTTGAACATCTTCAAATACAGTTATTTCATTACTAAACATTGAGTTAAGTAATTCTCCATTTTCTAAATCATTAAGTGTTTTTAAATTACTCATATTTTTTATACTTTTTGTTTTGATTTTTGTTTTTATCCAAACTTACTTATATATAAAAAATATAAAATGTAGTATGAAAAAAATGTTATTAATTACTCCGCATTTATCTACTGGTGGTTTACCACAGTTTTTACTCAAAAAAATTGAAATTTTACTAAAAAAGTATAGTGTCACATTAATAGAATGGGATGATATTACTGGTGGTAGATTAGTTATACAGAAGGATAGAATACGAAATTTATTAGGTGATAATCTAATAAGCCTTTACGGTGAAAAAGAAGAAATTCTGGAGATTATATCTAGAATTAAACCAGATATAATTCACTTTGAAGAATTTCCAGAGACTTTTATAAAAGATTCTATATTAAAATCGATCTATATTGATATGAGATATGATTTTGATTATGTAATCACCGAAACAACACATGGTACACTATTTAACAAAAGTGATAAAAAATATCTTCCAGATAGAACTATGTTTGTCTCGGACATAAACATGAATCAATATTCATCAATATCAACTAATCCAGAGATTATATCAATGGATGTTGATAATATTGAATTTAGAAATAAAAAGATGATAGATTTAGGTTTAGATCCGAACTATAAACATGTTATGAATGTTGGATTATTTAATTGGAATAAAAATCAATCAGAAATATTTGACTATGCTAAAAAACTAAAAGATTATAAAATTAAGTTTCATTTTTTTGGAAATATGGCTGGTAATTTTGAGGGATATTGGAAACCTTTATTAGAAGATAAACCAGAAAATTGTGTTATATGGGATGAAAGAAATGACTTACATAAATTTTATTCCTGTATGGATTTATTTTTATTCACATCGAGATTAGAAAATAGACCATTATCAGTTATAGAAGCTTTATCGAATGATATGAAAGTTTTAATGTATAATTTAGATAATTACAAAGGTGAATTTTCTAATTATGAAAATGTTTATTTTTTAACTAATGATTTAGATTATAACGTTAAATTGATTAGACGAACTCTTAATATAAGTGACGATGAGAAAAATGAATCTATTTCAAAAAATAAATCTGACTACAAAATATCTGCTTATCATATGTTAACAGATATAGATACAGATAGAGAAGTGAAGTCTATGATTTCATTAACTAAACTAAAAGATTATGGAATTGATTATAACTTTTGTATAAATAAAAGATGGACTGACTTACCACCTTCTGATAATTGTCAGTACCCAGAAAGAATTAGTATGGAACCAGGTGGTAAACTAACACCAGGCCATTACGGATGTTATTTAGCTCATAAGGATGCTTTTTATAGAGGTATAAAATCTGAGTCTGATTTTATTATCATTTTTGAATGTGACTGTGTGATTGATGTTAGTTATGATGAATTTATGGAAAAAGTAAAATTTGCTTGTGATCTTTTAGATAAAACTGATTTATTAATGTTCTCATTTGGATATCATAATAATAGTCATATCATTGATAAATATAATGACTACTGGACAGTTAATAAATTTTATGGAGCACATGCTTACTTAATTCCAAAAAGAAGTTTTGGTATAATTGATGGTATGTATCAAACAGCTAAATGGAATGTTTCTGATTTATTATTTGTTGAGAACTTGGATCAATATAAAACAGGAATTTTCGAAGTACCGCCAACAAAACAATCGGCTGGTTACTCAATATTAGATAAAATATACAATGAAGACAGACACTAAAATAGGATTTATTATTACTTACTTTCACACATCAAGTGAGGGTTTAAGATTACTTAAAGAAAACTTAAAAACAATTGGTAGAGAAGATTATTATTTGATTTTAGCAAGTCACTCACCGGTTGATGTAAACATTCAAGAAATGTGTGATTATTATATTTATCAGCAAAAAAATATAGTTGATGATAGAAAATACTCACATGGTGTTGCTGAGAGTAATTTGATGGAGATGTGTTTGAAACATCTTAAAGATCAAAATATTGACTGGACATATAAAGTAACATATGATGTTGAAATAGTTGATGTCAATGAATTTAAGAAATGGGATAAAAGAGACTATCAATTTGTTTCTTGTAATTGGGGTAGTAATATAATCTGTACCAATTCATTCTTTTCTAATATTGATTTTTTATTACAAAATATAACGTTCTTTAGAAGTATTGAAGAGATGTTCACTGTTAATACGGTTTTGGAAAACTGCTGGGAAGCTAGTTTTAGAAATAACAATGTTTTGGATAAAATTTATTCATTTAGTGATAAATACGAATTCTATGGACCTAATAAAATTGATCTTTGTTTTTATAATTACAATCAAATTGAGTTTTGGTATTCGTTTGAGGAGTCTAAGTTTTTTATAAAAAATAGTGATGAAAACTTAGAAAATGTACATTTTAGAATATTTGACTACTATACAGATGTTTGTATTTATTTAAACAGAGATTTTACTTTGACTAAAGATATTATTTTTTGGTTTGTTCCGCCATTTTGTCACAACGTGAGTAAATCTATAAATGGATTCTACTTAGAAATCTATTTAGACGATCTAACGATTAGGAAGAATATCTTAGTGAGAGATTTTGACTTAAAATATAAACTATCAAAGAAATTTAAATTGATAAAAGATAAAGAGGTTAAGTTTAATGAGTATTCAGATTTTGATAATTTAAGTATTTATAACGTATTTAATTTTGATATTAATCAAATTAATAATTATGTTGATATTGGTGCTAATTATGGAATGTCAAGTATTTCTTTTGTTGAAAGAAACATTAAAACATATATGGTTGAGGCAGATAAAAGAAATGTTGATATTCTTAATCTAATGTGGGATAAAAACTCCAATATAAAAATAGTAGATAAAGCAATTTCATCTGAAAATGGAGAAATATCATTCTATTTAAGTCCAGGAATTGGTTCAGTTGTTTCTTCTTTATATGAAGTTGATGTAGAAGGTAATAATTTAGAGAGAGAAAAAGTTACAGTTGAGTCTATAACACCGAATAAATTAATCGAAGAATATATTGAAGAAGATGAGATTGATTTAATGAAAGTAGATATCGAAGGGGCGGAGTATGACTTTTTTGAAACTATTACACCAGAAAATCTTAAAAAGATTAAAAGATTGGTGATAGAGTATCATAATAATGTTAATTATAAAGCTATGGATATTATAAATAAGTTAACCTATTGTGGATTTAAATTTAAACTTTCTAAATGGAGTTCACAGTGTGGTGATTATATAATTGAAAATAAAATGGGTGTAATTTACGCAGATAGAATTAACTTGCCTTTAGTTAAATAAATTGATTTTTTAAAATTATGATTTTTAGAGAAAATGACAAAGTTTTCCACATGCAGTATGGTTGGGGAACTGTAGAATCAGCAGTTAAAGAAAATGCAGCTGATATTTATTGTGTAGACGTTAAGTTTGAGGATAGTCATTCTTCATTTACAGAAGATGGAAAAGAGTTTGATGAAGACTTAGTGACAACACTATCTTTTACCGAATATACTCTTGATGGATTCAGTCAGAAACGACCTGTAGAGTTACCTGAAAAAGGAGAGCCGAAAAAATATAAATATAGTATGAGTTTTGATGTAAAAATAAATGGTGATTTTTTAGAAATCAGAAATAATTCTGAACAATTTTTCGAAAATTGTTTAGTTAGTTTAAAAAATATATTTTTTGATGATTTAGTTTTTGAGAAAACTAATATTTCTCCGAAAATTGAAGATGTTGATAATACGAAATCATTTGCTCTTATAAATAGAGATTTTAAGCAACATTGGATTAATAAAGAGTATTATCTAAAAATATATTCAAATGAAAGACTAATTTTCGATAAAGTTATTAATGATAGAACAAAATGTTTTGTATTAGTTTCAAATGAAAAATATAGTGAATTGACGATAAAACTTATTGAACAACTACTTTGTCTTACTAAAGTTGATATATTACACTATACAATTGGTTATGATATAAATTATACAAATGATAGATTAGTAAATACTAAGATTGATATCACCAGAGATCTTAATAATCCACACTATATACAATTTACTAAACCAACAGTATTCTTAGACGCTTTAACAAAGGGATATAAAGACTATGTTTTTCTTGATTCGGATATTCAAGTTCTTGAGAATATAGAGGATATTTTCGATTATGCTAAATATATAACAGATGGTCCTATTTTACAAAGAGGTTGTCACGATTATACGTTCGTTAACGGATCTTACACACCTGGTGATTTAACCAAAAAATTAGTTGGTTTTGATAAACAAACATCTCCATATTGTTTAACAAATGTAGTTATTTTTAACCAAAATCACAAAGCAATATTTGAAGAATGGAAATCAATCTGTGATCTAAAGGAGGTCGAATATATATGTCAAAATGAATTTTTACATGATGAGATCTTATTTAATTGTGTTCTTTGGAAAAATAATATCAATCCAAAATTATTCTGGTTTTTCGTAAATGTTTCGAATTCAAATGATGTTAAATTCTTTTTAGAATATAGTTATGATGGATATGAATCTTTGGTTGATATGAATACACACGGTTATGGGTATTATGCTCAATCCAGATTTCCATATGATAAGAAACATGTTTTTGGATTTCATTGTGTTAAAGATTTGAATGAAGTTGATAAGATTCAAAAGTTAATATACAATAAAAACTCATCTTTCGAGAATAAACTATTAGATTTTTATCAAGAAATACCAAAAACTGATACAAGAATTAATCCAGAATATGAAGATGTTAGTATTTTAAATCATTATATAAATGGTGCTTGTATTGAGATAAAATCAAAAACTAATAAACAATATAAAGTTGAATTTTGGAATTCAAAAGGAAACTGTGAGTATTCTACTATGATTGGAAGTAATATGTGGACTAAAACAAGTAAAAAATACGTCGAAGAATACGTTTGTAAAGTTTGGGATGGTGAAGAACTAATATATGATGAAAAGTTCAATCCTACTGGTAAAAGAGTTTTTATAACATTAGAATCTAAATCTATTGGTGATACATTGGCATGGTTTCCATATGTGGATGAATTTAGAAAAAAATGGAATTGTCGAGTTATTTGTTCTACATTTTGGAATCACTTATTCAAAGATACTTATCCTGAGATAGAGTTTGTAGATCCGGGATCAATTGTTAATCATATATATGCGATGTACACGGTTGGTTGGTTTTATAATGATGATAGTACAATTAAAGAAGATAGAAATCCAAAAGATTTTAAAGAAATTCCATTGGGTCAAACTGCTGCTGATATCTTAGGTTTGGATTTTGAATATGTTAAGGCTAAGATTAATTTACCTAAAGTTGAAAAGAAAAAAAGAGTTGGTATCGCAATACACTCAACAGCTCAAACAAAATACTGGAACAATCCAACTGGGTGGCAAGAGGTGACAGACTATTTAACTGGTATGGGTTATGAAGTTTTAATCTTATCTAAAGAGAATGATGGATATATGGGTAACTTTCATCCAAAAGGTGCTAACAAATTACCTGAAGGATCTATGGAAAGATTAATGGAGGTTATGTTATCTTGTGAATTCTTTATTGGTGTTGGATCTGGATTAAGCTGGGTTGCTTGGACAATAGGTGTTCCAACTGTTTTAATCTCTGGATTTAGCAAACCGATTTCAGAGTTCGAAGGTGATGATGTTATCAGAATTTTTAATAATAATGTTTGTAATGGATGTTATAATAGATTTAGATTAGATGCAGGTGATTGGAATTGGTGTCCTGATCATAAAGATACTGATAGACAGTTTGAATGTACTAAAACAATAACTGGATCTATGGTTATTGAGTCTATAAAGAAAAAAGGTTGGGTAAAAGAATTAGAAGTAGTGGAATAAAAAAAGAGACCTTTAAGGTCTCTTTTTCTTTACATTAACTTTTACACCAGGTCCAGTTTTAACCATTGGTTTTTTAGATTTTTTACTTTCGTTAACACTCACTGTTACTTTCTTTGAAACTTTGACGATAAACTCGTCTTCCCAAGGTGTAAATAAGTTACCATCAGCATTAACTTCTAATTTAATATTTCCTCTTTGTCCTTCATTTAAGATTGCTAACTTCTTTAATGGAATAACGCACTTGCCATTCTTAACTTCACCTTTGAACATTAAAGTCCAATCAGAAGATTCAACAATTAATCTAACTTCAGTATCTTTTTGGCTAACTCCTTCGATTGCTATATCACAAACGAATTCTTCAGCTTTATCCTTATATAAAACATAAGACTCATCTTCATTATGTGATTTGGATTCTTCATAAATATCATCATCTTCATCATCGGCTGTGAATGCTATACCTTTTAAGTATTGATTAAATTCTTCAGCATATTCAGTAGAATCTTTAGTACCACTATATTCATCAGAATTTTCAAATTCTTCCATTTGTACACCAGTTAAATCACCCCAACCATAACGTTTCATTTTGTTAAGAACATCGTCCTCATCTAAATCAGGTTGTTCAATGAAGTCATCACTACTATTTGTGTTATAAGGATTGAAATCTTGATTTATTTCTTCATCACTATCATCAAAACTAAAATCTAAATCAGTATCATCATCATCATCATCATTACTCTCATTGAATAATCCTTCTTTTTGAAGTTCTGATTTCATTTTCATCAAGTCGTCTAATTTACTACCTGAAAGAAAGTCTTCAAATTTAAATACATCATCTTTTTCCATAATTTATATATTATTTTTGAAAATCAACTTTTACATTAATTGTCTCATTTAAAAATCTATCAAAATCATTTACACTTACTTTAATATCTTTTCTTGATTTTTTTGAAAGCTCATAATCTACACCTCTAACCTTACAGTAAAGTTTAATTACTTTTTCGGTTTTTTCATCACCTAAATCTTTTCTTAGTTGTTTCCATGGATTATTTTTCTCATATTCGTTTCGGTATGGATATCCAGATCCACCACCTCTTTTAGAAACTATTTCTAATAAAATAAAAACTTCATCCCAAGTTAATTCAACATTTTCCCATTTAAGATTTACTTCTTCCCACTTTAAATATTTTTTACCAACCGAGTATTCTAAATCTGTCCAATTTAAATCTTGATTTAATAATGGTGAGTAAACTAATGGCATAAAAAGTACATTATTTTCCTCTATATATTAAATAATTCATGTTTGGAGTCATGATAATTAATATATAATAGTATGAGTTATAATTTCACTGGAGCGACCGTATCATCAACATATGGTAGAATAGTTCAAGTGGTACACGGTACGTCTGATTTATATTATGATGGATTTGGAAATCTATTGGATTTAGGACCTGGCACCGCATCAGTTGGTCCTGCTGGTCCAACCGGTTCATCAGGAACATCCTTTAATTGGATGGGTGAGTGGGATTCTATGATGATGTACTTTGATAATGATGTTGTTTCTTACTATGGTAGTTCTTATATATGTGTAAATTCTCCAACTGGATCAGCACCATACTCATCACCAGAGGTCGACACATCTAACTGGGATTTATTTACAGAGAAGGGTGATTCATCTGGAACTTCTGGAACATCCGGTAATGGTACATCAGGAACATCCGGTAACGGTACATCAGGAACATCCGGTAATGGTACATCAGGAATAAACGGTAGTTCAGGAACATCAGGGTCTAGCGGCATTAATGGAAGTAGTGGTACATCGGGGTTTAGTGGATCTAGCGGAACTAGTGGGCTAGGAACAAGTGGATCAGCTGGAACATCTGGAACATCTGGTGTAAACGGATTGGATGGTGCTAATGGAACATCTGGAACTTCTGGTATAAATGGCTTAGATGGAGCTAATGGTTCATCTGGAACATCTGGTGTAAACGGATTGGATGGTGCTAATGGATCATCCGGAACATCTGGAACTTCTGGTGTAAATGGCTTAGATGGAGCTAATGGTTCATCTGGAACATCTGGTGTAAATGGTTTGGATGGAGATAATGGATCATCCGGAACATCTGGAACTTCTGGTGTAAATGGTTTGGATGGAGATAATGGATCATCCGGAACATCTGGT
>SXGQ01375326.1_pt1 | contig 20350 bp, 21 predicted proteins | sample 3178371 | NCBI WGS metagenome assembly SXGQ01 (sample SAMN11356859, study PRJNA531348) | freshwater metagenome | isolation source: freshwater sample F1-20 | place: China: Fuxian Lake, Yuxi | collected 2017-12-25 | reverse complement strand
GAAGAAGTGCGTCGTCAGTTCCGCGAGATTCCAGGTTTGCGTGAAGGCAAAGAAGGAGTCATCCCCGACTCTGCACGTTGCGTCGCTATTTCTACTGAAGCATCGCTGCGCGAAATGATTATCCCCGGCTCATTAGCTGTCGTTGTTCCTCTCGTGGTGGGCTTCGTGAGCGTTGATGCACTTGGCGGCATGCTCGCTGGTGCTCTTGTGACAGGCTTTGCACTTGCCATCTTCATGTCAAAAGCCGGTGGAGCCTGTGACAACGCCAAGAAGTACATCGAAGCCGGTGCACATGGTGGCAAGGGTTCTGATCCTCACAAAGCCGCTGTTGTAGGCGACACCGTGGGTGACCCTTTCAAGGACACCTCTGGACCTGCGATGAACATCTTGATCAAGGTGATGACCATCGTGGCCTTGGTGTTTGCATCAGCATTCGTCTAGTCAAATAACTTCAATCTTCTAAAGATCTACGAAGGGCCTGAGCAGAAATGCTCAGGCCCTTTTTGTTTCTATCTTGAACGTCACCCCCGACGAAAACCACGAACGCTCTTCGCGACAGGCGTGTCTACAACAGACCGAGAGCAAGACCCGCAAGTGCCGCGTGATACGTGACCATGATGCCGACGGGTTGCCACGAACGTTCTTTGACGAATCGATGTTCGGCAATCAACGCATCAGACAACAAGAAGAATGCTGCTCCAGCAATACCAGTGGCAGTTCCGCCAGCGATTGCACTGATAGCCATGGCGGCAATCACCATCATGTAAACGACCACGGGAACAACTAGTTCTTTGTGGCCAGATGTTGAAATTGATTTCACGAAACGACGCGCCAAGAAGATCGTGATCGGCACAACAATCGCAAGGCCTACTACGAGTCGAGTTGACGTCACATCTTGGGTCAACAAGCTGACGGCGAAACAGATTTGCGCAATCGCAAACGAGGCCAAACCCGGCACGAATGCATCACGCGGGAGCATGAGAAACACATCGCCCAACAAACAAAAGACCAGAGCAACGATTCGCCACGTTTGCGGAAGACTTTCGGCACTTGAAACTGCAATGGCTGTAGCTAGAAAACCAACGGTGGCAAGAGGTTTGCACACATACTCAAATGATTTCTTCGAAACCTGAACTGCCCACCAGTCGCCTATCGAGAAAATTGATGCGACAACGAGGAAAACCACCACTGTGCTTGTCATGTTTCTATTGTCCCCCACTGTCGGCGACTAGCGAGGGATGCGAAGGAACATTGAACCAATGACAAGGAGTTGCACCCCTCAGAACTCTAGGTAATCCTTATTGACGCTGAGAGACCATTGCGGTTCGCGTCGTTCAAGAAACGAAGTGACGCCCTCACGCGCGTCGACTCGCCCCATCAAATGCACATGCAAATCACTTTCAGCTTGATTCATTTGCTCAGCAGTCATTGAGTACGACTCCCACAACAAACGTTTGCTGAGTGCCACCGAAACTGGAGCAGTATTCACTGCAATATCATGAGCAACTTCTAAAGCGTGAGGCAGAACTTCATCGTTAGCAAAGGCACTCGTTGCAATACCCAGTTCAACTGCTTCCGATCCGTTAAAGGTTCGTCCAGTCAGCAAGATGTCGGCAGCTTTGGCAATTCCCACTAGTCGCGGCAATGTCCAATGACTCATGGCATCGGGCAAGATCCCTCGGCGTACTTGCACAATTCCGTATTTCGCGTCACGTGCAATGAACCGCAGATCGCAGTGCAGAGCAAGCGTGAGGCCAATACCGATCGCATGACCATTAATCGCAGCAATCACTGGTTTACGAATCTTCCAAGCAGGCGGGTTGACGGGATTTGACGTGAACTCTGCGTCTTCTGTTCGTTCAAAGACTTCAGCACCATGCGAAAAATCTGCGCCGGCGCAGAAGGCTGGCGGAGTTCCAGTGACAACGACAACTCGCACTGCGTCATCGGTGTCGGCCATTTCGTAAATGTTGCCTAACGCACGACCCATGGCAGCACTAAATGCATTACGTGTCTCTGGTCGATTCAGAGTCGCGATAAGTACCCCATCGTCGCGAAGTTCACACAGAAGATCAGTTGTGCCGGTATCTAACTTCACTCAGGGATCTTAGATGCCTTTTGAAGAATTGAACAATGTTGCAAAACCTTGACTAACAAATTCCTAATTCTCGGGCTGCTGCGTTGGCGATTCGTGCCCCACTGATTCGCCGAATCATTAACAAACCATCGATTTGAGCAACAACACTTGCAGCGATCTCTCGTCTACGTGCAGAACTTTGTGCTTTCACCCGATCGGCCAACCAATCAATCCAGCCGTTCAGAAGCACCGGTGCCAGTTCGTCATACGGTGACTGTCCGGCGCTTGCCAATCCAATCACTTCAAAGAATCCGTTGAACATCGGTTGCGCCTTTTTCACGGACAACACCGGCCAAGCTCGGCACATCAACTCTTTCGCACTAAGAGGTTCAGAGCCGAATGCTTCTTCAAGCATGAGTTGTAACTCGCCGCCAATCGCAACGATGACCGCACTGATCAGATCGGCCTTAGCTGGAAAGTAATACACCACCATTCGGTCACTAATCGCAAGTTCTTTGGCAACTCGCCCATAACTCAGGGCGCTGACCCCCTCGGCCAACACGATGTGCATCGATGCCGTCAAAATAGATTCTTGGTCATGGCGATAACCCACGCCCTTGACTGTAGCGGTTACTTCATTTATTGTCTTTGTAGTAACAACTACAAAAGTTGACAACCTCAGTACAGAAAGGAAATTATCATGAGTTCAACACAGGCACTCGACGTCATCAACGCCTTCCTCAAGGTCATGGAAACCAACAACATCGATCAAGCAGTCCAATTTGTTGCCGATGACTTGGTCTATATCAATGTGCCCTTTGGGCTTGAAGCCGGAACCGTTCACGGACCTTCTGGCATGCGATCAGTACTTGAACCAGCTTTCGCCAATGTCATTAGGAATGAATTCATCATCAAGACCGTGTCAGTTGACGGCGACACCGTATTTCTCGAACGACTCGACCGACATCAATTAGCAAATGGCTGGGCCGAACTTCCGGTCATCGGAGTATTCAAGGTCACTCACGGAAAAATCTCTGAATGGCGCGATTACTTCGACATGTCGGTTTTTGTGGCCCAGATGGAAGCTGCGAGCTAGGCAACTCTCAGTTGGCGTAACGTGATCTCATGAAATGTTCCGAGATCCCCATCGCCCATACACCGCCAGGTGGCTATGGAACTTCGTTTCCACCGCTCGTACTTGGCGACTGCACCGATCCACTCGTTGAAGGTGCCCCCGATCTACGCGGTATTTGGAAAGTTGTCACCGCAACCCGAGGTGGCGAAACAGTTGCACCCGATGATCGATTGATGTCGTATACCGAACGTATTGAACAGTGCGGAAATCGAATCGTTGATTGTGGTGGTGGAACTATTGCTGACGCGCTTGCTGACGGCACTGAAGAAAACGGCGTGCACGATGTCTCGGTTTTCGATTACACGACACCAATTCATGTGGTCGCCACGTACGAAAATGAAGTCTTCATCCTGCGACCGGTTGGACTACCTGGAATAGAGGTAACACGACGACTCGACGAACATGGCCACATGATTTGGACCAGGCCCGACATGAGCGGAGTCGTCGTCACTCTTGAAAGAGTGAGCGAACCCCAGTGAGACAACCATCACCTGAACAACATCAAGCGATCAACTTGGATACGATCGTTAGCAATGTTTGAAAAGCCTATGCCAAAGAGTGACAGGGTTGTTTTCAGATCAAGAATAGTTGTTTTCTTGATCGGCTTTTTTGTCGCATTTTTTGCGTTCGGCATCAACCCCGCCTTGGCCCACAATGCCTTTGACAGCAGTTCGCCATTTGATGGTGAAATCGTTGCAAATTCCCCCACACAATGGAATATTACTTTCACTAAATCGGTACCTCTTGACTCATTTTCGGGTGAAGTCATTAACGGCGATGGAATTCGCACACAACTAACCAGTCCGACTCATGGTGCCACCGACAACATCGTCGTTGTCTCGTTACCAACATCACTCGCTGGGGCCATCACGGCACGCTGGAAATTAGTTAGCTCGGATGGGCACGTCGTTTCAGGACGCGTCGCGTTTTCTGTGAACATAACGGCCACGACAACGATCGCGGTTCCCCCGACTACAACATTGGTGGTTAACCCCGAAGTAGCAAGTCCTCAGGTTTCTTCGACCACCGCTTCGCCTCTACCAACCTCATCGACCCCATCCTCAAACCCCTTAGCGCCCACCGAGAGCCTAGAAAGTGAAGTTGGGTTCAGCGATGCCAATCCAGTTCCCGAAGTCATTCGCTGGTCACTTAGATCACTTGGGTATCTCGCAATTCTCATTCTTATTGGTCTTGTCTTCGCAGAGATGTTTCTGGCCGAAGGAGCACTGGCGGCAGCGACGGGTCGGCGCCTGTTACTGATCTCGTCGGCAGCGATCACGGTTGTCCCGCTTCTTCAAGGCTGGATTTTTCTCGCCGACGTTAACGGGTATTCATTTTTCAAGGCTCCCTTAGATACTTTTGATTTGTTCAGTACGACGCCCGGGTCCATGATGTTGACACGAGCATTGACGGGCGCCGCAATTTCTTACGCAGCCGTCATCGCTTGGCCCCAACTGACGAACACCATCAAAGAGCGTCAAGCCATCGGGCTGATTGGTGCTTATCTCATCACCTTGGCATACACCAGCCATTCACGATCTCAGGCGCTCCCCCTTCTTGGAATCTCGGTCGACGTACTACACGTTGCTGCCTCGGCTGTTTGGCTAGGTGGTCTTGCCGTTCTTGCACTGGTCGTGATTCCTTTCATTGACGCCAAGAGCGCGTTGCTGACATACACCCGTTACGGTCGTTATGCCCAATACGCAGTGATCACCATCGTGGTTACCGGCCTCATTCAGACTCTTCGACTCCATGGAGTCAGTCTTTCTTCACTTTTCGGCGAACGACATGGACAGATACTTCTTCTCAAAATTGTCGCGGTTGGTCTCATGCTCAAAGTGGGTGATGTCAATCGACGAAGGCTGTTAAAAAATCTGCCGTCTGAAGAGTCTTCAATCACAAAACGATCTACTCTGCTGTTGCGCGCCAGTTACACCGAATTGGTTTGTGGAGCCCTAGTACTCGCATTGACATCAATTCTTGTTACTTCATCTTTTAACTAGTTATTCAACCAACAGAAATTAGGAGCTTGAAATGTCCCATAAAAACCTAATCACAGCAGCTTTGGTTACTGGAACACTTTTGTTCACAGCATGCGGCGGCGAATCCCACAACATGTCAGATATGTCAACTGGTTCAAGTGATACGGATGCGACCGGCTCCGAAAGTGATTTCAATGATGCCGACGTCATGTTCGCCCAGATGATGATCCCGCACCACGAGCAAGCACTCGAACTTGCAGATATGGCGCTTGATCCGACACTCATGGCCAGCGAACAAGTGAAGGCTTTAGCATCACAGATCAAAGCTGCTCAAGACCCAGAAATTGATCTGATGACGCAGTGGCTCTCCGAGTGGGATCAACCTCTGATGGACATGTCAGAAGATCACAGCATGACGATGGAGGGAATGCTGAGTGTTGATGAACTCAGTGCGGTCGGCCAAATGAACGGCGAAGAATTTAATCAGGCTTGGATACAGGCTATGATTGCGCACCATAAGGGCGCCATTGAAATGGCCGACACAGTCAAAGACGAAGGCAAGTCCGCTCGTGTTCAAGAATTAGCCGACGCCATTATCCAGGCACAAAAATCAGAAATCGACACCCTCGAACTACTCCTCAAATAGAGGAGGGTCGGCGGGGTCATCTCTTTGGAGAAAACCGTAGTGGTATGGTTTGACATGGCCTTCATTCACACAACATCTCGATTCATGAGTCCTCGCCGTGCAGTTGTTTTCGTTCTGCCAATTCTCGGACTCAGCATCATCTCGTGTGGAGGTGACTCTGGCTCGTCAGCAAAAGCCAGCGAAGCTGAATTTTGCGCGATGCTGCAGGCCATCGAGTCTGATCAAGTTTTTGAAAATGCGATGGAGGATCCCGAAGCGAGCGCTGAAGCCACAAAGTTGTTAACTGACCTTGCTGAAGCTGCACCCACTGCAGAACTCAAAGAGGCCATTGAAACCTTGATCCCCGTCATGGAAAAACTGGTTGGCATAGATGAGAACGATCCCGAGGCCCTTGCTTCGCTCATGGAATTCATGAGTGACCCCAAACTTCAAAGTGCCGGCGAGACCATGGATGTCTACAGCACAGACGTGTGCAAAATCCCGACTTCTGATTCCAGCGAAACGAGTACCGAAGAGTCTCTTGCCCCATAGTTCGGGTTTCGAGAATTATTCTCCGGTGAATTCTTTCTTCAATTCACGCTTCAAGAATTTTCCACTTGCGTTACGCGGAATCGGTTCATCACGGAACCAGATCTTGGTCGGAATCTTGTGCTTGGCAATGGTACCGGACAAGAAATCTTGAAGTTCTTTCTCGGTGAGTGAACGGCCAGGACGCAAAACAATCACCGCTGCAACTTCTTCACCAAGACGTTCTTCGGGAATACCGAAAACGCAGGCTTCTGCAATTGCATCGTGGTTGTAGATCGCAGTTTCAACTTCGCTGCAGTACACGTTTTCACCGCCGCGAATCACCATGTCCTTGGCACGGTCAACGATGTAGACAAATCCGTCTTCATCGATGCGTGCAATGTCGCCAGTATTCAACCAGCCATCGCGAATACTGTCGGCTGTTGCCTCTGGGCGATTGAGGTAGCCCTTTATCACGATTGAGCCACGCACGCACAAAACACCAACAGTGGTCGGGCCGGCGGGCAAATCATTACCGTCTTCATCGACCAATTTGCCTTCAAGTGTCGGTACCAGTGGACCACATGATTCGGGCTTAGCAATAAACAGACGAGCCGCGTTTGCCGTAATGATTCCGTGAGTTTCGGTCATTCCATAACCAGTTGATGGCTGGCCACCCTTCAACGCTCCAGCAATCTTGTGCACGAGGTCGGGCTGCAATGCTGCGCCACCGCCGCCCATGCCTTGTACTGAAGAGGTGTCTCGCTTGTCCCAATCGGGGTGCAACAACATTTCGCGACTCATCGTCGGCACACCAGAGAAGCTCGTGACTTGTTCGCGTTCGATGAGCTCAAGTGCACGGCCCAGATCCCACTTGTACATCAAAACAACTTTGGCACCACTTGCCGTTGCTGCGTGCAAAATACAGTTACATGCCGTCACGTGGAACAACGGTGTCGGCGCCATGAAGCACGGGGGCAGTGGAGCCTTGGGCTCACCTGTCGGAGCAGGAACATCGCCAGCGGCGATGGCTTTTTGCTCGGCCATCGCCGACGCCATATTCATCGCAACAAGGTTCAAAATGTTGGCGACCGAGCCACGATGTGTCAACTGCGCGCCCTTCGGGAAACCAGTGGTACCCGAGGTATAGAAAATCGTGGCGTCGTCATCTTGATCAAATTCGATATTTGGCAAAACTCCGGGGTCGGTGGTGGCCATGACATCAGTCCAACGCGCTCCACCAGCAGGCAAAGCGCGATCCGTGCGCACTGAAATGACATGCATCTTGGGCGTATTCGCAATTTGGCTCAAACGCTCAAGGCGCTCATCGTCGACAATCAAGACTCCAGGCTGGCTGTCATTGAGTGCATACTCCATTTCGGATGGAGTCCACCACGCATTCATACCAACAGCGGCAGCACCGATCGAAACGGTGGCCCAATAGCCCACGACCCATTCGGGATAGTTGCGCATCGACAACGCAACTCGGCTGTGGCGACCAATTCCTTGGCTCACCAGATACTGCGCAAGCTTGCGCACCTGTGCATGAATCTCGGCGTAGGAGTAACGCTCATCTTCATAGACGATGTAGTCCTTGTCGCCATTGATCGCGGTCGCCTCCCACATCACCCGCATATTGGGTGGAGCGGTAGTGAATACCTTGACGGGAATCCCCCCTACTTCGGCAATCGAGGTCGCCAAAGGCGATCCGGGGGCATCAAGTTCGGCACGGGCGGCTAGGTAATGGTGAATCACGTCACCATCATTACCGATAAGGGGTCGGGTTCGCTATCCCCAGAACACCATTTCCCCTGAGTGTCCGTTTGTGCCAACATGACATGTGCTTTCCGTGCCGATCGTTGATATTTCCCGTCCGACTGCCACGTCTCTTGACGCTCTTGATGCGGCATGCCGCGACCACGGGTTTTTCCTCCTGACCGGCCACGGACTTGACGACCTCATCAATCGAACCTGGCAGCAAACATCTCGGTTTTTTGATACTGATCGCGCAGTCAAAAATGAAATCACTCGCGATATCGATAACCCCATGGGCTACTACGACCGCGAGCTCACCAAGCGCAAACGCGATAACAAAGAAGTATTCGATTTCCTCGATCCGACCATCGAACAAATTGATGCTCGCAATCGTTGGCCGCGCGACCTGCCCGGATTTCGTGACACGATGCTCGAGGCATACGACGAATTCAGCAAGCTGGCCGATCGCACACTGTCCCTCATCCATTCAGCCCTCCAACTATCAGAAGACTCACAAAAAGAAATGATGGGCAGTCGCTACGGAAGCATGATGCGACTCAACCATTATCCCGTCGGCGATCCCGTGCCCGAATCTGAACGTGAAGGTCTTCCCGAGCTTGGCCCCACCGCCCTCGGTTATCACACCGATCCCGGAACCATCACTTTGTTGTTACAAGACAACGTGGGTGGACTACAAACAGAATCGCTCGACAGCGGTTGGATCGACGTTCCACCAACTGACGGAACGATTGTGATCAATCTCGGCGATTGCATGCAGGCCTGGACCAACGACCGATATCGCGCTGCGGTGCACCGTGTTGTTCCGATGACACAACAACGTCGTTTCAGCATTCCGTATTTCCAAAATCCGGCACGCGATTCAACCATCAAGCCGATCCCCGAGCTGTGTGCCGACGGCGCGCGTTACCGCGAATTCTCGTGGAAAGAGTTCATGGCCGCCCGGGCGTACGACAATTTCACCGATCTCGGAACTGAAGACACTCAAGTCACTGACTTTCGAGTCAATGCATGAACAACAAATGATTTCGTTGTGATGACGCAACCAATTACTTGGCACATCAACGCGTCAAATCTTGCCGAGCATGCTCGCAACCCAATACACACTGACGCCGGTGCACAGGCTGCCGGATTTCCACGAGCACTCGTCGCCGGAGTCACGACCTACGCGTATCTGACTCATCCCGTGATCGTTGCCTGGGGAGAAAACTGGTTACACAACGGCGGAGGCGAAGTGAGATTTCGTCGCCCCGTTTTTGACGGTGATGCCTTACGTTGCGTGCCAACCAATATTGGTAAATCTTCAACGATTGACGCAATCACTGATGAACCCGATCAACCTCGCGCTCAGTTTGTTGCAGTTAAAGACTCGGGCCCGGTCGCACCAATGCGCGATGGTGAATCGTTACCTATTCTTGAGATCCCCCTGATTGGCGAATGGGGATCTGACTATGGTCAACGCGCTGGCGACGATCTCGACTTCTGTTTGACGAACAACTATGTCCATCCCGCGGTGTGGCCAGCGCTTGCCAACAACGCAGTTCATCAATTCGTTGCTCGGGGAAGTTGGATTCACACCCGAAGCATCATTCGCCACCACGGAATCGCCCATGGCGGAGCGATTGCGATCGTCAAATCAACGGTAGTTCGGCGTTTTCAATCACATGGCGAGCGGGCCATTCTTGATGTCCAGATCAAAATTGATGGTTGCATCGTGGCAACGCTCGAACATGAAGCAATCGTCGCTCTTCCCTGACTTTCACGGTTAGTTTGTCGTCATGGCATCAACCACTGTTTCAACCGGCATCACTCTTGAATACGAAGTTCACGGTGAAGGTGACCCACTACTGCTCGTGATGGGTCTCGGTGGGCAACTGGTTGCTTGGCCGAGTTCTTTCGTTGCCGGTCTCGTCGATCGAGGATTCAAGGTCATCACTTTTGACAACCGCGACATCGGATTATCCACCAAGATCGACGCTACTCCTCCAACCAAATTGCAGTCAGCATTGTTTTCAATCTCTCGGCGATTCGCCAAGTCGACATACCTGTTAAGCGATATGGCCAAAGACGCAGTCGGACTTCTTGATGCACTCAACATTGAACGAGCCCATGTCGTAGGTATGTCAATGGGTGGAATGATTGCTCAGACGATGGCTATTGAACATCCAAGTCGCGTTAAGTCGTTGACATCTATCATGTCGACAACTGGCAATCCCCGAGTCGGCCGCCCCAAGACTTCTGTGCTGCTGCGGGCCGCCAAGTTGACAGGTGGAAGTAAAGAAACTTTTGCCGATCGTCAGGCTGCACTCTTCAAGTTGTTCTCTGGTTCGTTGTATGACGAATTAGAAATTCGCGAAGTGGCACAGCTTTCACTCAAACGCGACTTCACTCCCGACGGAACAGCTCGCCAGATGGCCGCGATTATGGCGAGCCCCGACCGCACACCGCAATTGAAGAAACTCAACGTGCCAACGCTCGTCGTCCACGGACTCGAAGATGGCCTCGTGCAACCTTCTGGTGGCTACGCAACGACTAAGGCAATACCAGGAGCACGCCTTTTGGCATTCCCCGACATGGGACACAACTTGCCCCAAGCGCGCATTCCTGAAATTTTGGATGAAATCAAACGCAATACCCTGCGCTCTTCATAAATTCGAGATTCCTAGAGGTTCCACTATGGGTGCAATGAGCCGCGAAACCGTTCAACAAGAAGTGCGGGAATGGTTACAGGACAATTGGGATCCGCAACTTTCGCTGCAGGCTTGGCGCGAACACCTTGTTGACGCAGGCTGGGCAGTTCCATCGTGGTCACACAAGTGGTTCGGGCGCGACCTCCCTGCGTGGGCCGATCAAGTGGTTGCCGAAGAACTGCGGTTGATTGGTGCAGTTGGTAATCCGCTTGGCAGTGGCATGTCTCTAGCAGCACCCACCATTGTTGAACATGGTTCAGACGAATTGAAGAGACTCATCTTGCGTCAAACATTGACCGGTGAAAAAACTTGGTGCCAACTCTTTAGTGAACCCGGCGCAGGATCAGATTTGGCGAGCCTCTCAGCTTCGGCGGTACTCGATGGCGATGAGTGGGTCATCAATGGGCAGAAGGTGTGGAATACCAGCGCCCATCATGCCGACTACGGAATGTTGTTGGCTCGCACGAATCGAGATGGTTCAAAGCATCACGGAATTACGTATTTCGTTTTACCGATGCGTCAGCCAGGTGTTGAAGTACGGCCAATCAAACAGATGAACTATCACTCGTCTTTTAACGAAGTTTTCATGACCGATGCTCGCATTCCAGCCGACATGATTATCGGAACATTGGATGATGGTTGGCGAGTTGCTCGTGCGACTCTCGCCCATGAACGAACTTTCTCAACGATGCGTCGTCCGAAGTTTGTACAGAACGCCGCAACTGAAAGTCGTGCGGTACGTGAAGCCGAACATGAGGCCGAAGAACATTTCAATACATATGTGTGGTATCCGCAACGTGCTGGCCGAGTTGACCTGGTTGTTGAACGAGCCCAAGCAATTGGGGTCTCAAGCGACCCGGTGATTCGCCAGAACATTGCGGCGTTGTTGTCATTTCAGAAAATGAATGAGTGGACCGCGCTACGTGCCCGTGCGGCGCGTGCGCTTGGTCGCCCACCCGGACCCGAAGGCTCAATTGGCAAGTTGGCCGCTTCAGAAGTTTCACGTATGGCGCACCGAGTTCATACGTTGATTAGTGGTGCACACGGAATGTTGCAGAACGGCGATCATGCGCACGATGCAACAATTGCCGAAGTATTAGTGAGCACGCCGGCCCAATCAATCGCCGGTGGGACCGATCAGATTCAGCGATCAATCATCGGCGAAAAAATCCTCGGACTCCCCCGCGATGCCAGCAATTAATTTGTGATTCTGGTGTGGTTTTGTTGCGCATCGCGCAACAAAACCACACCAGAATCACGCGCGTTTCATTTCAGGCCACGCGAGTAAGAGTTGCGCTGTCTGTGTGCGGGAAAATGTCCGGGAACTGATCCATCTTCAGGCTGCTGTTTTCGGTGTAGCTCCACGAATCTGGGCCATGAACAGTGACCGTTACCGTGTAGGCGCGAGTGCTGGCATGCTGACCGAGATAAGAGTTTTCACCAATTGCGTAACTTGACGAACCGAGTTCGGCGCTCATCGTGAATTCTTTGGAATCTGCAGTTGTCTTACCACCTGCCAAAACCACGATTCCGCGCGGAACAACAAACCCACGAAGGACTTCGCCAGTGGCCGCGTCCCATAGCCAGTAGCCAACTTCGGTGTGGAATGGGTTGGTTTCATCATCGCGCCACATGGCGGTCTTGTAATCAAGCCCATACAGAGATTGCGAACCATTTTCGACTGGGCCGAACGGCTTCATCGTGACCTTTTCAAGGTAAGGCGTCTTCCATACTTCACCACGACTATGTGAAAACGAAGTATCAAGTCCGCCTTGGCCTTGCCATTCTCCGATTAATCCTGCGAGAGGACCCCATTCTTTTGACATTTTTATCTCCTAATTTCACTGTGGCTAGATAAGCGAGACGCTACCGCAGTCACTGCTTGAGTTACGGTGCGATGGCCAACAATCACATGTTGTTTCGCTATCGCCATTAGTCTGAGCACTATGGACGTACTCGGAATACACCATGTCAACGTGAATATTCATTCGCTTCCCGAAGCACTTGAGTTTTACGTTGAAGGCTTGGGCTTCACTTCATTTGAACGACCCGGCTTCAAGATTGACGGAGCGTGGCTCAACATGGGACCACACGAACTACATCTTTTCGTTCGACCCGATGCAGTCATTGATCGCAATCAACATTTTGCGCTCGCAGTGACTGATATCAATGATTGCGCTCGCCATTTAGAAGCCAAAGGTTTGAAGTATCGGCTTGCTCCTGAAATGGCCGGAGTGAATCGTCAAATTTTCATTCATGATCCGAGCGGCAACCGCATTGAACTGAACGAAGTAAAGCCCAACAACTAAAACGGGTATTTCACACCAGTTAGTTCTTCGCTGATTTCCCACAAACGTCGTGCGTCACTCATGTTGCGTGCCCGCTTGCTTGGAGTGACCTTCACCGGAGCACCAAACATCTGAAACTTCGGCCCGTAATACTCACGACCAGTTGCCCGTGGATCCACCATGGCACGCACTTGAGATTCACAGCCCTGGACGCCAGTCCGCGTCAGGACAGGCGTCAACCGACGCATCACCAAGTTCGTCGTCGAAGTTCCGGTCTTGCCAAGTTCGGTTCGCGCAGTTCCCGGATGAGCCGCCAAAGCAATCGTTGTTGAAGACGTTTCTCGCAATCGTCGTTCGAGTTCATTCGTGAACAAGATGTTGGCCAACTTACTTTGGAAGTAGGCACCCCACCGGCTGTATCTCCGTCGATCGCACATCAAGTCATCGAGATGAATTTTGCCGGGAATATGTCCCATGCTTGACACGTTCACGATGCGACTATTCGGTCGCTTCATTAAGGACGGAAGCAAGAAGCCGGTCAAGGCGTAGTGCCCCAAGTGGTTCACTCCTATTTGGGTTTCGAATCCGTCTTCCGTTCGACTTTGATCAAGAGCCATAAGCCCGGCGTTATTCATCAACCCGTCAAGTTCAATTCCGTCGGCCAGCAACTGCTCGCTGAATTGACGAACCGACGCCAAGCTCGCCAAGTCGAGTTGCCGAACTTCAACCGAACCCTTGCCAGCACGCACGCTTTGGGCGGCCGCCTCGGCCTTCTCGACATTGCGACACGCCATGATCACACGCGCTCCAGCACCCACAAGATTGCGGGTGGCTTCTAGACCAAGACCGGAGTTTGCTCCAGTGATACAGATGGTTTGACCCGAATTATCGGGGATATCCCTAGTGGTCCAGCGACTTTGCGACATGGCCGATTCTGCCATAACCATTGGTCAAACCACGATGTGTAGGCTTCGCCCAATGACTCGCGGCATGGAAAACACCGACAGCGCTATCCGCCTTCGTTTAATTGACAGCACGCTTTTCATGATTGACCGCGATGGCGTAGACGGCGCTCGTCTGAAGGACATTGTTGAACACGCCGACATGACAACCGGTTCGCTGTACTGGTTCTTTAAAAATCGCCGAGCCCTCATCAACGCCGCGTTAGCCGAACGTTACGTTCGCAAGATGCGCACTTTGACCAATTTGGTGACCGAGGCTTTTAGCCAAAGTGCCGACTTCAACGATCCATTGATGATTATGAACGAAATTACTGTTAAACCAAACCTGCCCGATCGTGTCGACGCTCGTGCCGAACGAGTGCAAGTGTTGGCCGCTGCGCTTGAAGATCCCGTACTCGCTAAGCATGTCGCCGATATTCAGCGTCAATTGTTGAAACAGATTAGTGACATCGTCAAAGAGGCTCAGATCCAGAAATTCATCCGGCCTGACGTCGATCCATACGCAGTGGCCGTCATGTTGCAATCAACTGCCATTGGACTGGCCAGCATTGACTTGGCCAAGGATCTCATGCCCGATCTCAAGGCTTGGAACGACCTGATGAATATTGTGGTTCTTGCACTCCGAGCCTGATTTTCAAGTCGCAACGACGACTTGACTCTCGTCACCATGCCAACACCTGCGCGCTATCGCTGAGTAACCTGATTTCGCTGTAATTTTTGGCTTTAACGAGTTCTGATGATCCCCTTATGACGACACCTCAACAACGCAAAATCATGATCGCTGGCGTCGGCGTCGTCGCGTTCGGTTGCCTGGTTGCCGCCGTTGTGAGCGGCGACTCAGGGTCTGGCGCAGTCTCGACCGACACCACCATCGCGGTTGAGAACTCGATTGTTGACATCGCCCCTGTTGGCGTGGAGACCACCACAACTGTGATCGGCGCTGACTCCAGTGTCCCTGCCACCGACATCGCGGACCTGGCCGGCGATGACCCCACCACGACAACTTCATGCACGATGACCGTTCGTTCACTCGGCGGCGGCGACACTGGCGAAAGCGTGACATGCCTTCAGAACGCGTTGATCACTGCTGGTTTCTTAACGGGTACAGCGACCGGTACTTACGACAACGAGACTGCCAATGCGGTGAAGAAACTCCAAACCGAGCGCGACCTTTTCGTCGATGGTAAAACCGGTCGTGAAACAGCCTTGTCACTTGGTGTGTGGCCCGACGAAACTTCGCTCGTCGTACGCACTCCGCCCCCTGCCCCTGGCGCAGTTGACCTTCTAGGCTATGAACTTTCATCGGTCGCAACGAGTGGTCCCGACGCTCCCCCGCTGCCCGCAAATTCAGGATCAGGTCGACGCCTGGTGTACGACCGAAATGGACAACGCATTTGGGCGGTCGGTGACGACAACATAGTCATTCGCTCATGGTTGATTTCGGGAAGCAAGTATGACAACGAGGCTCCTGGGACGCACAAGGTATACAGCCGTTCTGATGTGTCAACGGCATGGAACGGCAAGGCTTATCTGTACAAGATGGTGCGCTGGCTCAAGACCGACATCGGTGCCATTGGCTTTCACGCGTTGCCGATCCACGTCGAAGATAATTCGCCGTATCAAACCGACGCCGAACTTGGGCAGCGACTCTCTGGTGGTTGCCAGCGTCAGGCCAATCTAGATGCCGACTTCACCTGGGACTTCGCCCAAATCGGTACACCTGTTGTCGTGATCTAGGACCAGAGCGTTAAAGCTATTTGCCAGCGATCAATCGTGTCATTGCTGTTTCTGCAGCCTCAACATCGTTCCGTTCGGTATTGACAATTGAACTGAGATAACTCACTGCCACATATCCATCGGCAACCATGCCGCCATCGGTATCGGTTGGAAGTTCGGCAGCGTCTCCCCATGCCATGCGCACGTAGAAGCTGCCTTCATGACCCTCTTTAGGTTCGAGGTTGGCAGTACTCATGCGGCGAGGCGGCTCATGGCCGAGTCGTGCCGACTTCCAACCTTTGATGTCGCTGAGTTCGGTATTCGGAACATTGATGTTGGCCACAATCGGGGTCGTCGGCATGTTGGCCACCAATCCTTCGACAAAGGCCGCAGCAACTGATGCTGCGGTCTCCCACTTCTGACCAACCAACATTTCGTCCCAACCTTGGCCCTCGACACCAAATCCGGTGACGGCTTGGCTGACTGCAATACCCGAAATCAAACCGTTGCGCGCAGTGAGAGCTGCGCCCACAGTGCCCGAGTGGTACACCGATCGACCCACGTTGGCGCCAGGGTTGATTCCAGAAACAACCAAATCGAACGGCGCACCGAATGCACCAAGACGCGAGAACATCACACAAAGTGCCGGCGGCCCTGTCACTGCCCACGCTTCATCAATACCGTCAACATGAGCACGGTGCACTTCGGGCTGGATGAGATGCAATGCACCGAGTGCGGCACCAGCACCCGAAAACTCGCGATCGGGTGCGGCAATGACTACTTCACCAAAGGGACGCATCGCACGAGCTAAAACATGTAATCCGACTGAATCGATTCCATCATCGTTAGTAAGCAAAATTCTCATAATGACATCGTTGCCGATCGGGTAGTAGAGATCTTCATAAAAAGGGTGACGCTTGGCTTAACGTCCAGTGAAATTCGCGGGGCGACGTTCGAGAAACGAGGCCACACCTTCACGATGATCATCGCTCTTGAAACTGGCCGACATTGCCGACGTGTGGCGTTCCATATGTTCTGAAACAGGAGCAGTGAGCCCCATGTACGTAAGTTCTTTGATGAGTTTCAAACTATGCGGCGAACCAGTGGCGATTCGTTCAGCAAGTTCATAGGCCCGAGACAACAAGTCTTTTGATTCAACGACATCAAGCACATACCCAAGCCGCAATGCCTCCGCAGCGTCGATCATGTCGCCTGTATAAGTCAGGCGCAGAGCATTTTGTACTCCGATAATTCGCGGCAACAACCAGGTTCCGGCACCAGTGTCTGGCACAAGACCACGATGTACAAAGTTCCAGGCAAACTTCGCATTGGTTGATGCCAATCGAATATCACATTGCGACGTGAATTCGGCGCCCATGCCAACTGCTGGTCCGTCAATGGCACAGATCGTCGGCTTAGGACATTGAACGATGGGCCACCATTTTTCGGTTTCTTCAGCCGACCCCCGTAATCCACGTTGTGCACCCGGAATGGTTGATAGATCGGCCAAATCTGTTCCTGCGCAAAACGCGCCAGGGACTCCAGTGATGACGAGCGCTGCAATATCGTCTTCACCGGCATGCTGCACTGTTTCGATGAAGTCAAAAAGAATCGCAAAGGTCATCGCATTCTTCTTCTCGGGACGATCAATGGTGATCGTGCCGATCTTGCCTTCACGCTTGTATTTGATGTGCTCGCTCATCACAGTCCTTACTTCGAAACCAATTTGTAATCGCTGCTTTCGGGGACACGAGTTTGTTCCCAGAACTCAAGAACACTGAATGGCCAGTTTTGCGCGGTGCGGCCGTGGGCATTCTTGTACCAACTGCTCACCGTCGAAAAGCCCCATGTGCGCAGCTTGTTGGCTGCGTCAATACGTTCGTTGTATTCATCGTGAACTTCTTGCAACGGATCAAGCGAACCCAAGTTTGATTCGAGCAACATCTTTGCGCACTCAACCAAGTAGTACACCTCGCACTCGCTGAAATAAATGATTGATCCATTAGCGACGATGTTGGTGTTAGGACCGTACAAACAGAAGAAGTTCGGGAAGTTAGGAATCACCACTCCCAGATAGGCCCGGGCATCCCCCGACCACTGCTCGTGTAGATCAACTTTGTTGCGACCTGTCACCTTCATCGGCGTCAAGAACTGACTGGCCTTGAAACCCGTTCCATAAATGATCACGTCAACTTCACGAAGTTGCCCATCAGCAGTGCGGATACCCGATGATTCAATACGCTCAATCTTGTCGGTCACCAAACTCACATGTGGCTGACGCAGGGTCAGAGCAAATGCACCGTCGTCCACCACGAAGCGCTTCGAAAGGGGCGGATAGTTCGGGGTCAATTGAGCCCGCAGCGTGTCATCACCTTCAGTGAGAGCATTTGTCCATTCAGTCAACATCTGGCGCATCATCTCGTTCATGAGACCGACCGACTTTTCTGTGGGCGGATAATCAGGATCAACCGTTGCTGCGGGCAACATGCCTTCGGCACCACGCCAGAACATCGAGAATCGATACCACGCTGCATAGAACGGCACATGCGAGAGCATCCAGTTGAAACCATTGGGAACAGTTTCTTGATAACGCGGCGCTGGGATCATCCAAGGGGTCGTGCGCTGAAATACAAACAACTCGCCAGCTTGTTTTGCAACCTGAGGAATGAACTGGCACGCACTGGCACCTGTTCCGATGACGGCAACTTTTTTACCGGTGAGATCAACATTGAAATTCCAAGTAGCCGAATGGAACGAATCACCCTCGAAAGAATCAATGTCAGCGATATCGGGATAATTCGGTCGATTCAATTGCCCAACAGCAGACACCAAAATGTTTGCGCGGTCAACGCGCTTGGTGCCAGCAGCGTTAATCGACGTCACAACCCACTGCTGGGCGTCTTCATCCCAAACAGCCGATTCAACTTCGGTCTTGAAATTGATGATGGGTAGCAAACCAAATTCTTCGGCACAGCTTCGGAAGTACTCGTGCAGAACTTGGCGCGGGCTAAAGAAAAATGGCCAGTCGTGCCGCTGCGCGAAACTGTAGCTGTACATGTGGTTTTGAATGTCAACGCGACATCCGGGATATTTGTTTTCCAGCCACGTACCACCAACATCTTCATTCTTTTCAAGGATCGTGACGGGAACTCCTGCTTGGCGAAGACGATGCGCCGCTGCGATACCCGACATCCCAGCACCGATGATGATGGCCGAGAATTCCCGGTCGGGAGCGATTGACGATTTGTTCCACTGCGGTGCACGGAGTTGATCACCATCGAGAGCCAGTTCTTCAAGCAGTAATGGAACATAACGTTCGCTCACTGGCTCTCCGGCTACGAACTGCATGATCGTACGTAAACGATCAAGTGATGGTCGTGCCGGAACACCTTTTTGCTCATCGCGGAATTTGCGCAGGCCACGCATCACGATGTCGCGTGCCAGGGTTTGTTGCTCTTCGGTGTAACCACTTTGTGGTTCGCGCAAAGTCAAGAGGTTTGGATACAGCCGATCATCAAGCACTTCAAGGTCGTCGGTGATATGCGCTACAGCTGTCAGTAACGCCAAAAGTTCTGCTTCGGGCAGATGCTTCAGAATTTCGGCATCATCAACTGGCAACGGCGAGAGTTTTGACGTGATCCCCATGACTCCACAGTATTCGCCCGACCATGAGGTCTACGCAGGCAAGAAGACCAACAATTCGCTATCTCGGGGCAAACTCAGCCCTTTTTGGCAAGAAGCAACGCCGTCACGGCTTTGCCATCGGCTTTACCTTGACTGGCTTTCATGATGGCCCCGACCAAAGCACCCATGGCCTTTTGCTCGCCACCGCAATACTTCGACCAGGCTTCGGCTTGCTCGGCTATGACCTGATCGACGATGGCTTCAAGGGCCGAATTGTCCATGGCCTCAAATCCCTTGGCTGCGGCAATTGCGACGGCGTCGCCACCGCCGTTCGCCACAATTTCGGCCAACACAGTTTTGGCCTGAGTCGAGGTCAACTTGCCGCCAGTTTCCATGACGATCATCTGCGCAAGATCAGCAGCGGGCACCGCCGGGCTTGCACCTTGTTCGGCAAAGGCTTCTTTGACATGAACGAGCGCACGGGCCACATCGGCTCCTGCTTCTCCCACGGACATCACATAATCGTCTTGCCCACGCTCAACAACCACCATGATCGCCTCACCATCGGCTGGCGCGCCAGTGGCCTGCGACAAACGCAGACGACGTTCACGCGGCAGCATCGGTAATGCCGCACGCACTGCATCAATCCATGCTTGATCTGGGTTCAAAGGCACGAGATCGGGCTCTAAGAAATAGCGATAGTCGTCGGCATCTTCTTTAGTGCGCAATGTGTGAGTACGGCCATCGGTTTCGTCCCAGTGACGAGTTTCTTGACGAATCTTTTCACCAGATTCAAGCAAAACAATTTGCCGACGTGCTTCGTACTCAATGGCGCGACCCAAAGATCGCACCGAGTTGACATTTTTGATTTCGCAACGAATACCTAACGGCGAGCCCGGCTTACGCACACTCACGTTGGCATCGCAACGCATCGAGCCTTCTTCCATCTT
>SXGQ01597675.1_pt1 | contig 20351 bp, 14 predicted proteins | sample 3178371 | NCBI WGS metagenome assembly SXGQ01 (sample SAMN11356859, study PRJNA531348) | freshwater metagenome | isolation source: freshwater sample F1-20 | place: China: Fuxian Lake, Yuxi | collected 2017-12-25 | reverse complement strand
GCCCTGCACCACCCCCAGCATCTCGGTTCGTAATTCGGCGGTGGGTTGTTTGGCCTTTGCTGGCGGCATCTCTTCTTTCCGAAGAAATGTCACCACATGTTCCCATTGTTTGAAATCCTCTATTGCTTTTGCAGCGCTCGTATATCGGGATAGATCTAATTCGCCATTCTTGGTTTTCTGATCATGACACTCCAGGCAATAAGTTTTCAAGAAAGGCAAAACTTTATCCGTGAAGGAATCTGCCGCGTAAACTTCAGGTACATTAAAAAAGCAAAGGCAAAAAATCATGATGAAAGATAGTTGCATTATGCCAGGAACTGGTTTCACAAACAGATTCTCATGGGAAGATTTTAGGAGGGAAAATCACGCATGTTTAGGCAATATAAGTGTAATATCTGAAAAGATTACTGTCAATCAAATGCTTGGGATAAAACCCTCTTAAATTTACGGCTTTTTAAGGTATATTTGTTATGTTTTATTGACCCTGAGCCTGCCCAAGGGCATGTCCGCCTGTCGAAGGGCATATCCGGTCCCTGAGCCTGTCGAAGGGGTTTTTTATCTTTCATCTCCTACAAATCAAGAGACCCATGGAGCGCAGTCCATGGGCTTTTTATTTCTCTCACACACTTCCTGTCCATGGGCTTTTAATTTCTCTCACACACTTCCTCCCTTCGGTCCCTGAGCCTGTCGAAGGGGTTCTTTATCTTTCATCTCATTCAAATAAAAAGACCCATGGAGCGCAGTCCATGAGTCTTTTGTTATTTATCGCCCGGAGGTTTCAAGCACCTTATTTAAGGTTCTTCTTGATCTCTTCCTCAACAGTCGAGATCTGAAGGTTCTTGCCCACGACCTTGCCATCCTTGCCCACCAGAAATACCTGGGGAAGAACCTGGATGCCATAGTCAGTTGCAAGTTTTCCTTCCAGCCCGCCTGTTTGATAAAGGTGCTGTGCTGCAAAAGGCGATCTCTTCAAGAAAGTGTTGGCTTCCTCGGATGTGGTATCAAGATTCACGCAAACCAGATCCAACCCCTTGGGGCCATAGGTTTCCATGATCAACTTGAGCTTCGCGAAATCGCCAAGGGTCTGGCCATTCCAACTCGCCCAGTAATAAACCACAACCATCTTGTCCTTCATGCTGGTGATGTCGAAATTCTGGCTTGGATTTGCAAGCGTGGGGCCAACCAGGGTGAAGGGTTGCCCTTCACTTTCCATCCTTCGGATAGAGCCCGCGGCTTTCGCGGACTGGGGTTTACCCGCGAAATTCTTGGCAATCTGGGTATACCAGTTCTTGGCTTCCACATCCTTGCCCAAAAATTCACTCACCATGCCAAGCTGCAACAAGGCATCCGGAGCATCATCGGACTTTGGATATGCCTGCACAAAGGCAGCCAACTTGGTCATCCATTCATTTTGGATCTTGTTGAAATCCTCACCCGGCTTGGAAATTCGGGCGGCGTAATCCGCCTGCAAGCCACGGAAGGAAACATAACCAGCAAGATTGCTTCCAGGTAATGCCTTTGCAAGTTGCTCTTCAAGCGAGGCAAGACGCTTGGATGCAACCTGGTCGCCGGCAGCGCTGTTTTGGGCGGCACTGCTTAAACTGTCCGCAAGCTGCCTGATCCATGGGTCACGATCCTCGGGCTTGACCTTGGCGAGAATTTTCTCGAGGTGATCAGCCCTGCGGAGATGATGCTTGGCAAGGGATGCGCTTGCGCCACCGGTACTATTGGATTCAACCGCGGCATCTATCGCGGCGAGTTCATCAACCAATTTTTTAAGTTCAGGATCTTTTTCGAGGTCGATCTTGTTGGTGCCCGGCCGAACGCTGCCTTCATCCTCGCTTACGGCGCCAGGGATGGGAGCATCGGAAAGTTTCCATGCTCCATTGACCAGGAACATTTCGCCAGTCTGGAGCCAGTCGGTTTTTCCGGCGGCCTCATACAGAATGGTTCCCTTTGCAAAGCGGAAAATGTCGCCTTTGCTACCAGTCTGGTCGGCGGGAAGACATTGGGGGATGCCCATTTCAACATGAAGCCAGGTTGTTTTTTCATCCAGGGAGGGAACCTTGGCCAGGGTGGCCTGGAATTTCGCTGGAACTGCGAGGACCTGGTCCCTAACTTTCCTTGCAACTTCACCCTGAAGGTCGAGCGTTTTCAAGTCTGCTTCAGTAAGAAGCAGGGGCTTGAGGCGGGAGAAATCCTTTGTGGCCACGGCCTTTAAGATTTCCTGACTGACTTCCTCGGGACTGATAACCTGCCAGGCATCGATTTTGGCATCCTCATTTTCATCAACACCGATCTTTGTGCCACCGGAATTCAACCAGCGGTAAAGGTCGGCCTTGCCATTGTAGTTTGTGTCAATTTCGCGGTAAATTTCGACTCCATCCTTGTAATAAGACCAAACATCGATTCGGTTATCATCGTTGGAATCAAAGAATCTACGAACGAGGTTACCCTGTGAATCCTTGAGGATCCAGCCGGAGCCTTTTTTGGCACCTTTGACAAGTTCGACTTTGCAGGAGTTTTCCTCATCAGCAGAGGGGGTGGAAAAAAGAATTCCATCCTGTTTAGGTTTAAAGGAAAGAATTTGAGCAGCAGTGGGTGCGGCGGCAAAAACGGGCAAGGCGGCACCGAACAAGAAAAGGGACCCGGAACAAATACCAGCAAACTTCCAAGACTTCCGCATACCAAACTCCTTCACAGAAACCAATAAAAAAGCGGGGAAAAGCCCCATATGGGAATAAGATCGGCAAAAGGGAGGGTGAAAGTTGATGTTAAAATCAAAAAAGTTCGCACAAGGGTAAGAACCCGAAAAACTGCTATAGAGTGAATAAAGGTTTGTCAACCCATTTATTTTCAGTTGTTAATTAAATAGGTCCGTTTCCCTAAGTCTTTATCCCTGCTGTCCTTGACCACCTATATAAAAAATTTACAATTAACTTTAGGGTGCTTCTCAATCCGGGTTTTTATCGGATTGTGAAATATTCATGTGGGTTCAGCGTAAAATTGGCAAGGAGTGCCATATACATGATTGAGTCTCTTAATTTTAACACCCCTGTTTTCAGTCGCAAGGTTACAGGAGTTTCCCCAAAAAAAACAAGCAATATCACCCAGGTGCTGGTTCCTCAAACAGGCCGCCTAATTTTAAAAATGGTTCTTGAAGGTGCGTAAAGGCACCCCAGATGACTTAAACTTGCAGGCATACCAGCCTTTTCTGGTTTGTTGAAGTTAAGAAATAAAATTTATTGATCTAAAGGCCCAAATTTAGAAGGTTATAAATACTTGGATAACGACAGGGTTAAAATGGTAAAGGAAGCCAGTGACATCGTTGATGTCGTGGGCAGCTACATTTCCCTGCGCCCCGCGGGCCAGCAAACATTCAAGGGCCTCTGCCCATTCCATGATGATCATCGTCCTTCTTTTGATGTGGATCCCCGTCGTGGGCGCTACAGGTGTTGGTCCTGTGGCAAATATGGGGATGTGATCACATTTGTGCAAGAGTACGAAAAAGTCGATTTTGCCGAAGCTTTGGAAATTTTGGCCAAGAGGGCAGGTATAAATCTGGAAAAAAAAGAAAATTTACTGCAGAACCGGCTGCGCGGGACAATGCTTGACTCAGTGCGCTGGGCATCAGATCAGTATCACCAGTGCCTGCAAGAATCACCCTTGGCTGCTGAAGCTAGAAGTTACCTGTCCAGCCGGGGTTTAGAAGACGAAATCATCAGGCAGTTTGGATTAGGCTTTGCTCCACGCAGGGGGGATTGGCTGTTGGAGCTTGCCCATAATGATGGGGTGGATGTGGGAATGCTGGAACAAGTGGGCTTGATAGGACGCAAGACTGACAAGCCCGGGCTTTATGACCGATTCCGCGACAGGATCATGTTCCCGATTCGCAATGTGCTCGGAAACACGGTTGGTTTTGGCGGCAGGATAATGCCCTCCTCACCATTCGCGGACAAGGCTCCCAAATACTATAATTCCTCCGATTCACAATTGTTTTCCAAGAGCGAACAACTTTACGGAATCGACCAGGCTCGAAACCACATAACCAAGGCCGGCTTCCTGGCAGTGGTTGAAGGCTACACCGATGTAATGATGGCGCACCAAATGGGCGTTGGAAATGTTGTCGCAACGATGGGAACCGCCATCAACGCCCGGCATCTGCGCCAGCTTCGCAGATGGACCAACAAAGTCGTGCTGGTGTTCGATGCTGATGCGGGTGGTGAGCAGGGTGTGGACAGGGCCCTTGAATTATTCGTGACCAACGACATGGACCTGGCGATAGCCACGCTTCCCGAGGGCCTGGACCCATGTGATTTGTTATTGAGGGATGGCCCCGAGCCTTTCCAGCTTGCATTAAAGTCGGCGGTTGACGCGTTGGAATTCAAACTTAACTCGATGATGGCACAGATCAGCAGGGAAGGCGCGTCCCTTGAGACCAAGCGCAGGGCCACGGATTCAATCTTGGGAGTTCTGGCGAGGATACCCGCGGACAGCAACCCCTCGTCCCAGATGAAACTTGAATTGATGATCGGACGTATCAGCAAAAGGCTGGGTTTGAGCGAAGAAACCTTGAAAAAGCGGGTGAATGAGCTTCGGCCGAAGACCGAGCCCCGCAAGGTTGAAACCCATGCGAATGTGACAAACGAAGAATCTCGTCGTGCGAAGCCGGCACCTGAGGAAAAAGAACTATTGGAAGTTCTGCTGGCAAACCCTGACCTGGTGGCTCGAGCCCGTCAGGATATCAGGACCGACGATTTGAATCATCCCGGGTTAAGGCAGGTTGTTTCAATCCTGTTCGATTTGCAGGACGAAAAGCAATTGCCTGACTTGGATGCAGTTCGCGCCCGACTGGGCGACAGTCCGATTGGTTCGAAACTGTTGGATTTAGCCGACCAAGGTCGGCGCAATCCAGAACCTGTGGCATGGTATGGCAATATTCTGGATCGTTTCAATGAGCGCAAGGTCAAACCTGCGGTGAAGGTCCTCCAGGACCAGTTACATGCCGCGAATGACCACGAAACCGCCATTGAACTCCTAAGGAAATTGCAATCCCGTACGGTTGGATCCGGTTCGGTCCAAACCCCTTCCCGTCTCGATGGAGGCATTTGATGGAAAAGATTGAAGTTACTTTCAAGGCATTGCTGGAAACCGGTAAAGAGAAAGGTTTCCTGACTTACACCCAGGTGAACGAGCATCTGCCCGAGGATGACACCAACCCTGAAAAAATCGACAAGCTGCTGCTTGTGCTTGAGGAACAGGGAATCGAGTTAATCGATGAATCCGAGGTGGAGGACAGGGAAGGTGGCGCATCAGGCTCAAGTGCCGAGACTCAGCCAGAAATTGATTTTAGCTTCATCGAGCAGGAAGAAGGAAAGCGCATAGATGACCCGGTGCGCATGTACCTGACGCAGATGGGTGAAATCCCCCTCCTGAAAAGGGAGCAGGAAATAAACCTTGCCAAGAAGATAGAAATCACCCGCAAGCGATTCCGCAGGAAGGTTTTGGAATGTGATGGTGCCCTCAACCAGGTTGTGGACACGCTCAAGAGGGTTCATTCGGGGGAACTGCCCTTCGATCGCACGATCAAGGTTTCGCTGACTGAAAACCTCGAGAAGGACAAAATCCTACAAAGAATGCCGCACAATCTGCGCACACTTGAAAGGCTGATGGAGCAGAACCAGGAAGATTTCAACCTGATGATGAGCGGCACGATCGACGAGGAAACCCGCAGGAAAATCCGCAGGGTGCTTCGAATCCGCAGGCGCAAGGCGGTATGCCTGGTCGAGGAGTTGAGCATTCGGACCCAGAAAATCCAGCCCCTGATGAAAAAGCTGGAGCAAATCGCGAGAAGGATGGAGGAACTCGAGACCGAGATCCGGTACCTCAATAATATCCGAGGCCCGAAGGAAGACATCCAGGCTTTGGAAAAAGAACTTCGCGATTACATGTACAGCACGATGGAAGACACCAACGAGCTGAAAAAACGGGTTGTCACGGTCCACACCCGGTTCATGGAATACGAACAAGCCAAGCGAGATCTTTCCGGAGGCAACCTTCGCCTCGTGGTAAGCATCGCCAAGAAATACCGCAACCGCGGATTAAGTTTCCTGGACCTGATCCAGGAAGGTAACACCGGCTTGATGAGGGCGGTTGACAAGTACGAGTACCGCAGGGGCTACAAGTTCAGCACCTACGCGACCTGGTGGATCAGGCAGGCGATCACCCGCGCGATCGCAGACCAGGCAAGGACCATCCGCATCCCAGTGCACATGATTGAAACCATGTCCAAGCTGAGAAATGTCACCAAGAAACTTCTGCAAGACATGGGTCGGGAACCCACGATCGAGGAAATCGCGATTGCTGCTGAGATCAGCGTCGAGGAAACCCGCAGGGTGATGAAAATCAGCAGGCATCCGATCAGCCTGGACAGGCCAGTTGGAGAAAGCGAAGACAGCTACTTCGGGGATTTCATCGAGGATAACTCGGTTGATTCGCCTGTCAACGCCGCCGCCCAGGAAATGCTCAAGGACAAAATCGATGGTGTGCTGAAAACCCTCACCTACAGGGAAAGGGAGATCATCAAGCTGCGCTACGGCCTAGGCGATGGTTACACCTACACCCTTGAGGAGGTGGGCAGGATTTTCAAGGTGACCCGGGAAAGAGTGAGGCAGATCGAGGCGAAAGCCGTGAGGAAGCTGCAGCACCCCGTGCGCAGCAGACAACTGGAAGGTTTCATCGACCTTTCACTAAAACAGTAAAGCCAAAGGGCCCCCACAGGGGCCCTTTTTTTATTACCCATGGAACAATAATTCACAAACAAGGATGAATAGTCAATGACACAGCCAGGATTGATCTTGAAGGAAATTCATAAGCACAGCAAGCACGCGTTTGAGCTGCAGGAGCAAATCGCGCGGATACCCAGGCAGATAAAGGCGCAAAAAACCCGCATTGAAAGAATGGAAAAAGAGTTCAAGGATTTCCAGGATCACCTGAAAAAACTCAAGGTCACCATCCATGAAAAGGAAGTCTCCTTCAAGGAATTGAACACCCGGGTGGCAAAATTACAAAAACAACAAAACGAAGCCTCCGACAACAAGGCGTATGACGCACTGAAGATTGAAATCACCAACACCAAGGCGGAGATCGCCAAGGTCGAGGATGAGATATTCCTCTCGATCACCGAGCAGGAGGAAAAAACCGCGGCTTTGCCCGAGCAGGAAAAACAATTGAAGGCAGCCAAGGCGGAGGCGGCAACGATTGAGAAGACATCCACTGACCGAAAAAGCGAACTGGAGGCGCAGTTTGCTGAAACAATGGTGATGTTGAAAGCCGAGGAAGCCAAACTCTCCGCGGAACACCTGGGCAAGTACATGCGTATTGTCCAATCCTTCAAGCATGAGGCCTTATCGCCGCTTGAGGGAAAAACCTGCGCTGCATGCGCCACCGAGGTCACATCCCAGATGATGAACGAGGTTCGCAGCCATTTATTCGTGGCTTGCAAGTCATGCAACCGACTGCTTTACCTATCTGAAAACGAAGAGCGAGTCATCAGGCAATCGCAAGCCGAATACGAGGCATAGGCTTTTTTTGATTGGCACCAGTCCAAAGGTGGCCTCAGTTTTTAGAGGCGGTGTTATTGGTGAAAGAGGCGTTCCACCAGCTTTGGTTCAATTCGTTGAACCCCTGGATGGAATAATGCCTGGATAACGCGCCCTCATAACCATTTTTAAGTCCATCCTTCATGAACTCGCTGAATACCTGGGGCCCTTTCAACCGTGTGAGGAAATCAACCAGGGAAACACTTTGGGCATAAAAAGGCCCAACCAGCTTGGGTTCTGGATAGTCCGACATCTGCATCAGTCGCGAAACATGAAACAAAGTATTCTCACGGGCATGTCTGGGCAGGTTGTCCAGATGCCTTTGAATTCGGTTCTTGGGTTCCGCGAGGACCGCCATGCCTTCATCAGCCCAGCGTGGAACCGGTTGGTCGCCAAGCCTGCCCGCAAGAACCACATGGGTGGTTTCGTGGGGAAGCACGCCAATCAGCATGTTTGAATCATCGGTATGAAGGTCGATCCTGCGGGAAAGAACCCGGCTGCCTTCGGTTTTCAAGGTGGTATGCCCGGGTGAGACAGCGGGGGCTCCTGTGGATTTCGCATATTCCTGCGCGGTGGGATGAAGATAGATCTCGCATATGGGAGTCCAGTCCTGGCCGACCGATCCAAACCATTTCATGCCTGCATCAACCCTGCAGGCCTCGGCTGACTTTGCAACCTGCGTGGCATCGGCCTGTGAAAGATGGTGCCAAACCCTGAAATTTTTTGTCTCCGCGAGATACCAGTTACCCTGGTATGGCCCGGTATGCTTGACTTCGACAGCGGATGTCTCGATCTGCTGGGAAGCGCCGCCACCAATCTCCTGCTTGCGCTGGTCAATGCTTTGCAAGAGGGTATTACCAAATGATTTCAACTGGGGAGCCATCGATAGGCTAACCCGGATTTCATTCTCCCACTGGGGATCGAGCCTGTTATTTTGGCGCTGATTCATCGCGTCAACGACCGAATACAACCTGCAATAGGCCCAGCGTTCGACACTTTGCGCCATCACCTTGGGCTCAAGCCTGTAAGCCTCCTCAAAAAGCTTTGAGGCAAGCCTGAAATTTTTGCCCGCGAATTCCTTCTCGGCCTGGTCCAGCCTTAGCCTGGCATCGTGATACCTCTGCGAGTTGGTGAAGGAGAAAGGATTATCCTCGTTGGAATCCTCGATTTTGCCCCTAACCTTGGGCGCATCCTGAACTGGCTTGGGTTGCTCGGGACTTTTCGCCTTGGCAGGTGCCGGGGTTGATACCACCGCGACCGGCTTTGTTTCCTGGGCAGATGTCGAATCAAGAATTTGCATGCGCTTTTCATACTTGGCTATTTCATCATTAAGGCCCTTGGCCTGAAGGTCGCGAATATGCCCCCGGTATGCAGCCTGAAGCAGTTGCAAGTATTCCTTGTTCCCATCGATGGAGGAAATCTGCCCTTCAAGGATGATGACAGCGGCTTGGAAATTTCCTTTTTTAACATGGTCCTGCCCCTCGAGCATGGCTCTTTGGACCGCGAGGATCTTTTGAAATTTTGCATCCGTATCAGCGGCAGAAAGCATCCAAGCGAATGGAATGGCGAAAACCAAAGCAACAATTGCAAACAATTTTAATGTCTTCATAACGAGCATCCATGCTCCCTGACTTTTGATAAAAATCACCTGAATTGATTGAGAAAAACCGGGTATGGCCCTTGGCTTAATACAGCCCCGCGTTTTTTCAAATCATGCAACCGGTTCCGATCGATTGCGCCCGAATCCGCAGTAAAATAGCCGGCTTCATGCCGAGCAAAATCACTTGGGCGGGCATAGGGTAGGAATGATTGAAAGGAAACACAAGGCGAATTGCATATGGGTGAAAAAGAGCCTCCCTCGATTACCCATTTTGACACTTATATCCACCCAATTTACCTGTTTAAAATCAATCCCATGAATTCCTAATGTTAAACGGGTTGGAAACACGAATAAAGATGACCGGGTTTTGTTGGCAGCGCAAAACTTTGAGAAAAGAGTCGCAAGGGTTCCTTTGTACATGGAAAATTTCCAGCATTCTTCCAGCGAAAGCTTTCCCAGGCTTTACCTGAAAGACTCAAATTCCGAGATGCATGTTGAAAGCGTGGAAGATTATTCTTCCGGGAATTATGACCTCAGCATGAGCTTGAAGGACCCCGCGCACCCATCATTCGCGATTTTTCTTGAGGCATTGCAAAAAGAATGCTCGAGGCGTGGCCTGCGGTTCCTGCTGGTGCATGAAGGCAATGTGCAGGAAACGATTGAGAAGATCCGTATAGGAAAACTTACATCCGGGTTTCACCTGGACTTTTTCTCACTCTGGCACGAGGCAAACGAACCATTCGCCAAACTATCCCAAACCATCCAGGATTGTGGCGGAAAGCCGGTGAATTCACCCCATAGGTCAAGATTATTCACCGACAAGGCCGCAAGTCATTTTGAACTTTCCAGGAATAAACTAGGAGTGCCAAGGTCGCTTGTTTTGCGACCCGGCCTCACCGAAAAGACCACAAGGCAGATGATTGTCTCGTTCCTTGGCAAAAAGAATCCAACATGGAATGGCGGATTGTTCCTCAAGAAAGGAAACGGGTTTGGCAACAAGGGCGTGACCCATTTGAAAACACAGGCGATTGATGAGCTGGTTTCCATGGTTCAAAAAACCCTCGGCGCAGACCCATCCGATTCCTACCTTCTCCAGGAAGAGGTTCGTTGTGGTTTTCTTCAAACCAGCCATGGCCTCACAAGACCCGCGTACTGGCGGGTCATCCATTGCTTGGGTACCTTCCATCATTTCTGGTGGAAACCCGCGGAATACTGCTCACCCGGCGAGAAAAGCTACATCCCACTCGAGGCCCAGGAAATAAGGAAATTCCGACTTCAACCACTTTTGGATTTCGCCGAGGAACTTCGAGAGATAAGCGGCCTGGACTGGTTCTCCACGGAAATTTGCCTGCAGGAAAAACCCGCATACTCAAAGTATCAGGTTCGTGCGGATGATGGGTCGATGCTGCCTCTGGTTTCGATCGATTATTTCAACGACCAATGCGATGTCCATGTGCAAAGCCAATGGCATGGTGCCCCCCCCGACCTATTTGTGCACACGGTGGCAAGGCGCTTCGCTGAACACGCCACAGGCCTTTCACGAATCAACAATTCCCGAAAAGCTGCTTAAAGTTCCTTGCCCGGTAATTGCAATCCGGGATAATCAGAATCCTGGAGGAAGAATGATGCTGCCAGGATACAACACCAACGGCTTTGCTCACCACAAAATAGAAGATGCTTTGCGAATTATCGCGGAGCTTGGGTACCGCTCGGTCGCGTTCACTTTGGATTTCAACACCGTTGATCCGTTCGCCACTGATGCTATAAAAAGGGCAAAAGAACTCGGAAAAATAGCTCGGGATTTGAATCTAAACCTAGTGATCGAGACTGGCGCGCGGTTTATCCTCGACCCATGGAGAAAGCACCAACCGACACTGTTATCCAAGCAGGCCGTCGACCGAAAAACAAGAATGGATTTCCTCCTGCGTTGTGCCGAGCTGGGAGGTGAAATGGGATCAAACATTCTAAGTTTCTGGTCGGGCAAACCCGATTTTGAAGCCACGGATGATGTCTATTGGCAGATTCTTGTCGAGCAATGCAGGCTGGTCACAAGGCATGTTGAAAACAGCGGTGTGAAAATAGCTTTTGAACCGGAACCCGGCATGTTCATCGACACAATGGGAAAATTTGAGCAGCTTCACAAGGCTGTCAACCGCCCTGGGTTTGGTTTGACACTGGATATAGGGCATCTTGAATGCATGAACGAAATGCCATTGCTGCCCCATCTTCAAAAATGGTGTTCAGTGCTTTGGAATGTTCATCTTGAAGACATGAAAAAAAATGTGCACGACCACCTGCTTCCGGGAGAGGGTGAAATTGCTTTTAAGGATGTTTTTCAAGGATTGGCTGGAATTGGTTACAATGGGGGTGTGCACTGGGAGCTAAGCAGGCACAGCCATGACGCGGTGGAAACCGCCCGCAAATGCAGGCGGTTCATGCAAACCCACGGTTGTTAGAAAAGAGGCTTGTTACCCGAGTCACCAATGCCGCCACGCATGGTGAAATTCCGGGGAGGAGCGGGTTTAACGGGCTTTGCAGGTGCGACTGGTTCAGCTTCCTCAGGTTCAGCAACAGAAGCCTCAGGAGCGGTCAACGCCTTGATCGACAATGAGATTCGCTTGGTTTCCGGATCCATGCTCAGGATTTTGACTTGAATATCCTGCCCGACCTTGGCTACATCCTGCGCCCTTCGCACGCGGGTGGTGGACAATTCAGACAAATGAATAAGCCCCTCGATTCCCGGGGATAACTCAACGAAGGCGCCAAACTCCGCAAGCTTGGTGACTTTACCCGTGATCACCGCGCCTGGCCTGTTATCTTTAGCAAAGGCATCCCACGGGTTTTCTTCCAGTTGCTTGAACCCAAGACCGACTTTCCTGGTTTCGTGATCGATTTTCAAAACGACAACTTTCACCTTCTGGCCCGGTTGGAACAACTTGGTTGCATCAACTGCCCTGCTCCAGCTCATCTCGCTGATATGCAGCAAACCATCAACGCCTCCGAGGTCAACAAAGGCACCAAAAGGCATCACCGACCTGACAATACCTTCACGAACCTGGCCTTCATTAAGCTCTGCCCAAAGCTTTTCCTTGGCTTCGGCTTTTTCCTTCTCGAGTAGGTCTCTCCTGCTTACGACAAGATTCTGGGCGGGAACATCAACTTCCACGACCATGCAGGTTAATTTTTGGTTCAGGTAGGGTTCAAGCTCGTTGACCCGAAACATTTCAATCTGGCTGATGGGCATGAAACCACGCAAGCCATGCACATCGATTTCCAAACCGCCCTTGTTCACAGCGGTCACCCTGGCCTCAACGGTCATGCCAACCGCAACGGTACTCCAGTTGGCGTTTGAAACAACAGAACCTTTGCGAGAAAGAAGGAGCACCCCATTGGGGCCATCAAAGCCTTCAATCTTGACTTCGACTTCCTGCCCGATGACCGGGTTGCCCTCAGGGAACTGAAGGATGGATAAAACGCCCTGGGTTCGTCCCCCGGGAAGCTCGACGAAAACATCCTGGTCATGGATTCGGAGCACACGGCCCAGCTTCATCTGGGGGAGAGGTTCTTGTCCCTTTTTCCGCTTGGGCAATGGCGCACCACCCATGAGATCGGTTTCAGAGATACCCGCCATGGCTGCTTCAAGCTCACGCTCGATGAATGCATCGTTATCGAACTTGGAGAGAAGAGAGGGTTGATCAAGATTTTGGGTGGCTTGAGCCTCCTGGATTCTGCCCGCCTTGTCCAGGTCGCCCGCCTTGTTCATATCGTATTTGCCGATCTTTCTCGCGGGAACCCGGTCTGGATTATCGGTCCGGGTGGAGGGCAAATTCAAGTTTTCCTGGTTGATAGGCTCATTGCTCATGACACAAACTCCATTAAAATCATAGTCAACCAAAGTATTATAGAAACCCAGCGGGATTATTTGAGTTCCCTTACCCGAAGATTTTTAAAATCAACTCTTCCACCATGATTCTGCAGGCAAACATAGCCTTGAAGAGGCTTGTTTTTGATGGCATCAAGCGTTGACTGGTCGACATCAATGATCTTCTCGCCGTTCAGGGTGATCAAAATCCTGGTCCCTTTGCACTGGATCTCGATTTTATTCCATTCGGGAGCTGGTTTAACCGCCTTCACACTGGGTGCGACATAGCGATAAAGCGAACCCGTGGAATGCTTGTCGGGATTTTTCATCGCATCGTCCAGAAGTTGGATCTCATACCCCGCGATTGAAGGGCGTGAATCAGCGACCTTGGGATTATACACCCCTGTGCGAATCCCAATACCACTATTGCACGGTGATTGCTTGGGCAACTCCTTCTCGGATAGCCTGTATTCAAGGCTGAACACAAAGTCGGTGAATTGTTTTTTGTCATAGCGCAGGAAGCCGAAGCTTTTTCGGTTGTTCACCCTGCATGTGATCATGCCATTTTCAACAACCCATATGGGTTCCTTGGTTCCCTTATTGTCAAACTCCGTTGGTCCCTCAACAATCCAGCCAGAAAGATCCTTGCCATTGAATAATTCAATGGCATCACCTTCCTGGGCAAAAAGCATGGGTGAAAGGGAAAGCAAGCACAGAACTCTTAAAATCATATTAAACACCTTTGATTATTGAGACTACGCCTTCGGCTTGGCACGAACAGTCATGTGAAGATGATTTTTTCCAGCGGTTTGCCAATCGATCAAAACCGAGTCTGATCCGAATTTCCAGGAGTAATTGCCGCCCTGCATGTGTCCCTGGGTGGCGTTTCCTGACAATACAAGCTTCATTTGTTCAACCCCTCCCTGGGAAGCGATAATCTTATCTATTTTTTTCCTCCGATCCGCGGAGAAAACATCAAGCCTTTTAGCCAGCAACTTGGCGGCTAGGTCGGAGGCGGGCTTGGGCAGATCCTTGATGGCGATCCCAGATTTACCAATCGCCTGGCCTGATCCCCCGGGCCCTGCAAGCTTGGCAAGTGTTTCCTTGTCCAAAGTTTTTGCAAGGGCGAGCAAAATAGCCTCTTCTTCCTCCCAAAGGTTGTTGACGGGGTTGCCACCCAAAAGAACCGGCCCGAATTCACCCTTGTCATCCGTTGAAAATTCACAGTGCAACAGGGTCAAATGATGCTGGGCCAAACGGAATGCAAAGGACTTTCCATCACCGGGCGCTCCAAAAAAATTAATGTATCTTCGGTTGGCGGGAGTTTGCTTGGCCACCTCCAGGCAGCGGGAAGCCCCATAGCTTGAAGTCATCGCAAGAATCATTTTTTCAACAAGAGCCGCCTGCTCCGGCTTTAATTTACTCATTGCCAGCCCTTTTCTTTCAACCGCTGGAAACACCTCTGAAAATCGATCCTTGTCATCCAATGCCTTCAGCGCCTCACTTTTCTGCTGCTCATCCAAGGACTTGAACAACTCGATTGCAACACTCCGCGCGGCATCATCCGAACCTTGGAAAACAAAGGCGGAGGCAAGAAGTGTGAAAGCTGGAAAAAGGACAAACGCAACAAGGCCGGCAAATTTTTTCATGGTTTTTTCCCTTATTGAAACAGGTTTTGTACAACAACTTAACAGACTTCGAGTACCGATACCACTATTTAAAGGCATCCATGCAGGCTCGATTGAAAAAATTCTGGCCGTTCATCAAGGTGTTTATCTGGATTTTGATAACATTTGCCGTCGGGTTTCAATTCTGGAAGATCCTGCATCTTGAGGCACTCAAGGACCCGGAGGGCAATCTAAACCCGGGAACACTTCTGTTGAAACAGTTACAGGGGGTTTCATTATCCGGGATTATCCTGAGCGGCATACTCTACATAATCGGCATCGGTTTTTCAGGGTGGTTCTGGGCGGATCTTTTGAACGATATCAAGCAACCCATATCCCTGCCCTTCGCGCTGCGATGTTTTTACATCGCCCAGTTGGGAAAATATGTGCCGGGAAAGGGGCTTGCCCTTTTTCTTCGCATCAACTCGGCAATGAGGGAAAATGTATCCATCTCCGCCGGGGTCACCACCTCCATTTATGAGGTGCTTTTCACCATGGCTAGCGGCGCTTTCCTTGCTGTTGTGCTGGGATTGCTGACCCATGAAGCCTCATCCATGCAAATTAGTGCCGCCATTTTCCTGATGGTGGTCACCGGCATTCCCATCCTGCCTGGCTTGTTTCCCTTTATCGCTGAGAAACTAGGAAGAAGATTTTTACCCGCTGGCGAATCCATTGTGGTTCCGGGATCAGTTCGTTCTTTTTTTCGTGGGGTTATCTCCACCATCATTTGCTGGTTCTTTCTGGGTGCAAGCCTCATGGTGCTTTGGCAGGCCATGGACACATCCGTGAACAACCTGAGTTTTACACAACTGATATGGTGCACTGGTTGCGTGACACTTTCGAATGTGGGGGGATTTGTGGCATCAACTCCGGGGGGTTTGGGAGTCCGTGAGAAAATCCTTCAAATCATGCTTGCTGAATCTCTTGGACACAACGCCGTCACCACCGCGATACTGCTAAGGATCATCTGGACTTTGTCAGAAATCTTGACTGCAGCGGGGTTTTACTGGATTAAGCCAGTCGCAAACGATAGAAAAAACCCTGAGGATAATAATCAACCCGATCCCAACCAGGCAAAGCCATGATTTCCATCATCATACCGGTATATAACGAAGACGAAAGCCTTGCCATTCTTCATGATGAGATAATGGATGTAGCAAAATCGCATTCGCTGAACCTGGAAATCCTGTTCGTTGATGACGGCAGCAAGGATAACTCCTGGGAAAAAATATGCGAGCTTTCCAAAAAACATGAAAACACCCATGGGCTGAGATTTCGCAGGAATTTCGGCAAGGCAGCGGCGTTATCCGCAGGTTTCCAAGCCGCCAAGGGTGATATTTTCATCACCATGGATGCCGACCTCCAGGATGACCCGAGGGAAATCCCAAACTTCCTTGAAAAATTGGAAAGAGGTGGCCCTCCCCAAAATGGCAAGCCATTCACTCCCCTTGATGTCATCAGCGGATGGAAAAAAGTAAGGCTTGACCCCTGGCACAAGACTTTTCCCAGCAAAATATTCAACAAGATGGTCAGCAAACTCACGGATGTGCATTTAAACGATCACAATTGTGGCATGAAATGTTACAGGGCCCCGATATTCAAGGAAGTAAGACTTTATGGGGAACTGCACCGATTTATCCCGGTGCTGGCAGCGGCCCGGGGCTTTAAAGTTGGCGAACTCGCAATCCATCACCGCGCGAGAAAGTTCGGGCATTCCAAATACGGGGTACGCAGGTTTATCAAGGGTTTTTTAGACTTGTTGACTGTCAAATTCCTAACTGGGTTTGGCCAGAGGCCGCAGCATCTACTGGGAGGCGCAGGGTTACTTTCGTTCACCACCGGCATTTTAGGCCTTGGTTACCTTGCGATCACCTGGATCATCAGACTTTGGGAACCCGATCTTTTCCCACCTTTGCATGATAGACCACTTTTGATTTACTCAGCTGCTTTTCTATTATTAGGTGCCCAGATGATGTCCATTGGCTTTCTTGCGGAACTTATCACCGCTTTTCAGGGAAAAGATACGGATACTTACAGTATTTCCGATTCTACAACTGTACAAAAAAACACTTAAAATGCTTTTATTTAATTCTTTTTAATTGACAATCATTTAATTCCGATCATAAATGTAATGATTGGCTAGGGCTTTTGCAAAATGTTTGCATTGTTTTTACCAATTATATGTCGTAAAATACTTGAACCTGCCGTATCATGTGTTTATTACCCGCCTTTTATTTCTAGGAAATTGGAGAGATAGTAATGGCTCATCAACCCGGAACTTGGTTTGCAGATCCCGCTCACTTCAAAAAACAAACTCGTAGATCATTCCTGCAGATCGGTATGATTGGTGGCCTTGGCCTCACTCTTCCCGAATACTTTAAAATGCAGGCTCTTGCTGTTGATTCCGTTGGTGGCAAGCCAACTGTCGAAGGCAAAGCCAAGTCTGTGATTCATATCTACCTCCCAGGTGGTATGGCTCATCAGGATACCTTTGATCCCAAGCCATTAGCCCCGATCGAATATCGAGGTGACATCGCCCCGATCAAAACCAAACTCGATGGCGTTTACTTCGGTGAACATTTCAAAAACCTTGCTGGCGTTGCTGACAAGATTACTGTTTGCCGTTCCATGACCCATGGCGAAGCTGCCCACGAGCGCGGCACGCATAACATGTTCACTGGCTATCGTCCAAGCCCAGCGATCAGCTATCCCAGCTTTGGAAGTATTGTTTCCCATGAATTTGGTCCCAAAAACAATCTTCCTCCTTACATCTGCATTCCAAGCCAGCCCAATGTTTTCGCTGGTTCTGGTTATCTTAGCTCCGCATACGGACCTTTCAGCTTGGGTAACGACCCTGCAAACAAAGGCTTTTCTGTACGCGATCTACAGCTTCCAGGCGGTATCGATGTAAGCCGCTTCACACAGCGAAGATCCATGCTTGAAGCGGTTAATGATCACTTCAAAGCCAAGGAAAAGTCCGACAACCTTGACGCCATGGACACCTTCTACAAACGAGCTTACAGCTTGATCAGTTCTGATCAGGCCAAGGAAGCATTCAACATCAGTGCTGAAAAAGAAGAAATCCGCACTGAATATGGCCAGAATTCCGCTGGTCAGCGTATGTTGCTGGCTCGAAGGCTTGTGGCCGCTGGTGTTCGCTTTGTTTCCCTCACCTACGGTGGTTGGGATATGCATGGCGGAATCAAGGCAGCCATGGCTAACCAGGCACCTGCCCTTGACCAGGCACTTGCAACTTTGATCCGTGATTTGGATCGCACCGGTCTCCTTGACTCAACCTTGGTTATGGTATCTTCCGAATTCGGTCGTACCCCCAAGATCAATGCGACCGCTGGTCGTGATCACTGGCCGAAAGTATTCAGCGTTATGCTCGCTGGTGGTGGTATCAAGAAAGGCATGATCTACGGAAGCTCTGACTCAACCGCTTCCGAACCAGAAGATGATGCCCTTTCAGTCGAAGATTTGTCAATGACCGTGTACAATCAGTTGGGTATCGATGGCGAAAAACGCCTTGTTGCCCCTGGTAACAGGCCAATTGACATTGTTCGCGATGGTAAGGTTGTCAAAGAAATCATCGCCTAGTCATGCCTTCGTAGAAGCAAGTTACCCGGCAGAAAACCACTGCCGGGAAAACTTGATGGCAAGCTTTCCTATTTCTTAGAGCAGCTTTATTTAAGGCTGCTTTAGTTTTAAGTACCGAGACTCATCCCATGAAATCATTCCTATCTAAGTTGTTCCTCATGTCCCTGGTGGTTTTATCACTTACTTCAACCATCAAGGCGGCATCTCCCAATCTCGGTGGTATCGCGCCAAGGGGTTGGCAGCGGGGCACCGAAGTCGAGTTGACCTTCACGGGGGCGAGACTCACCGATGCGAAGGAACTCCTGTTTTACAACAAAGGGATTGAAACCACCAAGTTGACCGTGGTCAGCGACACCCAACTCAAAGCCATGGTTAAAATCAGCCCTGATGCTGACCTTGGGGAATATGGAATCCGAGTCCGTACCGCAACTGGTATCAGCGAACTGAGGACTTTTTATGTTGGAGCACTTCCCGTAATTGAGGAAAAAGAACCAAACTCAGAGTTCACCACTCCACAAAAAATCCCCATGAATGTCACTGTTCATGGAGTTGCCAACAATGAGGATGCAGACTACTTTCTTGTTGAGGCAAAAAAAGGCGAGCGCATCAGTGCCGAGGTTGAAGGTATGCGGCTTGGAACTGTCGTCTTCGATCCGTTCGTCGCAATCCTTAACATGAAGCGTTTTGAACTCAGTGCGCGCGATGATTCACCCCTCACTGTGCAGGATTGTTTCGCATCCATAGTCGCCCCTGAAGATGGTACCTATGTGATTTTGGTTCGTGAAAGCGCCTACGGTGGCAATGGGAACTGCAGATACCGTCTTCATGTTGGTAATTTCCCAAGGCCCACTGGTGTTTATCCATCTGGCGGCAAAGCAGGAGAGGAAATTGAAGTCACATTTCTTGGCGACCCCGCAGGTCCCATGAAACAAAAGATCAAACTGCCTTCCCAGATTGATCCTGATTTCAAGGTATTCGCAAAAGATGCCCAGGGCATCAGCCCCTCGGGTATTCGTTTTGGTTTATCCAACTACCCAAACAGCCTTGAGGTTGAACCTAACGATACTCCGGACAAGGCAACCGTGGTCAACTTCCCCAGCAGTTTCAATGGAATCATTGAAAAGAATGGCGATGTTGACTGCTTCCGCTTCAAAGGAGTCAAAGGGCAGGTTGTTGATATTCGTTGCGTGGCCCGCAAAAATGGCTCGCCGCTTGACCCGGTGATGTCACTGGCTGTGGTCGGTGGCGCGAATGTCGCCTCCAACGATGACTCCGGTGGCACCGATAGTTATTTCCGTACCACTTTGGATGACAAGGAATATATTCTCACCGTCACAGATCATCTTAAAAAAGGTGGTTTTGATTACACTTATCGTGTCGATTTTTCACCCGTTCAGGCCAGCACCTTGTTGGCGATTCCAAAGGTCGCCCAATACTCCCAGGACAGGCAGACCATAAGTGTTCCAAAGGGAAATCGCTTTGCGACATTGATGACGGTTCAAAGGCGCGATATGTCAGGCGACTTGAAGTTGATAGCTGAAAAATTGCCTGCGGGAGTCAGCGTTCATGTGGATGAGATATCCAATGGCATTGATTCCTTTGCCGTGGTTTTTGAAGCGTCCAAGGATGCTGCCGTCGCTGGTTCACTTTCTGAAATCAAGGCTGTTCCCGCGGACTCAAAAATTAACTGCAAGACTGAATTCAACACCAATGCGGAACTTACCTTTGGTAATCCCGGACAATCGATTTACTGGCGGTACAACATGCCAACCCTTGGCGTTGCTGTAACCGAGGAAGCTCCATTCGCGATCAAGGTAATTGAGCCCAAAGTTCCATTGGTCCAAAATGGTTCAATGAACCTCAAGGTGGTGGTTGAACGCAAGGAAGGATTCAAGGGCCCCGTGACGGTGATACCTGTATACAGCCCTCCCGGTGTAGGAACGATTGCATCGATCACCATTCCCGAAAACCAGAATGAAGGTTTGTTTACCATCAATGCAAATGCAGGGGCTCGGGTAAAG
>SXGQ01510846.1_pt1 | contig 20354 bp, 15 predicted proteins | sample 3178371 | NCBI WGS metagenome assembly SXGQ01 (sample SAMN11356859, study PRJNA531348) | freshwater metagenome | isolation source: freshwater sample F1-20 | place: China: Fuxian Lake, Yuxi | collected 2017-12-25 | reverse complement strand
TGAACTGGATCTTTACAAAACGCTAATCCATTTGGAGTTCCATAAGTCCCAACTATGACATTGTAAGGATTTAACTCCGACAACTTCGCAAATAAATTATTAAAATCAAGGCTTCCAGATTTAGGAGCTTGAATTTCTCCATCTATTGAAGCCGTAACGAAATCATCACCAGCTCCAGAAGATAAATTCGTAGAATAAGATGTTATAAAATCATTATTAAAACTATAACTTGAATTTTCTAAAGCGCTGCTTGCTAATTTAAATTTATAACCCAATTCAACTGAATAAGTTAAATCTAATCTATTTAAATTTTCAGAAATATTTGTTAAGACTGGGGAAAAGACCGTGGCGTTATGAGATCCCGATAATTGGGCTAGGCTTTTTATTTTACTGATTCCGGTTCTACTAGCAACAAAACTTTTTACATTACTTATTGCTGCGTTTATGTTTCCGCCCACAACGAAGCCTTTAGCTTCTATAGATCGACTCACCGTTCCAAACCCGTCGTTTCCTGCGGAAATTTTTATTTCATCTTTTGGATCTAAAATGCCAAAATTCTTAGCTAGAAACCCCGCGCCGTTATAGCAAGATAGCGATATAGAGTAAGGAACTATTCCATTATAATTATTATTATCAAAAGACACTGACTCAACCGAACATCCAGAGAAAGTCATGGCCGGTGAACCTGAATCCGTAATAATTAAATCCTTATAATCAACCCCAAAGACATTAACTAACGCAGCTTGCTTATCAACTAAACTCGAAAAACCAAATCCTGTAATTTGCCCATTTAATGTTATTTTATCTACTAATCCCCATCGATCTCCATAACTAATCATTTCGCTATTTGTGGATAGATATGGAGTTGGACCACTACCCAAAGGTGGAACTAAATTATTATTATATTTTATTGTTACTGTTGCCATATTACCCTTCACCCGTTACGTTAGTAAAGCCAATCGATTTTGACTCTCTTGAGACAAAAAATTTAAAAACCAAATTTACTTTTAAATTATAATTATGATCTATAGACAATTTTAAATCATCTAAAAAATACGTTAATTCTCCAGCTTTAAAAGTTCCTGTTTTATATATTTTCTCAAAAAGATTTAACATTATTGATTTCCCGTTAATTATTTGAAATAAATATCCAGTTGATTTATCAAGCGTATACTTCGTTAATAGCATTAGAATATGTTGAAATATTAAATCAGGAGAACTATTTTTAATCTTCGTAAGGCTAGAAAGCTTTTCTCTATTTATTAACATTTCTAAATTAACACTTCTGGCCCCGCCTGATAATTGCGTTGTTTGATATATTATTTCTTTCCCCAGTTCTTTAGGAGTCCCCAATAATTGAACAGTTGAATATTTATTTATTGGATCTTCGTAATTTTCCGAGGCTGTTAGCTTGCTTATCAAATCTGAATAAGTATTAAATGTTGGAGAGTCTGAATAAGTTTTGGAATAAGAAATTTCTACTCCATATTTAGCGATGTTGATTGCAGAATTTGTTTTCGTCCCATTGTAAGAATATTCTTTGGAGAGGTTGGCTATTATTAAATAATAAGGAGATATCGCGTCAAGCCCAACGCTTTCAATACTCTCTCTAACGACGCTTAAGTTGTTAAGAAAATTTTTTCTTTTATTAGTTAAATATTTTATAGATCCATTTATAACAGCATCATAAACTCCAGAAATATCTTTTTTTAAATCTATAGTGTATGTATGTATTTTTGTTGATTCGGCATGTGCTGGGTGAGTGGTAAATTTTATTTCATAGCCAATTTCCGGCGTAATATCTGATAAGTTTTTAGTAATTGATATAGGCGTGACGTTTAAGACGCTAGTTGAAATGCGATATTTGGGTAAAACGATATCGGTGTAGTTATTACTAAGATATCTAGTTAAAGCCGCGCTGCAATTAGTATATGCTGTTGTTAAATTTGTTTCTAATTTTGCTTTAGCATTTGATCTAGCTAATGCATACGAAGTTCCTTTACCTTTAATTTGTCCTTTTTCAGTTACTTCTATTATTCCGTCGTCTTTAAAACTCACTTCCGCCGTTATCGTTTCGGATGTATTAGATCCATTTGTGGCAAAAACCGTATAATTTTTAGAATAAGAAAATTTATAATTAATTAAATCAACAGACTGCTCGGTTAAAGATGAGCCATAATCACTTACAGAAGTTTGAAAATCTGTCGCGCTATATAAAGAATCAATTGAAGACAAGCTGCTTAAAGCTTGTTTAAAAAAAGAATTAGCTACTTTAACAGCTTCAGCAACGACTCCCGCGTCTGAAAGTTTATCTACATTATCGTATCCAAATCCAAGAGAATGAGACGCTTCAAAATTTCCATCTTCACCCAATCTAAAAGAAAAACTTTCTGTAAATTCTTTTAATTTAGACCAAGGGATGCTTGGTTCTTTAGTTAAGGTTTTTACGTCTGTCGGCAAATTATCATTTACAAATTTATTATCAGGATCGTTTTTTATGATTTCTAATTGTATGGTAAATTTAGAAAATCGCGCTGCATTTTCATCAAAATTTACAGACGTTGGAAAATTAAAAGAAAGAAATTTCGCTTTACCATAAGAAACATCATTTATTTTTAAATCAACAAAGTCCGAAGCTTTTGATATAAGAGATTGAATGTCGCTAAAATGTTGTTTAATAGGTTTAGTAAGACCTACTTGAGAGAATATTCCATCTAGAGAAATAGTCTCTTTTCTTCTGTAATTAAAGGCGCCAATTTTTTCATTTTGAATTGAGTAGTTTAAAAGAGTTCCTACTGCAAAAGTGATTGTGTTAGTTCCAAATTTTAATATTGCTTCTGATGTAAAGGCCATATTTTTTTATCTTTTTGCAATTTTAGGGCCTAGTTTACCTATTTCTTTAGGATATTTAGATTGTAATATATCTAAAACTCCATCCATTATTTCGTTAGAGGATCCTTGGTAAGATCTTCCGTCGTTAATATTAACGACATTTGAATGAGAAACGCTTGGAATCATTCCCTCAGCAAAAGACGACATTCCATTCTTCATGGCTTCAGTAATTGCAATTGTAAATTGTTCTGCTGAAAAATTAGGAATAAATCCCGCGTTAAATCCCAAAGCTTGCTGTTGGGCTGGATTAAGTATAGCGTGAGTTTGCGATGAGTCTTTCGGTTTCATACTTGAACCAATAGGACCAAACATCCTACTATACACTTCGCTTGCTGGCACTTCTATTTCAGCGCTATTAATTACAGCGTTTTTGTATACATTAGAACGCATTGGTACGGCATTTCTATGCCCAATGTAACTTGAGCTAGATAATACAGAAGCCTTTTCCCTTTTGAAAGCTGGTATAAATCCGTCCGCGAAACCTGATTCCGCAGTGGGGGTAAATATTTCTTCTTCTTTTTTTCGCTCCTCCTCCTCCCGGATCTTTGCTTGTTCCGTTTCTTGTTGTTGATATAAGCGATCTTTTTGACCTTGTATAAACGCATTATTTTTATCAAACGCTTGTTGGTCAGAAACTGCAAAATTTTGAATACCGGCAAAAACTTTAGCTCTATTACTCGGCGTCATGCTATACAAATTTATCAAAGCTTCTTCTCTAGTTTGACCAGAAAAATCTATGCTCTTATTTCTAGCGCCAGATAGACTTTCTTTAAAAACAATAGCTCTATCTTCCGCCGTCGTTTTACCAGTTTCAAAACCCGTGTAATTAGAAGCGACCTTGTGATGCGATTTGTCAATAAAATTTTCTTTTATCGATAGAAAAGATTCTTCTTGAGCCATTAAATACTTAACAACCTCACCCCTTTGAGATGGCGGAAATTTTTGTAAATGTTTAGTCCACGCTTCCATTCTTAACTGTCCAATGGTATAATTATTTTCCGTAGCTTTTTCTGCCTTTTCCTTATCGGCGATTTCTTTATTTCGCTCTTGAATAGTTAAACTCTCCCACCTCTCCTTTTCTTCAAACGCTTTTTCTATTTGGCTAAGTTTTGCTACTTGTTCTTCAGCTGGCATATCCATTAATTGCTCTCTTATAAAAGATTCTCGTTTAATTTTTTTATCCATTTCTGCTTTTCGTTTTGCGCGTTCCGCATCTCTTTTTTCAAAAAAGTGAGGGTCTTGATCAAGTTTCGCTTGCGTTCTCGCTACAAGCTCCTTAGTTATGTTTCGTGTTTGATTATTTCCTTCTCCTTTTTTAGTAATTTCTCTTCCTTGGATAGTCTGCCCATAGATTGTTTGCTTGTCATTTGATAATTTAATTGTTGCGTCACCTAATTTTTCACCAAGCTTCATTTTTTCCTCAAGATAGTTCCCAAGCACATAACCTCCAACCCCCGCGCCAATCACAGCTGCTACTGGACCTAAAACAGGAATTGCAGATAACGCAAATCTTCCCGCCGACATCCCAAGTCTACCTACCGTTGACAGTATCCGTGGAGAGTAATGGGATAAAACCGTCTGGCCCATGTCTACACCAAAATTTTTCATTCTTTCGCCAATTGGAGCCTTACTGGTAAAAAGGTTAAGAACGGCAGATCCCGCCGAAAAAGCGGTAAGCCCTTTACTCGCAATATTTCCAAACAATTTCGTCTTAGCCCATACGGAAGCAAGTGCTCCCGAAGTGGCGAGTGTTGATGCTTTTCCAGCTGCATTTGCTAAACCACCCTTCCCCATAATACTAGTTACTTTTCCCACTATATTTTTCAACCCATTCATTGCTGAACTTGCGCCTTTACTAATGCCCCCGGTAATTTTTCCAAATAAACCCGCGTTTTGCCCAACTGCATTTGCTGCGCCAGAAAGAGTTTGCCTAGCCGCAAATCCCGCTGTGTAAGCGTTACGAAATATATCTAATTGCTTTGGGTTTAGTGTTGGTATTATTGCTGCTAATTGCCTTGATTGTGTAACTAGCGGCCCTAGAGTTGTAAGTTGCGATGTCGACAGTAGTGGAGCTATCGTTTTAAGTTGCGACGGTTTCAATGTTGACGCTAAGGCTTTAAATTGTTCTACGTTTAACTTCGGACCCGCCTCTTTTATTAATAATAGTAATTTATCTGGTTTTAATGACGGCCCCAAAGCCGTTAAAGCTCGCGGGGTTAGGGATTGTAGCGCACTAAGGTGTCTACTACTGGATGTTAATATAGTCTCAGCGTTTATACTACTACCAGCTCTTTTTAAAGCGTCTTTCGTCCAGTTTTTTACATAAGGAAAATACGCTTTGACAGCTTTCGCATTGTTAGCAAACCAATCGAATGGTGGTTTCGCTGCGAAGTTTGGAATATAACCGTTATTAGCTAACCCAACACTAGCCAACCCCATTGGTTCGTCAATCGTATTTGTCACCGCTAACCCTAATGGGTTATTTGGTTGCATTAATTTACTACTTTGATTTACCCTAATAGAGTTAAATGGAACGAATTTAGATTCTCTATCAATTGCGTCTCTCAAAGGGTGTTTGAAATTGGGAATAAAGCCTTTGCTAAGGGTGGGTGTCGAACCAGCATTGGTCGGCGTGGGTTTAGAGGAGCTAAAAAGACCCGTAAACCAATCTCCAACTTGCTGCATCCAAGGTTGGTCTTCGGGATCAGGCTCTTCACCCGGCTCTCTAGTTAATTTACCAACGATAATTGAAGCGTTTTCTATTTTTAACCCTTTTCCAAAACTCTCTTTCATGCTATTTAAAAGATCTTCGTTTAAAGCTTGAGTGTCTGAGTCTAACTTGTTAGTTATAGCATCTACCCGAGGCTTTGTAGATGCGTCAGCTGCTGCAAAACGTTCTTCATCCGTTTTCTTTTCTAAAACTGCTTTAGCGTTATTTTGTGAATAATTTGCCATTGATTGTTTAACTTCCAATGGCGCTAAACCGTAATGACTTCTAGCTTCAGATTCTGCTGCGTCCGCATAATATCCACTGCTTATTTTTTCACGAATTCTTGCGGCATCTTCTCCTCGACCGTGCGTGTCAAGCGTTCGAGCCTGACTTTCCGCCTCTCTCTCTTTTGATTTAGTTAGGAATTCTGTTGCTGATTGGACTTTTTCCTCTTTTTCTCCTTCTGAATAAAAATCGCTTCCGTGTTGATCTAGTAGAGCTTTATCAAGCTCCATTCCGGCAAATCCCACTTCTTCTTGAGACCCAAACGATTTTCCTAAAGAAGCCCTCGTTAGGGGCTTGAATATTTCGTTGCGAGTTTCTTTTCTAGCTTGATAATTTAAAGATGCTTTTAAACCTCCCATGCTACTTAATTTTTCTTGATAACCTAACAACTTTAAATCCAAAGTTTCTTTATATTTTTCTGATTTATATATATTACTAAGAGTCCCATTGGAGCGTTTGGATTCACCAACTAAATTATTTAATTCTAATTTTAATTTTGGATCTAACTCGTTTGCCGCCATTGTTTCAAGTTCTTTTGTCGTAGATTCTCCAACGTTTTTACCGATAAGACGTGTAAGATTCGGATTTCCTTGAGAAAGTGTTGCCAGCTTCGAGTTGAATGATGAGTTTACTTTTTCAGACTCTCTTGCGACATTTATATCTGTCCTTGCTGATATAGCGGCTCTTGGTCCAAAATTCGAAGCAAAACTTAGCATATCACCCAAATGTCCTTCTTCAATATTTTTTTTACTTACTCTTAAAGATTGTTTCCTTTCGTTTTCTGATTGAATAGCCATCGGAACTTTTCTAATTTCTGTTATTTTATTTGCAGCCACAGTTTGTTTTTGGTTAATTGCTTTTTCTGTTTTTAGACTTGAAATAAAAGCTTTTATTAATTCAGGGGGGGCTTCTTTAAATACAGTTTCTGAACCTTGTATGCCAGTGTCTTTTAAAAATTTGAAAAAATTATCTGGCGATAATGTATCAACATTACCTTTACTTGTATCAGCTTGAGCTACTAAGTCCGAGAAGAAAGAGCTAATTGCTTGCGGAGTTCTTTTCTCGTCTTTCATTTCTAAAAATTTTGTAGAAGCATCCTTAACGCTTCTAGTTTTCGCTTCCGAATCAGCGACTTCTAATAAAATATCTTGTTTTTCTTTATTTGATGACGCCGTTGCTAATTTCGCCGCTGCCGCCGGATTAGTTTTAGATATACTTCTCAAAAGCTCTTGCTGTTTTTTGCCTAATTTTATAAGAGTGCTTGTGCTAACATTTGGGTCAGAATACGCGTCGTCTAATTCTCCAATGGATTGGGATAATTGACTTACGTTTTGAGTAAGTTTATTAAATTTATCAGCAGTTTTATCTTTCGCTTTTTGAAACTGTTCGTTTTTAACGCTTTCCTCTAATTGTTTAGCTCCTTGGAAAGCGGTAAAGATACCGGGCGCATGCGTTAATACGCCCTTACCCAAAGCTAATGCTTTTCCCGGTCCAGTTTTCGCTCGCCCGATATCAAGCGCAGTGCTACCGACGCCGTGAATTAACGGCACCGCTCTCTGAACATTCGCAATAGCTTTTACATTTCCTTGATTCGCAAAGCCGCTCATCATCATTGGGAGATTGGAGGCTATAGTTGACATCATCATTTTAGCAACCATATCTTTTTCTTCGGGTGGGGTGTATTGCGAATTTTTACCGTATTTTTTTGCGTGAGCTGCTCGTTGGGCAGCTTCTTCCGCTTGCATCTTCTGCTCCCACCAAGCTTTCGCTTTATCTATCATTCCAAAATTAGGAATAAAACCATCCGACTTAATTAATCCCGCGCCTTTTTGCATTGAAACTGAATCACTTAAAGCATTTTTAAGCCCTCCGTGATCATTTATTGCGGATTGGAAAGTCGGTTGACTAGAGTTTCTTACGTGAGGAAAAGGTTTGGTGTCAAATATCGCGGTGCCATTTCCAGCTTTTGATTCTAGTTTTTTTACATTATCTAAATAAGCAAAATTAGGAATAAAACCTTTATTGTGTGTGGCAATTAATCCATATGTTCCAAAATTTAAATGCCTTTCTTTATCATTGTTATGCTTTCTATTTGCAAATTTTTCTTTGAGAATTTTAGTTAAAATTTCCGTAGGTGTATATTCGCCCATTTTAACTTCGTAGCCTTGCATGCCACCCTTCGTTTTTTTTGATAAATACAAATCTAAAAAACTATTTTGTTTGCCGGGTATAAATTGGCGTTTGCCTTGATTTACTAGTTTCCGAGCTTCATTTTCGTAAGCTCTAGTCACGAAATTTCCAGCTCTCCCTCCCGGTTTAAAGTCTCCATTAGGTATCTCCTTAAGCAGGTCTTCTTTAGAGATTTTTCCTTGCTTACTCTGCATTAGATACTCAGCCTCATACATTGTTTCTGAAGGATGACCCTTGGGCAATTTGCCTTCTAAAAATAATCGTAAGTTGTCCATCGTTTCCTTTTCAAACGCTTTTTTTTCCCCAGTCTTTTCACTAAATAAAATTGTTTTCTTTATTCTTCCAGTGATTGTGTCGTAGATATCGTTATTTTTTAAACCAATTCCTCCATCTGCTATATTATTCAATTCCAAAGCTTTTGGAGATAATTGTTTTGTAGATACGTTATTTAAGACAATTTCATTATTAACCCATTTCATTGGGTTAAAATTTGGTATAAACCCATCGTAAGTATACGGATTAATTCCAGTTTGCTTTATTGAATTTTTTTTATGTAAATTTCCAGCTCTTGATCCTTCTGGAGGATTAATAAAAGGTTGTCTAAATCCAGATATGTTCTTCACTTTTTCAGCAGTGTTCATTATCCCACCAATAGATGACGGAGCTTTAACAACTGCTCCGGGAGAATATCCACCCGCTAGAGCTCCCGCTCTTTCCATCGCTTGATCTGCTTTGGGAATGTGACCCATAGCTTTCCTTTTTAACCCAACTACTGGACTAACACTAAAGCCTCCCTGATTTAATGTGGTTGCTAATGTAGAGGATATGGTTTGATTCATTTGTAACTGAGCTCCTTGCTGCTTCATTATGCCTAATAATAATTGAGCTGCTTGAGTTTGACTCATTTGCCCAGCAAGAACTTGTTGCATAATAGCGGGTTGAGCGCTAAGAGTAGATGAAATTAAATTTTGTAAATTAAGAATATTTTGAGAGGAAGTCGTGATTCCTAAAAGATTTCTTGTCGCATCCATACCAAAAGAAAAAACTTTTTTACCAATAGCTAAAGCTATGGCTCCGGCTATAACTAATCCGGGACCGGCTAAAACAGCACCTAAACTTTTCAGTAAAGATTCCCCAAATGATCGACCAGTTTTTTGCCCCGCTTCATCCCCCTCTTCTTCTTTTTTATCAAATACATTAAGCGTTTTATTTATTAACGCTGCTCCGGTTTTTATTACTGGAGTTAATAGGGGGGTTGCTATCGCCGCTCCCTTTTGCGTTAAATTAGCTTTAGTTCTCTCCAGTGTCGCACTTAAGCTTTCGTTTAATGCCTCGTTTTTATTGAAAGCTTCATCCGTTGCAGAACTTGACGCTTTTAAAGCTCTAGCGTAAATACCATTAGATTTAGAAACATCATTTAATAAAGAATTTAAAACGTTAATTTGAAATATACCACCAAGCAATTCTGCTGTTCTAGCTTTTTCTGTTTGACTTAAATTTTTAGTAGCTGTTGTGTAGTTTTGTAATATAGTTAATCCGTCTAAAAAATAACCATTTGAATCTTTTACGGAAACGCCAATTGCTTCTAATTGATCTATAACTTCTGGCCTCTTCATTCTGGTGAAGATTGTTTTTAAGGCGTTTCCGATTACAGCACCACCTCGCCCAGTGGTTTGCTGTGCTGTAGTTACCGCAGCAACTAATTGATCAATTGAAAGTCCTGAATCTTGAGCGGAACTACCAACTCGACTCAAAGCTTGCGCTAAATCATTAGAACTAACTGAAAATTGAGAATCAACTTGAATTAATTTATTTATAACCTCAGAAGAAGTTAATCCTGATTTATTAAAACTGTTTACAGCCGTTGTTAAAGCCGTAACCGATTCAGCTGCTCCTAATCCTGAAATTCTACTTAAAACTAGAGCATCATTTGTTCTCTTTAAAGTTTCTTCCATCGACAAACCTTGCCGAGCAAATTCTTTTGCGGCTTCAGAAACGGCGCTAAAAGAAGTAGAAGTATTTTTAGCTATAGCAAATAAAGAATTACCAAACTCTTTTAATTTTCCTTGGGATTGGCCTAGAAATGTATTTAATTCTATTAATTCCTTATCAACTAACATCATTGACTTAGCAGCTTCAGTAACTGCTTTAGAAACTAAATAAAAACTCCCTGCAACTGCTCCGAACGCTGTAACGCGAGCCGAGGCTGCTGATAAAGACTTATCAAATTCTCTTACGTTCCCAGTTATCCTACCCAACGGTTGGGAAAAGTTGATTCTAGTATTGATTGGCTTACCCGCTGCAACATGAACCTGGTTAACGCTGCCATTGCCGCTGCCGTCGAAAGATTTAAATTAACATTGTAAGTTGCCATAATCCTACCCTTTATTACACAAAAATTGCGGCTTTTGAAAAAGGAAGAATGTTATGCGCCGTGTAGTTCTATAAAATCTTTCATCGTCATGGTTCCGCCTTTTTTCTTAGCGAACTCTGCTAGTGAAATAGCATTTCCTCCCGCCATCGTTCGAAGCTCCTCTTCCGTAGCTCCAATACGACTAACTCCACCTTCACCAGCTAAAGTAGGGGAAGATGCGTTTGTAGATAATGAATCATACCATTCAATCATTTTATCGGGATCGTTTGTAACATCCGATGGGGGAGATATATTTTCCTTCCTAGTGTTCATTAAAGACTCAAAATACCTGCCTTGAGAAAACATATTAACTTGTAAAATAGTCAAATTCGTAACATGAGTCCCATAAAAAGACGACACCTTCTCAGACCCTAAATAAAATAAATTAATAAAAAAAGAACACGCACAAATTCTCTTAATTTGAGTATGAGAAAAATCTGAATAAAAATCATTCAAAACCTTAATTAAATCATGGATTTCTTTTTGCTCTAAATTATCGAATTCTTCTTTTGTAAATAGCTTTTCAGAAAAATCACTCGTCTTATAGAAAGAATTAAAAATTGTTAATTCATTCATTTTTCGATTAACGAAATCTTCAATACAAAAGCCTATAGATTCATCCTTTTCTTCTTGGGCTTGATTTAATTTTAATTCTGTTTCTGTTTTTTTTTGTTTTACTTCTGTAATTTGTTTTTTGACTATTAGGTTTTTTAAAAGCATTTCGAGACGAGTGATTTCTTTTTTTAAGTTTTCAATTTCATCATCTTTTTCCCGAGTCCAATAACCTTCTTTTAATAAGAGTTGCTCTTTTTCGTACTTTTCTTGAAGGCCGCTTTTCCTTGCTAAATTAAAAAATTTATATCGTTCGCTTTCTTGAGCGCCGTTATCCACTTCTGAAAAGTGTTTAATGAAAATAGGTTTTTCCAAATATATATATTCAGAAAAACCCATTACTATATCTTTATATAGCTTTCTAAAATGACTTATTCTTTCTTTCGAATCATTCACATTAAGGCGCCGCAGCCTCGATCTCCGCCTTAGTTAGTCCGGAATTGATTCTACCGATAAAATACGCACCCTTTTCGATTACTTTATTTAAAAACTTATCGTCAGAATCTTCAATCCCATTAAATCGTTCAACTTTTTGATCAAACGTGCCGTCACCGAATATACAAGATTGAGCACCGTCCTGCTCGGAATAGACCAAATTCAAAACAAACCAAAGATTTAACAAATCATTAGCTCTTTTTTCAGCAGTATCGTCAAACAGGGAAGACTGTAAAGTTTCATAATCAAAAATCTTTTGTCGAAGATCGTCATACTCAACTTTCAAAGGGGCGGTTTTTAAAGCTTTTTCCGCGTCTGAGGCGTCGGTAAGCTGCTTAATAGACTCCATATCCACTTCGAGTTTTATTGCCCTTGTATAATTCGATGAGTGAGTCTTCTTTTCTTCCGACGTCGGAGTCAAACCTTCCTGTTGAAACTTTCTCAGTAAATAATTTTTCGTAACCAAACCGAGTCGAATGCCTTCAGAAACTTTGACGGAATAAAATATATTAGCCTCGTCTTGCATTTTTCTCGTTGGGTTTAAAATGAGAAATTTTTGAGGAACACTTTTTTCAACTTCTTTAGTAATTGAAATTTCTTCCCCAGCTTCATTTTTTTCAACCGTTGTTTCTTTTACCTTTTGTAATTTGCTCACCTCGAAAGTGAATAGCCATTTTTCTTTCATATTTTTTTTATTTTAACGTTATTTTTACGGAGTCAAAATTGCTTTCAACATTTCTAACGACATCGTTTCCGGCGTCTAAAATTTTTTTTCTAATGTGATTATATTTGTCGGCATTAAAGTAATCTATATTTTTGACAAATTTTTCAGAAGATTGCTGTTCCATTTTTTTAAGCATGATTTCGTGCTCTAATTTTAAATCATCAATTATTTCAAAATATTTTTTATATAAAGATATAATATTTCTATTTAATTGAAATGTCAAAAACTTCTTTAAATTATCTTCTTCCATAATCCTACTTTATTATATTAAAAAGACGCAAAGAAATAAAAAATAAAAAAACCCCTCCAAGATAAACGGAGGGGTTGGTGTAAAATTAAATTTAGGAAATGGTAGACATATTCAACCCAGAATCTTTACCAATTTGAGCAGACATCTCCAACGTTACCATTTTATTCGGACCAATAGAAGACGTAATATTTTGAGAATTGAGCTTTGCTTTTTTTAATGTAAATGATCTATACGAAGGCGTTGTATTCGCCGCATTAAAACCCGCAAGGTTTATTATGCAATTGGTCGTAGATGAATCTCCCGTTGCAGTAGCAAATAAATTGCTTAAATTATTCACTGCTGCGTCTCCAACTACCGCATTAATAGAAAACGTGCAAGTAATTGGAAAAGTAAGCTCTCTTGAAAAAGCCAAACGAGAACCTAATTTACGTATCGGTTCTCGACTCATGGTTAGTGCAATCGTAGCGCTCTGGACTTTCCAATCCGACACGCTAACACCAGCACCCGGAGCGCCGTTAGAAAAACTAACACTTACATCCCCGGGTTTAATAGCGGGAACAGCTCCAGGTCCAGCAACAAAATTAGATGGTTCAGTTAATGTTGTCGTTGCATATAGTCCTCCTGCAGCATTGAAAGATGCCTGAAAACCATTACTGCCAAATACTATATTTTGCCCTTCAAATGCGCAGGTAACGGTAGGATATCCTCCAACAGAAGCTTCCAAAGACCAAGAAGTTAGGAAGGCGTTACCTATTGCAATAACGTTACTTATAGTGCCGTCACCAGCTATATCCGTTCCCGGAGCAGATGTTGCTATTGCGATATTTCGAGAAACGTCGTCGGTAGTTGTCATCATAGCGCTTAACGCATTATCTCCGGCCGTTGAAAGACCCATACTCGTTTCATTACTTACGCTCGCTGCGTCCAAAAGATAAGTCAAATCAACATTTACAGTTGGCTCTTGCATGATAAGTCTATCAATAGCGCCCAACTCTCCAAATTGATTTACGTCAGTTCTTTCAATTGAAAAATTATAATTACAACTTTGGACTTTTGAAATGTGGGAAGCGACACTACTGAATGCTGATCCAACGTAAACCGCTTCACTTTGATAAATTACTCTATTTCTTGGCATATGTTTTTATTCCTTATGTTCTTAATTAAGTTACACGCAAAATGCGAATTATAGAAATAAAACAACCCCTCCAATAAAAATGGAGGGGTTGATAATAACCTAAATTTTTAGCCTATTAATAAGTATTATTAGGACTCATAAACAATCCAGAATCTTTACCAATTTGAGCAGACAGCTCCAACGTTACCATTTTATTCGGACCAATAGAAGACGTAATATTTTGAGAATTGAGCTTTGCTTTTTTAAGCGCGAATGTCCTTACTGAAGAAGTAGACCCTACATACCCTGTTAAATTCATTACGCAATCGTAAGTTGTCGAGTCTCCATTTACGCCAGTATACATAGCAGCTAACGAACCCGCCACTGCTTCACCGATCACTGCATTAACAGAAAACGTGCAAGTAATTGGAAAAGTAAGCTCTCTTGAAAACGCCATACGTTTACCTAATCTACGCAACGGTTCTCGACTCATGGTTAATGCAATTGTAGCGCTTTGAATTTTCAAATCAGATTCATTAATGCCTAATCCGGGTGTAGAATCAGGATTTGCATCCGAAAGAGTTCTCTTTAACGAAATACTTACATCTCCGGGTTTAACAGCTGAAACGGATAATCCGGAATCAAATGCGGCAAAACTCGTCGGCATTATACTTCCACCAATTACAGACCCACCAGTGTCGAAAGATGGATTATTAACTACCGCAGTTGTAAATGCTATGTTTTGACCCTCGAACGCGCAAGTTACAGTAGGAACCGCGCCAACCGAAGCTTCCAAAGACCAAGAAGTTAAATAAGCGTTACCTATAGCAATCCAACCTGAGGCTGGCATTACTCCACTCATTAAGTGATCAACTCCCGGAGGACTTGTTCCTATAATGATGTTTACCGAAGAGTCTCCCGCATCTGCAATAATCCCACTCAACACGTGTTGAGGAGACTGACTGAAACCAAAAGTACTCTCATTAAATGCGCTGTCAGTATCTAAAAAATAAGTCAAATCAACATTCACAGTTGGTTCTTGAAGAATTATTCTATCAATAGCAGCTAATTCTCCAAATTGATTCAAGTCCTGCCTCTCAATTGAGAAGTTATAATTACAGCTTTGAACCCTTTTTATATTCTGAGCCGCTCCACCTTCGGCTGCTCCAATATAAACCGCTTCACTTTGATAAATTACTCTATTTCTTGCCATATATTTTGTTCCTTATGTTCTTAATTTAGTTACACACAAAGCTATTTTTATAGAAATCTTTAATTCGCATGTGGAAATCTGATTGATTCTAATTGAAAATCAACAAAAGCTGAAAAAATTTTAGGATTCAAATCTTTTAATCTTAATACTCCAACATCAGCTAAATAAATGCATTCCCCAGTTGCTATATTAGAATAATTATAAGCAACTCCAGTATACGAATTCATAGCATTTAAATTTAAGTCACTATTATTTACCAACTTAAAGAAATCGTGAGCTGAATCTCTTAAGATTCCGCAAACTGCGTCTAAAGAGAACATAGAATTCGCTAAAACGATAGTCCTGAATTCTACTTTAGTCATATCTAATCCTCCAAAAGCGAAAGGATCATTTGCTGAATTATCTAGTCTAATAAATACTGCTGGGTAAGTTATTTCATCGACTTCTAAACCTCTAAAGGTTTGGGGTTTTTTGTTTTTTTGTTCTATTTTTGTATTGAATAGTATTGTTTCTTCAGATTTGTTTGTTAGGTAAATATTGAAATCTTTAATTGAATAATTGCCACTAATCGTGCTAGCGTTTTTATTAGAAGAAAATACTACTTGTCCATCGTAATGATTTATAGCAACTAATCCACTTTGCCCCGGCACGATAAAAGAATTATTTAAATACACCCCAGACAATTGTTGTGTTCCAGAAACAGATACATCATTAACAATTTGTTTGTAAGGCGCCGCGTAAGTATAATACCCGTCGTAAACCCCGCTAATTGGATAAAAATTACTAGAAACAGCAGAATGAGCTTCTCCTTTTGTTAGAATTAAATTATCTAAAAAAAGCAAAAAGCTACTAGTAAGAGTGTTTTGAAAATTTATTTTCATTTTTAAAATTCTCTAGATGAAGAGAGTGATTTTTTGAAATTGTTTATTAATTCACTCATATATTTTCTATTTTTAAATTGACCAGATCTTACGCCAGCCGTCACCTGAACACCTTGTCCTGATCTACCTTTTTTCACACTCATAAAATATTGAAAACCGGAAATGCCCCGCTCCATTCCTTCGACCCAGTTTTTAGTGTCCCATTCTAGCCCCGCTACCGAACTAAAGTCTTTTAAGCTGGGAGCTTCCCAAATAATAGATATTAATCCTACTTTACTTACAGTAATTTTTTTAATTTTTACTTGATTATTTAAAACGCCCCTAACTGATGGCACTGGATTTTCTTCCGACGGAATTCCTAAAAACCCACGAAGATTTCCGTATCCACCCAATGTGTTACTTATATTTGAAGAGTTGGAGCTGCTCATTTCCTGAGTAACGGGGTGCTCGTCAAAATTCTTAAGTAAATTATTTTTTTGCTGCTCAAACTGCTGTCTAACTATTTCTTTAACACCTTTAACAACTTGCACGTCAGAAAGTATTTTTCCTAAAATTTGTTGTGGTGTAATTGTTTGTCGATTTACCATAATTTTACACGTCTCTTTCTAAATGGTAAACGTAATAATTCGAAGAAAGAAATCTTCTAAATGATTCTGAGCTAGTAATTCTAAACATTACATCTCCAATAGAGATGTTTAAAGTTTTACCATTGTTTTCTATAAAGTCTTTAGCGTCGGATTTAACTTTAATCATTACTTCGCCCCGCTCAATAGAATTGTTAGATTCTGCTGAATTATCAATTGTTTGTTTTTTTGCGAAATTTACCATAGCTGGGTAAACTCCAGTAATTGGAATATAATTAATATTAGAAAGATCAACTTCTTCACTATATCCAAAAAGTTTTGGTTTATTAACATTAATTAATTGGACTTTTGCTTCTTTATAAATAACAACGTCTTGTTTAAAGGTGTCAAATAAAGTATCTAAGGCTGCTGTAAAAACAGCCTTCTGACTATCATCAAGTAAAGACGCCATAATTAAGATTACACTATTCCTCTAAACCTACAAATTTATTGTATATTTATACCGGTGGTTCAACCGTAGCCTCGATTGGTGGTTCAACTGGAGGTTCGATGTAAGGTTCGGGTGGCGGCGCAACGGGATACTCAACGGGAGGTGGAGTAGGAGGCGCAACCGGAGCAATAATTATACGTTCTGTGAGCTCTAATGTTGTTAATACAGTTTCTTTTATATAATTAAGATCGTCTTCTGAATTTGTTGCTGCTGGCCAATTTTGCCACCTATCCCCAAGTAGTGGAACTAAAATTCTATCAAGAGTTGCTCCAGATGGATTTTTAAGAACGACTGAAAACATCACGCCATTAGTCGGGTCAAAAGAATTAAAATCAACATCCAGCACCTGAACATTTCGATCTGCCGTTGCGTTTACTGCTATAAACAAAGTATTCATATATATGTATTTTTTTTAAATTTCTACTTGTATTTTAGGAACATCTTTTCTTTCACCAAAGATGTGGTAATAACAATTTATTTCTTTAAAATTTTCTTCAGCAATTATTACACCAGAAGAATTTACTTCTTTAACAAGGAGATTTTGAGAGTGTTTAATTGGAGTTAATGATACAGTAATAGAGTTTAAATCAACTAATTTATTCCAATAGTCTGGAAAATTAATTATATAAATAAAATTAGAATGAGAAACTTTGCCGCGAATATAGACGGAATGTTCTGGACCTTCTAATACTCCATATTGTAATTTTTTCCCCTCTTGAGTTGGATGATTAATTAAAAATGATTTAGTAGAAGCGGATAAATGATTTGTTACAATTAGACTTCCGTCTGTTTTAATTGTTGAAGCTGCGCTTCTATATAAATTAGCCGACGCATCATTACCAAGTAATAACCCGTTCGAAGAACTTGTTGAACCGCTGGGGCCAATTTTTATTCCATTAAAAAAAATGTTTGATGGATAATATGGCATATTAGCTCATTTCTGTAACTCGAGCCGCACCATTAGTTCCGTCCCAAATACCGTCAATTACCCCACAATAACAGGGGGTAGACAACTCGTAAAAAGAACCGGCTTCCATTTTAATTGTATAAGAATTTGTAGAAGCTGTTTGTCCGAATTTAAGATATAAATTATTAGTGGAGTCATTAAAAATAGATGCTGCTTCTCGTTTTATATTAATAGATAAAAGGGTTACATTTGAAGCAGAAGCTGCTACACTTGTTACTGTCGCGTCTTTAAGTTTTAAAGTTTGCATATTATCTCAAGCAAGGAATGTCAAAAAACTCCGTGCCACCCGTTCGAAGAAGATAAATTAATCCAATCTTCGTAGAACCGTCAATAAATGTTCCGTGAGCCATTTTGTTTCCAACGGAAACTGCACCTTGAGAAAATCTAAGGTAACTAAAAGGTTCCACTACTCTATTTAATAAATCAAATCGGTAAACCCTTTGTGTAAACCCGCTCCAGTGGATATAAAAATATCTGCCCCCTATAGTTGTGGGCTCGTGACATCCGTAAGATCCTGTTCCGAATGTAGTATTACCACTATAACCAATAAATGAAGGATTAGTCCATGTTCCGCTATACGTACCAGCGCCAGCAATATCAAGTTGAAGGATGTCCGCAGAGCCACCGCCGCGCCAATATATTATATGACTATGCCTTACAGATTTTGCTACGTCGGGAGTGATAGAAAAACAACTTACTACCATACCACCAGCAATACCCATAAGATAACCACTAGCTGTATATTGATTTGCTCCACCCGTGCCGCCAGCTGAACTCACAGACCAATTTGCGTCAGCAGCAAATCCTCCACCAGCATAAGCGTAAGTATATCCAGAGGCGTGCGCCCCCGTCCAAAGAAGAATATCGTTGTTAAGCTCAATAACAAATTTTGCTGAGGCCGATGGTTGAGCTGTCCAAGCGGTAGCTATAGTATACTCCGCAGACGGTCCAGCAGTATGAGAAGCGATTCTTCGTCTTTGACCAACAGCAGTTGGATTGGTAGTGTCTTCAACAATTCTAATTTGAAAATTACGATATTCATTAGCTAAAACCGACGCATCTCCATTAGCCGCTTGCCCTGTAAGAATAAGCCCTAAGGAAGCTGTGGCGGTGAGGCATTTTAAATCACCATCGTAAACCGAAGTTCCTAAAAAACCCTCTCCCGGAGATCTGTCGTGAGGAACATACTGTTCGTCCAACGCTATTATCTGAGTATCTGTTCCAATTGTCGCCGCGAGATTTACAACACTTAAATTACCACTAATACTTTCCGTAGCCACATCAAAAGCTTTCCAATAACCCGCAGCAGTTATTCCTGCCCCCAAAATATAAATACGACCAGCAAGCATTTCGTAAGTTGTATTTGCCGTTGTTGGGGTAAATGAAAGAGGAGAATTGAGATAACAAATAGGATTGGCTCCCGCAGTATTAGCTATAATAACTCTAGTTTCTATTTTGCCGCTAGCTTTATCAATAATTCTAATTTGATAACCAGTTCCATTGCCGCTATTTGCAAAACTATTAAGGTGAGCTACGTTGGAAAGCGTTGCGAGTGTGATAGAGGTAGTGGTGCCAGTTGAAGGAGGAACTCCAAATATTCCATGCGACGGAACAAAAACTGCGGCGGATCCAGCTCCCATAGTCCCACCCACCGCAGTAAATGTTCTGGAATATATCCAATCGTCGGCTTCTTTAAGATATTTTTCAAAATAAGTCGTGGTTGAATAATACCAAATATAAGGATTTTTATATTTTGAATTACGCAAATCACAGACCAAACTTCTACCAGCTGTGGTGGCGGCAGTAATTGCCGGAGCTAACGGACGCCAATCTGTTTTATCAATAAGGTCTTTCCAATTAATTGTTGTTGCCATAAATTTTTTAACTTATTCTATTTCTCACGGTTAAATTAAATGATGTTTTTTCAATAGGGTATAATAAAGATTGTTTAGCGTCGAAACCAGTTACGTTAGTTAAGTTAATACTAGAATCAGTTGTTATAATAACTCTTGTTTTACCCGTTATTGGATCACTTGTTATTGGTCGAGTTAAAAGATTAACAATCGCTTTTAATGCAATATAAAGATCCTTAATTGTAACTTTTCCAATGTAGCTCATAATTATTATAGTTTATTTCTCTTAAAATTTTTACATTATATTCCAACAAACACCATCACTTAACAATTCAACAGCGTCATACTTACTATCAATGATTACACCCAAAGATTCGTCAATAAAATCCGTTCCGTTGCCGGTAATAATCACTTCTGAATCAGTTAAGCTTTTTATTTTATAAGCTTTATTTATATAAGTATTTGCTGATGGCAGAGTGATTGAAATACCTGAAAGAGCAATAATTGCATAATGAGAAGAATTTAGAGAGCAATTTACTCCAGTTCGGTGAGTGGGGTTTAAAAAGTTTCCTGCTGTTAAAAGGGTGTTGTTTGAATTGGTGGTAACAACGGAAGATCCGCCAACGGTAAGCGCGGTTAAATTATAAGCACTTGCGGATAGCCTTCCCGAATTAAGCGTTCCTACGGTAAGATTAGTAGCGTCACTAGCCCACGCTCGAGTTGCGAAATAATCAGTATTTC
>SXGQ01694511.1_pt1 | contig 20356 bp, 19 predicted proteins | sample 3178371 | NCBI WGS metagenome assembly SXGQ01 (sample SAMN11356859, study PRJNA531348) | freshwater metagenome | isolation source: freshwater sample F1-20 | place: China: Fuxian Lake, Yuxi | collected 2017-12-25 | reverse complement strand
TGGGAACGCGACAATGCAAATCTGGATAGGTTGAGAAAGATTATCAAACAACTTACTCATAAGAATATTTTGAGGGTGGATGATTGGAAAAAGGCGAATCCAGGTTGCACAGAATACAACAGCAGGAAAAACGAACAATACTTGAGGATAAATATGGAAGCCATTGGACCAGTGGATGATGATGAGGTGAAGAGAGACTTTGGCAAGATAATTCGTCGTGTAGCTGAGAACACCGCCATTGATAAGAAGTATTACCAATAAAAATGAAATTTTTCACAGAGATACAACAAATATAGTGAATAACGTATTTTTGAATGATGATATTATTCGCAAAATATCATCATATTAGACATTTATTTTAGTAGTGAAAACAAATTTTTTGGGTCTTTGGTTTTAGAAATTAAATTAATATTTTCACCAATCTGATATTTATTAGACAAATTATTATAGAAATTTAATGTTGAATAATCCTCGAGTGCAAATCCTACACTATCAAAGATTGTTATTTCATTATTCTTTCTTGTATACTTTTTATTCGTTTTGATTATTTCTTGTAATTCAGTTACTGGAAAATCACTTGGCATTTGCTGAATATCACCTTCTATTCTGGTTTGAGGAGTATACTCTGTAAAAACAGAAGAACTTAATAGAACATCTTTAGATAATTCGGTTTTACCAGGACAATCACCACCAACAGCATTTATATGTTGTCCTACACTTATCATATGTTTATCGATTATAGTTCTATATGCTTTATCTGCTGTAATTGTTGTAATTATATCAACATCTTTACACGCGTCAAATGTATTATTAGTAATAATGGTATTTATACTATTAAATTTGGATAAGTTTTTAACTAATTTTTCACTTGCTTTTTTATCAATATCATATAATTTGAAATGTTTTATACCCATTAAATAGTAAAAAGCTAGTGCTTGAAATTCGGATTGAGCACCATTACCTATTATAGCCATGCTGTTACAATTATCACGCGCAAGTATTTGTGCAGCCATTACAGATGTACAAGCAGTTCTAATAGCCGTACTAAATGTTAATTCACTTATAAAAAATGGTTCCCCTGTAATAACATTTGATAGCATTCCATAAGCCATAACTGTTGGAAGATTATATTTATAATTATTAGGATGTCCATTAACGTATTTCATAGAATAAATGTTTTTATTTGAAATAGGCATAAGTTCAATGACACCTTCATTGGAATGATTTGCTATTCGTGGACTTTTATTAAACGTGTCCCATTTTTGAAAATCTTTATAAATTTCATTTCGTATGCCATTAAATATGTTCTTTAATCCATGTTTTTTTGTTAGGTAAACTAAATTTTCAACTGTTAATATTTTCATAAATATACATGAGACAATATATTTGAAATAAAAACGAGATTGGTTAGTAATATGGTGTTTCATATGATACATGTGTAAACTGATTTACACCTTTTAATATTTCAACTACCAATTTTATAATAAAAATGAAATGTTCTAATAGTATTTGTTTCAATACATATAATTAGTATGGAGACGCCAATCATTGAGAAAGAAATTCATCAAAATCTATATGAAGTGGACATAGATTTTGATTTAGCAAGCGCGGCGTGGCGAGCCAATAAACGCAGATTGTGCGATGGCAGTTTTAAATACAAGGACAACCGAATATATCTTGATATGATTAACCAATTGACACCAATTACAAAGACAACCAATGCGAGATACAACTTGAGGCCTCGCGCCCAGAAATAATATTAGTAAATTATCATTTAACCCATTTCACATATACTCATTCGCATATTATTAATCAGCAATTCAATATCTTGTATATCATTTGCAACGGACATCTGTTGTTTTTTATCAAATATATATTTCATAAATTTTTCAGTGCATTTCACACCATCCAACATGGCCGACGACTTGTGCTTTTTTTCAATAAATTTACAAAGTTCTATTTGATTGGCGCGTGTCTTTTTGAATTGCAAGAGAGAAGTATTATGTTTATTACACCAAGCCATAAACTCTTGGTAATGAGCCAACAAAATCAACTTAATTACGTAATAAGCGAGAACACTCGTCTTTTCCTTGTACAAGTTCTCTCTCAACAATGCATCCGTATCTGTCTGAGAATACATATTTTTGTATTGCAACCCCATAAACCCGAGTACTTTAACCATTTGGAAAAAGCTATATGTTCTTTCAAAGTTAATAAATACCTCACACCGAGTTACAAATTCCGCAATATCGGTCTTGTCGGTGGTTTCATAATAGCTACAAAAACACGCATTCATGATTTCTCCCCAGAATTCAGCATAGGCTTCATAAAGATTAATCTCCGACTCAACATGGAATATGCGTTTTATAATTGAATTGCACTCATTATTATCCATATCTGAAAAATCTAGTGAAAAATTGTGAAATGTTTCGTGCATAAATACCTTGAACCATTCTTCTTGCCTAAAAATGACAATTTCGGAATTAGTTGGACAAGTATAGGTGAATGCCGTGTTAACATGATTTGGGTCTAAAATGTGCACATTGGTCTCAGGTAAAAGTTTTGGAAGTTGGGTAAAATACAAATAAAAGGTAATTGATTTTGCACAGGATGGCGTTGCTGCATACTGATTTATAATATACATCCACGCCAACATGGAATCCACATAATGGCTGTATTTATCCAAATGCATTTCTACATTCACATCTTCAACTACAAAACATATCGTAATTTTTCGGTCAAAGAGAGAAATAGTATAAGTTAATTCTGTCATAGAATGCTCATCAATATGACGACGTATTTCATCAGTAAAGCTATTATTTGGAAAAGTCTTGGGTTTAGGAATCTGCTTGACATTTTGAATCGTGTTTATTTTCAAAGTCGGTTTCACCTTGAGCGCGTGGACGTATTCATGCGCACTATGAATATCATAATATAACCGCTCTAGAATAGCGTCAGTTTGCTTATTTTGATGAACTTGTTTAACACATTTTTTATCTAAAAAGAAAGACATTAATTGCTGACTTTTTTTGGTAAGTTTCATATTATTTATATTATAACGTTATTTTTATATTTATTGCGATAGAAATATGAGATATTTATCAAATTTTATCAGAGTGGAATATATAAACATCATGTTCACATATTCTATTTCCGTATTAGCCATGTTCAAGAATGAATCTAGTATGATTAAAGAGTGGATAGACCATTACTTGGCAGAAGGGGTAGAACATTTTTATCTAATAGACAATAGTTCAACAGACGACACAACCGACAAAATTTCTAGATATTCAACTTACCTTACACTTATAAAAGATGCGCGAAGCATGACAACTGGAACACAGACATTTCTATTTAATCATCTTTACTTGAATAAAATAAAGAATGAGACGGAATGGTTAATTATATGCGATATAGACGAATATATTTATGCACGAAACCGATGTGTTCAAATAATGGACGTTTTGAAAAAATTGCCACCAAATGTAGAGAAGATATGGATTCCTTGGAAATGTTTTGGGTCAAATGGATACATTACAGAACCTAAAGATATCATTCAATCCTTTACAAAAAGAAGCGCGCATATATCTGCAACAATGGAACACGGAAAGGTCATTTGTAGGACACAAAACTTAATAGGCATATTATCAGCTGGAAGCATGGTGGAGTTAAATCACAACAATGTCTATTATTTGTGTAATGGGCAACGATTGGACCAATGTAAATCTGATGATAAGGTATTCCATGCTCTAAACCTGCATTTAAATCACTATATGCTCATGTCGGAGTTTTATAACATGGATGAAAACTGGGTTTCTAACATGAACGAAACATGTAATGCAGTAGAAGATACCGAATTGGCTCATAAAACATATACGCTCAATAAACAACTACCTAAAATAAGATATGACTCTTTGGTATAATAATCTAAATTAAATATATTTGAACATTGTCGCCAGTTATACGATACTTTAATATCTCGCTAAATGACGACGCGCCACACCCAATAAATACATTGTTGCATTGTTTCCCAATTACCATATCCATCGCGGCATTTATTTCTCTATAAGGCGTAATTTTAGGGAACAAGAAATACATATATTTATTTGTGCGAAGGTAATCAATTACCTTGTTGTTTAAACTGCCTGTCAAAATAAATGTAAGTTCATCCTTTTGTATATATCTTTGAATCAAGTCAATATATTTGTTGGCAATGTCATGATATGCATATACCTGAGAAACCCTCGGGACGCTGTATAACGCTACATGGTCAAGCCAATCCTGCTCGATACGCAAATGCAGCACATTGATAGTGCCTTTTTTTCGGCGATTTTCAATATCATTCACAAATTTCAAAGCAGGAGAGACTATTGAAGGTGTGAATCGTATAGATTGGTAGAGTTCTTTTTTGATATTCTCGTTTGCAGGGTCATGTATAATCTCCCACCCCCAACCTAATTGCAACATTTTCAGACCTGGTGTATTTTTATGATTGATATGCGCTCCATTTACAAGCGTAAGATTATATTTTTGTAGAAATGCATTCATCGCTGGTAAACAAAGTATTTTGTCAATAGAACAATACACCTTGGTATGAACATTTGCTAGAAATTTATCAATTATTAACATTCGTTTGCCGTGTTTAATAGATACTATGATGCCCGATATAACAGACCATAATTGATTGCATAAACCAGTGTAATTTCGCGATATAACAATTTTGTATGCCTCATTCACGTTTATCTGGTTCTGTGCCATCAAAAATTTGTATATAATTATAATAGTCAAATATAATTATATTATTTCGTTAAACGCGCGCGCTTATAATTCCTTGCGAATTTTATCACGAACGAGCATGAGCGACTCATATATCTCAGGCTCACGAGAACGTTTATGATGCATCAATTTTGCATTGTTAGTCGCCAACAGCAACGCCTTTAAATCATCGTTTTGGGTGAATTTCGCATATTGCGCGTCATACAATTCTTTCTCGCTTCGTGGTCCAAAGAAATCAGGGTCAATGACAACCTCCTTGGGACGAACCAATTTTCCCTTGTATTTGCCGTTTGTTCCACCGAACCCTTCTGCCATAGTAGCATCTTTGGACAAGTCTGTACCAGAATCAAGCGAAAAACTCAAATAAAATGCAGGATTGTTCTTTTTGAACTTTGATGCTTGATAATAATGCTCTACGCTTGTCCACTGATGATTGTCAAATGTAAATGGCTGTGCCCATGTGTTTGCCAATTTCTTTCGCCACTCTGGAATAATGGCCAACGCAGTGAATTCCTTGATGGCATCCTTGGGAATTTTCTCTCCCGAACCTTTTCCAGGTAATGGTTTAGCTGCAGAATTATTATAGAATGAGAAAACAATACTATCATCATACATACCTCTCAATTTGGCTTCTGACAAATCTTCGTATTTGGTTTCAGAGACGGCCTTGTCTTTGCTACTACGCGAACGAGCAGTATCCTTAAACTTGATGAAATCTGGGATGATTGCAAATGGACCTGCATTACGCTCCATGCACTTGTCAACGATTAACTTTTTAATGTCATACGGAATTTCCGCAAAAGTAAATATTTGTTTCCCTTTGTATGCTACCAATTTGTAATGTCCGCCAGTAAATTCAACTATAATATACATCTCAGGTCGGAACTCTCCCTTATTTTGTAAAATCGCGTCATTTAACTGCCCACATTGAATAATATTATCCAAATCTTTTGCATTATATGCTTCGCTGGACAACATGATAAATTTGATATTGAGAATGCGCTCCAATGTGGAAATCGCCCAAGTCTCTGCCCAAAACTCGCAGGTCTTTATTTTTTGCTTGAATTTTTCCAAGGTATCCACACCCTTCATAAATTTGTATTCATTTAGTAGCTGGGCGGTCATTTGTTTTGCGCGAACAAGGTCGTCATGCTGTTTTTTAACCTGTTTTGCATTCTCCACCAGCAATTTTTGTTCATTGCGGTCCAACACACTTGAAAACTTGGCCTTAATATCCGTATAATATTTAGACAATTCCTTCACGTTTGCGGTTTCTTTTATCAAGGCAGAGTTATAATTATCATACAACTCCTTGTAGTTCATAAATATTTCAGGAGTGACTTCTTCCGACAATTTTTTCCGCAGTTTTGCAACAGATGTTTGTTGAGCAATTTGAGAGAAGGCGTCGCGAATTGTTGCAAACAAACAATCGCCATCGCCCTCATTATCAATAACACTATAGTTGGGGTTTTTCATAATTTTTTGTATCCAAGTATGGTCATTTGCTTCCTTATATTTCTCTCGTACATCCTTGGCTTGTGATTTGGTTTCTCTCTCTAACAACATAGGAATAGCGACGCCCTTGGTTAAAATAAAAATATCCTGTCTTTGTTCAGGTATAATGACATTCTCCTCGGATGCGACCATTTCACTCTTTTTACGCGGGGTAGATTCGTCTTCATCTTCACCCTCTTCATCGCTCTCCTCTTCGCTATCTGGACGTTCATCAATCTCTCCTTCTTCAAGGTCGCTTCTAGGCTTCTTGGTCTTCTTTTTTGGTGCAACTTCTTCCACTTCGGGAACTAGACGCTTGGTTTCAAGATATGCGGGTGTTACAAAAGTGTATATTAACGGCTCATCTAATTTTTCAACGTCTAAATTGTTTTCATTGTCCAAATAACGAAGCTGATTACTTTGCAGAATTTCATAAACGCCAATTTGTGTCGCGGTTTTGTTTTTTTTTACTAAATAAACAGGATAGTATACTATTCCCTTGTTTTTAAATGTATCCTTCGCAGCTCCAACGGCGACTATAATATCCACGTTATTCACATTAATTTCATACAACTCTGCCTCCATTTTTGAATCCTCAGGATGAACCTTTTTTAATTCTGGATAACTAATGCTACCATCTATTTTTGATAAAACCATAGTACTATATTTTATAGTGATAATAATAAATATTTAATACTTTTTTAGTATTGAATATTTATCTGGACCTTATGCTGACCAAATAAATCGTTTCATAAATTTGTCTGCTTTTAGTTCTTCCAAATAATGCCAAAGTTGTTGGCGTCGCATGACGATATCACAATTTTCGGCGTCGTGCTCAAATACAACAATGGCTTGTATAATGTCTGCCTTTTTAAGCTTGGAAATTTTTCCAATATTATAATATTCGTAAATCATGCTTACTTGTTTCAAATTATAATTCAAATCATATTCACTCATTTGTGCGAGGAAATAATCGCCAGATGGTTCTACATCAACATCCATTTTTTCAAAATCGGTTAAAAATGCGTTTAAATCTAAATCGGGGGTGTTGTCCATCATTTCATCTACTACATAATTAACATTTTCGTTATATTCGTCTTGGTTTGCCATAATATTATAAGTTGCATATATTTAAATTTATTTTTTACAACTTAGCAAAATCGCCACGATTATAATGATACATCATAAAAGCAAAAAAGCCAATAATGACATCTGCTAACAAGAACTTCCATGCAAAGTTTGCCCTCTGTATTGCATAATAAGCGAATAATCCATATAATAATGCATGAATTGGGCGTAGATTGTTCCACCATATTTTACCACCAAACACTTCCGCGCCAGTTTGTCTAGACCCAGTTAAATAGATATAGATGAATCCAATCATGGGCAATAGGGCCAAATATCCCAATAAAGGTAAGTATCTCAAGTTAATATTTTTTGCAATATATACAAAAAGTGCCCTAGTTCCAATACAACCAAACAAGAATAAAAGTATTCTTTTCTTTAAATCGTCCATGTTGATATATAATACGTGTTATAATTTTTATAATTACTCAGATATTACCCAGATTTATTTTTCATAATCCATGAAAGCCTTCGCATTGTCGCTATATCCCGAGCGCTGTTTGCCTAGACGAGGATTAAAACAAAACCATTTATCCTTGCGCTGTAAGACTTTCCATACTTGGTCATTTGCATAATTCCAATGTTCACCCGTTCTCTCTAAAATAGGAAGCGCTTGTTCATAAAGTTGAATCAATGTATCTAAATAAGCACCATTGATAATATAGGCCGATGCATTGTTTGCTTCAACTAATCTACTCAAAAAGGGTGCTGGTCTTGTAGGCACCTCAACCATGTTTTGACAACACAACATGCAAACATCGTATTCCTTTACATTACTGAAAAACTTCTCCAATGCAACATCTAGTTCTTCCTTGGAGACCAAGAATGTAAAATCGTCTTCTAGAATCAATACATTTTTGTATCCACGCTCCTTTGCGATTTTCATAACGGCTAAATGGGATTTGCCACAACCAACGATTCCAGGTTCATAGGGGATTCCCACAAAACGTTCGGCAGCAAGCCCAATTTTTGCGAGGTCCATTTCAATGAGGTCGCGCCTGTCAGTACGGCGGTCCAAGTTTATATAAAAGATTTTGTCAATCTTGCTGGCCATAATATAACAATTATAAGAAATGTTATATTACATATTTACGCAAATACACGACCCGAACCAACACAATGTTATATTTTACATATCAATCAAATCCATATATTTAAAAATACACTTGCTAGATAAGCTAGGATATGTCTTCGCCTTACTTGTTGCCAACATTTGAATTGTTTCTGTAATAGTTTTTCCATCAATTAATTTATCGGTGACATTAGCATAAGTTTCTTTATTAAATAAGATTGCAATATTTTCAGTATATTCATCAACATGCGCCTTTTTATCCGCCATTGGGATATATTCAAGAACACGTTGAATCATAACATATGTTAAATCAACCAATTTATCATGCGACAACATATTATTTGCAGACAAATTTATAAAGAACGTGCTCAATGATTTTCGCTTCTCGTTAATCTTATTGATTCTGCAAAAGTCGTCATAATTTACATCTGGGTCAACATATTCAATATTGGTGAACAATTCCAAGAAAGAATGAAAGCTATCATCTAGGGTTTGCTTCATGCATTCATATTTATTTACCAATTCAGTGTATAAATCAGCATATAATTTGGAAAAGTATCTATTTGTGGAAGCAAATTCAAATAAATAAGAGCTTATTCGCATAAGGTCTGGTTGACTGATAGTATTTTCTTGTATTAATTTATCTAATAATCCAATAATATTGGTCTTCATATCTACAAAAGTTCGGTCGGTAATTTTGTTCAAGTAAGAACGAATTAAATCAATATCAGCCGCCAAACCTGTCTTGTGTACTAGTTTAGTCGCATTAAATATTTTATCGTGGTCGTGGCTAGGATAATTATTGTACTTGGTTGCATCCCTTCGGCGTTTTGGATTTGATGCCTGAGACGCGGACTCAGCGGTTCTATCTTTTTTTTGGAAAACAGGTGTTTTAATATAAGTCGGCGACCCAACCTGAGCGGCCAACTCGTTGATTTTATGAACTATGTCATCGCTCAATGTAAAATTAAACCCATTGAAGATAATGGTATTAAAATCTTGTAGAGTATATGTTCCCATTGGTTACTACAATACATACCGATTCATTTATATCAATTTCACATAATATTATTTTTTTGAAAAAATCTACTATGTTTTCAAATCCACTTAAATATAGTATTGTATTATTATATATGTCGCAAATAATACAAGAAGAACAAAAAATAGAATCTAGTATACTAGACGAAATAAAAAAATGGGATGAGTTAGAAATTCACCCCGATATTTTAAGAGGTATTTATGCCTACGGATTTGAAAGACCGAGTCCTATACAATCCAAGGCAATCGTCCCCATCCTTCAAAAACGAGATATTATCGCACAGGCACAATCTGGAACGGGCAAAACCGCAGCTTTCACTATTGGCGCTTTGGGCAGGATTGACACGCTGATAAACGCAACTCAGGTGTTAGTTCTTGCTCCTACGAGAGAATTAACCAAGCAAATTGCTGGTGTCTTTACAATTTTAAGTAGTATGATGAAAGATATCCGCATTAAAACCTTGGTAGGTGGGACATCCACAGAAGAGGATGTGCGTTCTTTACGCAGGGGCACACATCATGTAGTAGTTGGTTGCACTGGACGCGTGTATGATATGCTACGTCGTAATGTATTGTCGGCAAATAATATTAAACTTATTATTGTGGATGAAGCCGATGAAATGGTTGCGACTGGATTTAAAGACCAGCTTTACGATATTTTTCAATATTTGAGTAATGAAGTGCAAGTCGCCTTGTTTAGCGCAACCATGTCAACGGATACAACACAAATAGTAAATATCATAACCAAAAACCCTGTTCGTATTATTGTAAAAAAAGAGGGATTAACTTTGGAAGGAATTCATCAATATTATGTTGCGCTTGACGATGATAAACATAAATACGAGGCATTGAAAGACTTGTATGCGTCGCTATCAGTCTCACAATGTATCATTTATTGTAATAGCGTGAAGCGCGTTGCGGATTTATATTCTGCCATGACGGCGGATGGATTCCCTGTGTGCTGTATCCATAGTAATATGGAGAAGAGCGCGCGTGATGAATCACTTGCTGAATTTCGGAATGGTAAATATCGTATATTAGTATCCTCGAATGTCACTGCTCGTGGCATAGACATTCAACAGGTAAGCATAGTTATTAATTTTGATATCTCCAAATGTGTTCATACATATTTGCACCGAATTGGAAGAAGCGGTCGGTGGGGACGCAAGGGTATTGGAATTAATTTTATTACGCGAAGGGACATTTCCAAACTAAGAGAAATTGAGCAACACTATTCTACACAAATTGAAGAACTGCCTGTAAATTTTATTGATACTCTTGCATAAAAATACACAACCCATACAAACCATAAAAATACGACCCGATTCGTAATCTGACTTGTTTTATTTTCTATTTTTGATATAATGTATACTTTAAAAATAGAAGACCATTTTAAACTTCCGATTCATTACGTTAGTTCAAAAGCCCTATTGAAGGATAATGTCATCGCGGATTTAGAACTAGTTGAAACAATAGACCCATCTGGAGTTCCGTTGTACCAAAGCACATTTGCGCCTACTACCGAGCCAGGTAAGACTATCTTGAAACAGATTCCGAATTATTATACATCGGATGTCGCCTTTTTAAAAGATACGCAGACATTCTTGAAGACATATCATACGGATACAACAAAACCTCAAGCAGACCTTGCGGGGCTTCTAGAACTATGGAATGAAATCAAAAATGATACAGGATTTAAGGATAAGTATCACTATATTGATTGGGCATACTGGGAATATTTGAACAAATCAGAAACATTCTTGCAAATTATGAGCATGTATAGTTTAGCCTCGCCGTTTTTATCCATGCTGGTTCCCTTGATTATACTGATAGTGCCTTTTTTTGTCATCAAGGCCAAAGGTTTAGACATTTCGATGAGCGAATACACGGATGTATTAAAGGTCATTGCATCAAATCACGCAATCGGCAAACTTTGCACCAACTTCAATAGCGTGCCCTTTGACCAAAAAATGTATTTATTGTTGTCCGCAGGATTTTACGTGTTTTCAATCTACCAAAATTTCTTAACATGTGCACGATTTTATAAAAACATGAAGCACATTCACACATCATTATGCAAGGTTCGCAATTACATTACACATACGACGGACGCAATGAATGAATTGCTTGAATATACGCGGGCATTGCAAAGCTACGCCCTCTTCAATGATTCTATTCAACAAAATATTCGCGTGTTTAATGAATATAAAACCAAACTAGAAAACATTCAAGGAGAGACGCTTACATATAAAAATATTCAGCAGATTGGTCAATTGTTGAAATACTTTTATGAAATGTATGAGAGCGAAGAATACAATGCGGCCTTTTCATACTCTTTTGGATTTCATGGGTTCATTGAAAATATGAATGGGTTGATTACAAACATTAAGGACAAAAAGATTGCTTTTGCAACTTATCAAAAGAAGAAGAAGACTACATTTAAGAAGGCCTATTACGCGGCGTTAATTCACGGCAAACCTATCAAAAATGACATCAAGATGGATAAAAATCTTATCATTACTGGACCAAACGCATCTGGTAAAACGACGACACTGAAAACCGCTCTCATAAATGTCATCTTAACGCAACAATTTGGATGTGGATTTTATAAGAGCGGTAATATGGTCCCTTATCAACACATTCATTGCTACTTGAATATCCCAGATACAAGCGGTAGAGACAGCTTATTTCAGGCCGAGGCGCGTAGATGCAAGGATATTATAGATGTTATTAAGGCCAACAAAAAGGATAGACATTTTTGTGTATTTGATGAATTATATTCTGGCACGAATCCAGATGAAGCGGTCATGAGCGCAAATGCATTTATGGAATATTTAGTAAAATTTGAGAATGTGAAATGTATTTTAACAACACACTTTATTGCTGTTTGCAAAAAATTAAGTAGCCATTCACGGATTGAAAATTACCAGATGGAAACTACGCCGATGGGTGATAGTTTCAATTATACGTATGTATTAAAAAAGGGTATTTCCGAAGTTCGCGGTGGAATCAAGGTGTTGCACGATATGCAATATCCCGACGAAATTATTCAAAATAGTAAGTTCACTACTGGCGACAAACAATAAATGTATTCGTTTTCTATGATATAAAATTATATATTGTTGTTCTAATAATGTCTTTATCAGATATATTTACTCCGTCTGTAGTAATTTCTTTAGCCATTTCTTTATTATTAATTGGATTGTTCGGTTTGTATGTTAGCAACAAAATGAATGAGCAAAATCATAAGTTAAACTCCATGTTTGACTTAGTATCTACTTTAGCAAATGAATTGCAAATGGTTCGTAGTCAACAGCCTGTTAGCATGGGTTCTGCTTCTATCGGAGGCGGCGGCGCAGGCGTGCGTGTTTATGAAAAGCCAGAAGTTGCAAATACAAATCATTTAGTAAATATGATTGATGTATCTGATGATTCGGAATCTAGTTGCGATGAATCTGATGGCGAGACGGATGAAGATGCTGAGTCAGGCGATGATAGTGATAATGATGGTAGTGATGACGATGACGAAGGCGAAGGTAATGCTGAAGAGGAGTCGGGAAGTGATGGCAAAGACGAAGAGTCAGATGGTGATAGTGATGACGAACATGATGAGCGCTCAGACAAGGCGATAGTTGTATCTGAATCTTTGGACGATGCTCTTTTTGAAGAACTCGCCAACTTGGATGACATAGTATTAGAGGAGACCAAGGTTGAGAGAGTAAAGACACCAGAGACAACCCCAACACAAACAAATACAAACAACGTTAAAAATTTAAACGTGGTATTTGACTATAAGAAGGCGTCGCTTGGCAAATTAAGAGAAATTGTCGAGCAAAAGGGATTATCCAGCGATACCAGTAAATTGAAGAAACAAGAATTACTGAAATTGCTTGAAATAGATTAGCCGAATAATTTTCTCTAGCCTTATATAAAATGTCTTGGGCAACATGTTTTTCTGGTTCAAATAATATTCATTTCAATTTTCCACCTATTATGCAGGACGGGCGAACGTATTCTTCTTATCAGCCTGAGGCCGTTGTGAATCAACGAATCCAAGAAGTAAATAATATTAATTCAAATTGGAAGTATCGCCAATTTTTAACACAAAACGCCAACCAAATCATGCAATTTAACACGACGGAGGCTTGTTATACTCTTGGATTAAGCCCACATTATGCGACAAATGCAACGCCATCTAGCAATGTGCCGTTCTTGTATAAATCTACTTTTGATACTAGCTCGCCTGGATTTGGATATCAATCGAGCGATTTAAAAAACCCTTATTTAAGCCGTCAACAATTGGAAGCTAGAATGATTTCGCCGTCAATTACATTAAATGAGTATACTGGGCCTGTCCAACCTATGGATAGGTAAACCTTGAAAAATCATAAATAAAGACTTTGTTATGATTTTTTAGAAACAACAATAATCGGCATGTTTATGCTATTACGGATTAGCGGTATTTTCACGAGATTTAAATGTATCTTGATGTATATCATATGAGAATATTAAGCATTGATGTGGGTATTAAAAATTTAGCGTTCTGCCTATTAGAAAACGATAAAATCGCGAAATGGGATGTTATTAATCTTGCTGCTCAAGATACCAGTGATGGATGTGGTTGTTGTGTGGTGGATAAAAATGTGAAATGTAGCAACCTTGCGAAATTTACAAAAAATGGGAGCCATTATTGTTTAAAGCACGCAAAAAAGCAACCATTTCAAATCCCGACGCCTGAACTAAAAAAGGCGTTTATCAACAAACAAAAACTCCAAAAACTTTATGAAATGGCCGACAAATATGGAATTCAATATACAAACACAATGAAAAAGAATGACATTATACATGAACTAAACGAATACACCACAAACATGTGTTTTGAGATGATTCATAGTGTTGGTGCTGCCGAAATAGATTTAGTCACCATCGGCAAGAATATTAAAAAAAATTTTGACCAAATCTTTAGCGGGGGAGAAGTGTTTGATTATGTTATCATTGAAAATCAAATTAGCCCAATTGCAAATCGCATGAAAACGATTCAAGGAATGATTGCGCAGTATTTTATTATGACGGGGTCATGTCAGAAGATTGAATTTGTTTCATCGGTCAACAAATTAAAAGATATTGCCCCCGCTGACAAAAATGTAAAATTGACATATGGCGACCGAAAAAAGTTGGGAATAACGACATGTTTAGAAATCATAAAAGATACCAATTCTTATTCCGAATGGTGTGCATATTTTACAAGCCACAAGAAAAAGGACGATTTAGCTGACTCGTTTTTGCAAGGCAGATGGTTCAAAAACCAATTAACCAATTAGTGATTGCGCAATAATATATATATCTTCGCGTAAGACTTAAAATTATATGTTCTAATTAATTTAGTAATAGAATGGACGGACCAGAGATGATTGATATTTCCAGTTTCTATTTAAATGATTCGGGTAGTAGCCGTAGGTCAGGGTTAAAATCTAGTAATTTTGGAGGAGGTATTGAATTGTTAATGAATGACAAAGTTAAGGAGGGCTCGGGTAGTAAACTATCTAGCGATATTGATATTGATGATTTGACCAATCTAGAAAACGAATTGAATGATTTGGCGGAAGATGCTGACACAATTAATCTAGGAGGTTCAAATACATACCAAGCCAAGTCGGATTTATTTGGTGGAGGGGGAGACAAGCAGTCTGTTAAATTTAATATGTCATCTGGTGCAGCATCTATTGGACAGGCGACTGCAAATACGGATGGTGGGAATGCAAAGACCTGGGATGGTTATGGCAAGTTTAATGACATTCCAGTGAATCCAGACATGACAAGCGCACCTTCTCAACCGCAAATGTCCAAGGAGGAGTTGTTGAGAGAGAAGTTCAAGTTTTTGAGAAAGTTGGAGGCATTGGAAAAGAAGGGTGTTGAGCTTTCCAAAAAATACAATATGGAGTCGCCTCTACTTGAAATGCAGGGCGAATATGAGACGATTATGGAAGAAAAGGCAAAGCAAAACTCAATCAAGTTTCAAGGCAACATGTTAATGGCTTGTATCAATGGTATTGAATTTTTGAACAACCGATTTGACCCGTTTGATATTAAATTGGACGGATGGGGTGAACAAATTAATGAAAATGTCTCGGATTATGATGATGTGTTTGGTGAGTTGTACGAGAAATACAAGTCCAAGGCATCCATGGCTCCTGAATTGAAGCTTTTGTTCCAATTGGGTGGAAGTGCGATGATGGTTCACATGACCAATACCATGTTCAAGTCCGCCATGCCAGGTATGGATGATATCATGCGTCAAAATCCCGATTTAATGCGTCAGTTCCAAAGCGCGGCGGTGAATTCCATGGGCCAGAGCAATCCTGGGTTCTCTGGATTTATGAGCGGATTAATGAATCCTGAGCCTGAACCTCCGATGGGACGTGGTCCTCCTCCGCCCATGGCGACACAAGGTCCAAACGCCATGCCTCAAACCCGTGAGCGTCCAGGTAATAATGCCAGTAGCTATGCGAGAAACAACTTTGCAAACGACGGAATTAATATTCGTGAGAATATCGTTGAGGCAGAGAGAAGTTCAAGGCGTCCGCAACAATCCGCAGGTGGCCGTCCTGAAATGAAGGGTCCAAGCGACATTAGCGATATTTTGTCTGGTCTCAAAACCAAGACGATTAATATTCAGGAGGCGCCTGCTGCACCCACCTCAGCACCTAACCAAAATGAAAGTAGCACCATTAGTATTTCAGACATGAAGGAGCTTCAGGGAGATGGTGCAATGCCGAAGAAGAGCCGTCGTCGTCCGACATCAAATAAAAATACCATTAGTTTAGATATTTAAGAAAAAAATGAAGTTATTTGATATATTTTATGACAATATATATATCAAAATGTTAGGCAACAATAACAACGCCAACAATAATAATGGCAACAACAAAACAGGCATCATGGCCTCTGTATACCCAACCACAAAACCGACTTATTCGTCAACTTACGAGAATCGGTTTGCAGAATATAAACCGATTGGAAGTCCTGGGCTGAGTGGCGGGTGGATGAATATACAACCTGCGTCGCCAAAACATACCAAGTCGGCGTAATAAGCTTGCGGGTTGTGGGATATGGGTCCCACCAGAGACTATTTACTATCTGGCTGTGTAAAGTTGGCGGTAATGGTGGCGGACGGCTTAATAATATATTGAGCCATACTTGAATTATTGCAACAAATATGTAATATGTCCGACATGTAATTACAATAACGTGAATTCTCATTTGTTTGAGTCATGCATTTTATATATGCAATCTCACGATACTTACAATCCATATAGGCTACATTTGTACATTCGTATTTTATCATATTTTTTAGATAAGTCTCATACATGGAGACTGAATCGGACATAATAATAATATGTATACTTTTTTTATACATATTATAAACGCAAATGCGCAATTAGGATATAATTTAACGGCGCGTTTTTCTTCGGCGATTCATTTTTCGTTTTATAGTCCGTCGCTTGCGAGCCGTTTTTCGTGGTCGTCTTGCACCAGTTCGTCGGCCTCCCTTCATTTTGCATGTTTTTCTGTATCGGCGTCTTCTGCCACCTTCTTTTTCTTCACCACCCGCATCTGCGCCTGCAGTTTCACTAAGGCCTGGTGCTTCATCACGCATTCTGTCAATAGTCCCCTCACCCATTGGTTCCCATCTACGTTCAGCAACAGCTTTTACTTGTACATTGATAGGTGGTTGCACCTCGGACATCCTAATGTTGAGGTCATCTGTTGCCCTCAATTTGTTTATATTCAAAGGATTTTCGCCATTATTAATTCGTGCAATAATATTAACACAATGACTCAATATAAAATTTAATGCGACAATTTGTGGGCGTACATCTCTCTCTATTTGTTCGTCTACTATATACTTCCATACTTTTGCAATGTCGGCTCTAATATTTGTAAATTTACCTGCATTTGCGTATCTAGATATGGCAAACTGAATATAGCCGTTATACTTTGCTACTATGCGTTTAATATCAGCATTTAAATTCATTTTATAAGCATTTGTTGCTAATGCCTTGAGTGCTTGTAGAGAACCCACTGCTTCAACACCGCTTAAAAATGAATGGTCGACCATATCAGGCTGAACTACACCATTCGCATCGGCTTGACTTAATATGTTATTTAGAAACCATACACGATATTCTTCATTATCGGCTAGACTCTTATAATCATTTTGTTGGGCATTCCATTCCGCATTTTCAAGCGTTCTTGCAGCCCTAGCAATTAATCTACCAGCATCGCCAAGACCCGCAGCGTCCTCTATATCAGTGCTATCAAAATTAACCATGGGAGACTTACCACATATAAGGTCATAGTATACGGATAACATATCTTTGATTGCATTTATGACATCATTAGTATTGGCTAAATTCGCAACTAAATCAGGGTCTGATTTGATTTCTTCATAAGTAATAGTAGGATTGTTTTGTATTTCTCTTGCTTTTTTTAATAGTATTAGATATAATACCTGTTGCATACGCGCGAACATTTTATTAGGAGATGCTTCGCCTGTTAAAACTTCGCGTATCTCTTCAACTAGAGGCGAATATTCAATTTGCACACCGATAGTAGTTATAAGACTGCCAGTTAATATGGCGACTTCACGTGCACCCACAACAAAATTGTTAACGCGAGGCGCAATAGTTTGCACGATTTGATGAACTGCCGCACTATATTCGTTAAATACCTGTGTTGCCGCATCCGATGTTAAATCGGCGGAATTTAATAATTCCTCACGATGTGGTTGCGTATCTGTTATTGTGCCGACAAGATACTGGTATATTGCATTATTAATAGGAACACTCAGAATAGCACGCGCAAACCCAGATTGTGATGCCATTATATTATTTATATATATAACGGATATAAATTATTAATTTACGTTTGAATTAATAATTTTGACTTGCGCTAAATAAATATTATTATTTCTTTACGCGCCTAGAATTATATTTGTGCTTTATACGCTTATGTTTGCGAGTTTTTGGTCCGCGACATTTTTTCTTGGCACATCGTCTAGTAGAACCGCCCTTTTTGTCATCATATCGTCGTCTCGTGCGTTCACGAGGAATGGCTCTGGCTTCTGCAACTGGCACTTCTCTCGCAACTGGCAACGGCGCCTTTGATATATCCTGCTCTTTAGGAACATAATCAACACCACGTGAATCAGCCCATGCTTCTTGTATATTATCCCACACCCTTGAGCATTGCATTCGCGCCTTTTGTGCGGTGGAAATGGATGTGCCAGGATACAAATCTAAATCCATAACAACGTAATATGAATTTTTGGATTCAATCTTTTTGGGGCTCTTCAAGTAATACGCCAAGGCCTTCTTAATACTCTCCTCATCATTTGTGCGGCTTAACCCTGAACCTTTCGGCAGATTCAATTTATTATCGCGTGCAAGTTTTTCAATATAATCCTTAATTAAATCAATACGAAGTTCGTTTGTTTTGCACGCATCTAGAGGGGTTCTGCCGTCTATCGCTTTTATAGTAAGGTCTCCGCCAAACTCCACCAACATTCGCGCGATATATCCATCTCCATTACGACACGCAAAGTGTAAAGGCGTCGCCTCGTATTTATCACCCGCATTAACATCGGCTCCCTTGTCCAACAAGAATTTAACCATCTCTCTATTTCCGTTCTTCACTGCAATATGAAGCGGTGTTTCGCCTTCTCCGGCAGAAGCTGGATTTGTTCGCGAGTTAACAAGAATACTTACCTGATTTGGAGGCAACCTGTCTAGAATTTGTTTAACCTCGGGGAGAGAATTGTTTTGGACCGCTTGAAACAACGCAAGCGTCAAATTATATTGGTTTTGTAAATTTGTTTTAAGTATTTCATTTTTCACCAAATCAAATGGCGTCTGGCCGTTTTTATTTTTCAAGGCAGGATTGGCGCCTGCTTGTATTAATAACAAGGCAATATCTTTGTTTCCAAGCTGGCATGCTATATGCAGAGGCGTATCTCCAGTGGTCAAATCTACTATATTTACACCACGGAAAGTTTGCAATAATTGTTGCAGGTCTTGTGTCCGATTGTTTTTGACAAAGTCAAACATCTTTTTCACGTTGGCTTGGTGAAGTTCCAGCTTGGCTTTCAGTGCAGGGTCAGTGCACACTTCTATTGGGGTTTTGCCAAGGACATTTTTTATGGTAAGGTCCGCACCATTCAAGACTAACACTGATGCAATGGCGGAATATCCATTTTTGCAGGCAATATGAAGCGCAGTATCGCCAACGGCGTTTTGTTTATTAATTGTTCCCTGTGCTCCCATTTCTAACAATGTCTTCACTACACCGAGGTTTTTACTCTGGCATGCAATCATTAACATGGTATTACCATTCGCGTCCGTTTTATTGATAAGTGATGCGTCTAGGTTCAGCTCCCGTTTGAGTTTAGCTATGTTATTTGTTTCTATAGCGCGCACCAACTCATCCTCTGGTCCGCCACCATGCTGTGAGGAACCACCCATTACCAATTTAAGTTGTCCAACTTTGGACAAGGGTGTATTATTACCAGATAATTTATTAGATATTACCTTAGTGTAAAAATTATAAAGAGCATTGAGTGATTTTGAAGCACGGGATTTAGCTGTAGGATTTAATATATTAATATCAAGATATGGACTATATGGGTTTGGTTCAAATTTTCCGACGCGTTCATCGGGTGTCTGGTCGTCTTCAGGTTGTTCTTCGCGTTTGTCTACAGGCTCGGTAAATTTATATGAAGCTAAAAATATCATATAATATAAATAAGATGGAATGCTTTCTAAATCAAATATATATTCATCCTTACTATTCCTT
>SXGQ01838407.1_pt1 | contig 20359 bp, 21 predicted proteins | sample 3178371 | NCBI WGS metagenome assembly SXGQ01 (sample SAMN11356859, study PRJNA531348) | freshwater metagenome | isolation source: freshwater sample F1-20 | place: China: Fuxian Lake, Yuxi | collected 2017-12-25 | reverse complement strand
ATATATATATATAATGGACGCATTATGCGAACCTGCATAAATATTTACACTTATTGCAGGTATAGACCTCTTACTAATTTCACTTTTTCCTAAGGAAGATCGACCATTTATAACACGATTAAAAATATTCATTTTGGCTATTATACTAATCATTGGTTGGACAACTGTTGTCAATTATTCGTGCATACATGCAGACAACTATGTGGCATGGGGGCTTGTTCTACTACCAGCGATGTATATGTTATTTAGGTGGAGAAAATAATCATAAAATAATCAGATTTTACAGATTTTACAAATTTTACAATTTTTTTGAGAAAAATTATAAAATTAAATTAAAAAAAAAGAATGGAGTACCAGATACTTGTGTTAGCGTTTGTAGTGGTTGCCCTTATAAACAGCGTTCATGTTATCCAAGAGGGTCGCGAGGGCATTTATTACAAAAATGGCGCACTAATTGATCAAACATCAAGACCAGGAATTCATTTCAAAATGCCCTTTGTCACTAAACACGAAGAGGTTGTTTATACGGTACAAACCGACAGTGTAACCAGCGTGCCTTGCGGAACCGCGAGCGGTGTTTTGATCAACTTTGCAAAAATCGAAGTCGTAAATCGCCTCGATCGATCCCAATTATTGAGCACTATTAAAAACTACACCGTCAACTACGACAAGACGTGGATATACGATAAAATTCATCATGAAGTCAACCAATTCTGCAGCAAAAACACATTGCAAGAGGTTTACATCACGAAATTCGACACACTTGATGACCACTTGGCCGAGCAGTTGCGAGTCGATTTGAACCGCTGGGCGCCCGGAATCGAAATCATCAGTGTTCGTGTGACTAAACCCGTGGTTCCTGCACACATTCTACAGAAGTTTGAGGAAGTTGAGTCGGAGGCAACCAAACTGCAAATTGCCACCAACAAACAGCTGGTTGAAAAGAAACAATCCGAAACGAAAGAGGTTCAGGCCACTATTTTGGCTCGACAGTTGTCGAAGGTCGCTGCGATTGAGAACGAACAGGCAATTCAAAAGAAGCAGTCCGAGTTCACTATCCAAGAAATCGAAAATCTCCGCCACAGGTCCATCGCCGACACCCAGTTTTACGAGAATCAAAAGCAGGCCGAGGGGAACAAGATTTTGTTGACGGAAGAGTTTTTAAAGCACGAGCAAATCAAGGCGCTTGGCTCCATTTCTAAAATTTATTTTGGTGAAAATATCCCCGATGTTTTGGTCGAGTCGTCGAGTCCAGATGCCAAAACTGCGGCAGTGAGTTCTGACGTCATCAAATCGATTGTTGTTCCCAAAGAGACATGTGTTGACTGCAAATAAAGGACACAAGGCAAGCAGGCGCGCCTGCTTTACGAACCTACGGTGTTCAGCTCCGAAGGTGCGTCGCGACGCTCCGATAGGAGGCCTATGCCTTTATACCGATGAAGATCCTTCCCTTTTTTATACTTGTTATTCAAATATAACCCATCTTTAAATTTTTAAGCAAATGATTTTTTTATTTATTATTCAGACGTGAGTTCCATGATTTTTTCATTCAAATTGTTACAAATAATATGTTGACGACTCTTTTCAGTAGAGAAGGCCCTAAAATGTTTCGTATTCGAACGAGCATGGAAGGATTCAAAGGGAAGGATTCAAAGGGAAGGATTTAAAGGAAACCGTAGGTTTCCTTTATTAGATATCCAACGACACTACATTCTTATCCGAACCCTTTCTTCTACGGCTCGATGACCTCGGGACATCACCGTTCAAATCTTTCAACGATGACACACTCACCATCGAGTCATTGTCTCTATTTTCTTGGATATTCACAGTCTTGGGTTTCAGTCCACTCAAAATCGAGTCTAAGTTGGCGTTCTTCGGACCCGACATTTCATTCCTAGGAGGTCTTCCACCATACGAGTTGGGGTTTTCAAACTTGTTGTTCAAATCGACTCCTGCTTCATTGAACATAACACCGCGTCCTGCATTGATGTCCGGTCTGCTCGACTGTTGCTCGGTAAACACCATGCCTGGTCTTTGGGGTGCAGGTGCGGTTCTCGGGTCTTGTGCCTTCGGTGGCACCCCCATCTTGCGATCAGGCTCGGGATTCACCAAGTTATTCGCAAATGCAAATCCAGGACTTTGCTGCGCCATCGAATTCACCGTCGCATTCGTGAACATTTTCATCAGATCGGGACTTTGACGAATCACGTCGTTAAAACCGGGGGTCGCCGTCGACAAAGCCTTGTTGGTGAAGTTCACCACCGCGGCACTGAACCCAAGACGCATCAACAAGGCAATCTCTGGGCTCAGTTTACCGCCCTTATACTTGTCATACAACTCACCAAAGATTTCATCATAACTATCGATGTCATCGTTTACTTGCTCTCCCCATCCATCAAGGTTGATATCAAATGGATTAAACGCGGCGTTTGCATATTCGACTGTGTTTATAAAAGTCATAAACCACCAACCATATAACTTCTTACTCTCACCCTTTTTCTTGTCCTCGAGTGCAGTCTCATACTCGTCCTCGATTTCCTCGTAAGGAGTATCATTGTTAAACATGGAACTTGAGCTAACAAGGCCCTTAGTTCGCCACTCTTCAAGGCGCTTGATCATCAGCTTCTTCTTTCGCAATTTGTCTCTGTCTGACATGTTGCTCCGGATAGGTTCGTGTGTATCTGGGACGTCATTGAATCTCATAAAACCATCGGATGACTTAGTGATGCCGGCACTTGTATCTTTGGTAGCTTGTCCAACATTGCTTTTGGAGTCATCGGTCCCGTTGGATCCACCGAGTCCGAAAAACGAAGACAATCCGCTGAGAATTTTAGTGTCTCCAGATGGCGCTTGCGATGACGACGACGCCGAAGCCCCTGACACATTATTGAGTTCCAATTCGAGCGAATCTAAATCGCCTAAACTAATGTTTGAACTCTGTGGTGCCGTTTTTTTACTGTTGTTCATCAATAATTCGATACCTCCGCCGAAATTCTTACTGCCGTTGTCCAAATCAAATGAGATCGGTTCAAGATTATTAATGTCAAGGTCGAAAGTTTCCATGGTAGTAATATTATTATTACACAAACTTTATTTTTAAATCATCCGAATAGTTTATTATATTTTGTTTTTTTAAAAAGTAGATTCCCTGTAAAAAACAATCTGCCAAGTCGTCCTTTTTAATTGAAGCGTCGATCACTGCTTTGTAAGGTGTGAGGGCTTGATTTGCCTCCAAAAATAAGTTACAAAATCGTATGCCGTCTTTTTTATGATCGCTATAATTTGCACTTGTTGCTAAACCCTTCAGTTTGCCTCCCGACGAAATGAAATCAATTTTTAGCGTATCTGTTCGCATGATAAAATACTGGGCAACCATGCCCTGTATTGTGTTCATTCGACCAGCGATGGGCGATATTTGATTCTCTAAAATCACATTTGTCAACGTCTTCATCAATGGTTGAAACTTTTCGTCGAAATGTGTCTTGATTCTTTTTCCAATATCTACCAAATGAATTTGATTGGCGTTTGTTTTCTTTGGTTTCGGCACTAGTTGGAGAGTGCATTTATCAAGATGCGTCTGGATCTTTTGTAGCAGATCTGTGCGTTTGTCTTTCGGATCTACAACAATGTAGTGTCTTGTGCAAAATTGGGTCAGTTCGTCAACTTTAAGTTTGCGAATGGCTGGCATCGACGTCTCTTTACTCGGAAACAATTTTCCAGAATTTTTTGCGTGAACATTGCATAAAAAGTTGTCTCCAAGGTAGTAAGAGGCCTTCTTTCCACATGTGCCAGACTTGGCCTTTTGACAATTGCAACCAGGCCCAGTTGAAGGCGTTGGTTCAGACGTGGACAAGTTGATAACGCCCCAGTCTCTTATTAAAATTGAGTCAAATGAAGGGTCTATGTGAAAGACACAGTATGCCAAATTTTTGATTCCGATGTCGAAACTGATTGTTGTGGACATATTTATAAAGGAAACAAAGGTTATCTTTAAATCCTTAAAGGAAAGGAAACCAAGGTTTCCTTTTGATCCTTCCTTTTTCTCTTTAAGAAAAGGTGTAAAAAATAAAAGGGAGGGATCATAAGGGAAAAGGACGCAAAGCGTCCGACGGTCGGCGCAAAGCGCCTTACCGTAGGTTCCCTTAATAGATAGTGTCAAATGTGATTTCTTGTTCCAACAATGGTGGAGAGTCTCTTGCATAACGAAAAAGACGATAATACATGAATGCCAAAATTACTACAATACTGCTTGATAAACAAAGTAATGTAACCGTGATCCAATGCATTTCTTATGTAGTAAAATATTCTATATATATATATGTATATATTTTTATTATAAATGCTTTTACAAATATTATCCAAACTAACATCAGAATCGTTGTTGAGTCTTTATCCGATTTTTGTAAAGAAAATTGGCATTTCAAGTGTTCTGCAATTATGGACGCGACTCATTACATACGTGTTAGTGGCTATGTTTTTCGTCGATTGGTCATTTATACAATCGTCGATTATGTCTCTCGACTCGATAACGCTTGCACTCGTGAATTTGTCTCACATCTATTTTTCGTACGAAGGTTTCCGAAACCTTGATTCGGGGGTTTCTTTTGCAATTTTCAACAGTTATCCATTGATGATTCTCTTATTAGCCGGTGTAGTTTGGCACAATTCGTATTTCTTGGCGATTATCGGTCTGGCTCTCTTTGTTTATGGAAATTATACAGAGACTTCATCAACGCCTGACACGAAAGACGTCGATTTCAACTATGGACTGATCATGATTCTCTTGGCCGCTCTCACCGAAGCTTTCATCTACTTTCTTGTGCGCAGAGTACAAACAACCAACCACTGGAATCATGTTTTCATCTCGTACTTTTTAGGGGCTATTATCATGTCTGCATATGTCGCATTTAACAATATCGAGTTTGTGAACAAAGCCCGAATTGGTCTCTCCATGGCAATTAATGGCATTATTGGCTCTGTCGGCTACTTTTTGCGCTTCTATTCATCATATCGTTTAGATCCATCAATATATGCCCCTCTCTCTTATTTCGGCGTTGTGATGTCTTATGTTTATGGAAATGCGTTCGACAATGAAACCATAAATTGGCAAAAAGTGCTAGGTACAATATCTATATTAGCATCAAATTACGTTGCAAAATAAAAAAAGAAGTCTTTGGCACCGATTATCACAAAACAATGAGTATTACGAACAAAGACGCGCTTAGAGACAAGATCCATGAGATCCACAATTTTCTGCGAAACAATGGTGCCGGCTACGGAATGATGGCACTTAAGGTGTTTGTAATCTTGTACGGCCTGAAGAAAATCGAACAAGACGGATGGATGGACCGCGTCAATCTGAAACGCCCGTGTTGCGAGTTTTCATATTTACTAAAACTTGCCAACGAAAACAACGGCGAGCGCATCGCAGAGCTTATTTTCGGAGACGTTTTACAATCACTTTTCGAAAGCAACTTGAAGGGTATCTTATTCTACGAAATCCCGAGAAACATTAAAGCATCCGTCTTTGTACATATGATCAAAGAAATCGAGAAAATCACCGATATTGAACGTACATGCAACGTATTATTGTCGGGCAAAATTTACGAATATTTCATCGGGCGAGACCAAACCGCCATCAGCGAGCTCGGGGCCTACTTCACCGACCGACATATTGTTGACTACATTTTGAAAAAATTGGACCCTGCGATTTACGAAAATGGCACAATACCGTCCATGGTCGACATGTTCGGTGGATCCGGCGGTTTCACCACCGGGTATATCAACTTCTTGAAGGACAAGTACCCTGACACTATAGATTGGAGTTCCGAACTTGCAAATGTCGCACACTTTGACATGAACGAAGACGTAATCAAGTTGGCTGGGCTCGAGTTCTTTTGTTTAACCGGCGTGATACCCATTATGAATTACAAAAATTCATTCACTGACGAGTTTGGCGGCAAAAAATACAAGTATATTTTGACGAACCCTCCTTACGGCGGAGACAAAAACAAAAAGACGGACGGCCAATTCAAACGCGAAAAACTCAAGTTTTATATTAAAACCGATTTGCAAACCGAGACAGATGAAGGAGTCCGCGTCAAGCGCCAGAAACAACTGAAGAATATCGAAACCGATGAAAAGTTGGAAAAGATCGAAATGGAAAAAATGAAAGTCTCTGTTGCATCTTGCAGCGAAAGAATCCAGCGGTTCGCACATCAAAATAATTTATCAGGCAATGACAAGGAAAGTTGCTCGCTCATGTTGATCATGGACATGTTGGAACCAGATGGAACCGCAATCGCGGTCTTGAAAGAAGGCGTTTTCTTTAACAAAACATACAAAAATGTCCGCAAATGTCTTGTCGAGAATTTCAATGTAAGAGAGGTAGTAAGCGTCCCACAAGACCAGTTTGAAAATACGTCAACTAAGACATCGATTGTCATTTTTGACAATACTGCAGAAAAAACCACCCAGATAAAGTTCAGCGACGTCTCGGTTGAAACATTTGAAAACGACATTTTCGACGAAATCAATGATGAAATTGTCATTGTTGCGAACCGCGGTGATAATATGGGCGTCAGCGACACATTGGTTTCGATTGCGTCACGCGACGAAGTACTCAACAATCCGATATGTTCATTGAACGGTAGAGATTACAACAGTCGTACAGCAATCGCCGCGAAACCCGGCTATGAAGTATTGTCCATTGGCGAGATTTGCGATTTCCACACATACAAGAGCCAACAACCCATTAGCGGCGGTGATTACAACTTTTATACATGCAGCAACACAATCCAGCGGTGTAATGATGGCAGTATTGTTGGAGAGTTTCTCTTGATGGGTTCGCGGGGAACCATAGCTGACGCCATTCATTATTGCAATGGAAGATTCGGTTGCGGAAACAACATGTTTTTGTTCAATTCATCCAAATACAATACCAAATTCGTGTACTTCTTGTTGTTGTCTATTAAACCATCGATTGAGTATGCAGTAACTGTCTCTACAATACCCATGATTTCTCTCACCAAATTCAAAAGTATCTTGGCACCGGTTCCAAAATCCCCCGCACATGTTCAGCAATGGGTTGACAAAATCTCAGTGCCATTTGACGAGATAAATGCAAAACAGCGGAGAATCGAAGAGCTCGAAACCTATATAAAACTAAAGATTAAATCGGTAGAAGAGTTTGATGAGGTTGAATTGGGAGTTATTAGTGACGTGAACATGGGTGCAACGCCCGACACAAAAAACAGTAATTATTGGCACAATGGTACTATTCCTTGGGTATCAGTAAGTGAACTCAACAATAATGTTGTTTACATCACCAACAAGTGTATTACACAAGCAGGTGCAGAAAAAATGAACAATCGACTTGTTGCAAAGGGCAGTATTCTGTTGTCATTCAAGCTGTCAATCGGTAAGCTGGGAATTGCTGGCGTTGATATGTACTGCAACGAAGCAATAGTTTACTTGAACAGCAAGATTCAAGAGGTTTCACAGATGTACTTGTATTATTTGCTTGCTGTAACCGACTTGGAAAAATTTGGAAGAGGGACTATCGGAAGCAGTGGAAATTTGAACAAGGAAATTCTGAAGTCTGTGAAGTTGAGAGTCCCGCGAGACAAACAAGTTATTGCCAACTTGGAACCATTGTTTAGAGAAATCGAGGGTTTACAACGAAGTGTAGTCACAGCGAATGCGACGTTTAACAAATATATTGAAGATTTGCGTATTGAATCAATTATTTAATTTAGTAAGTTTTGAATAGTCTAATTATAATGAACTTATAATTGATTGTTTTTACACCATTGAAGATGTAAAACGGCACGATTTTAATTGAAAGGTAATATATAATGAAAACAAAAAAACGCAAATCAATATATAAAAAAACAATAAAAGGTGGTTCAGTGTTCAAAGAACCATGCGACATAAAGAGTTTTTTTTCTCCCGTTATTGAATTTTATTCACCATCGGGAAAAAAATACAACAGAATGCTCAAAACATGCGTATATACAGATGTTAAAAATAACATTTATTATTTGACAACCCGGCATTTTTTACGTGAATCTATTGACAGCATTATAATTCAAAAATATTATGTAATGGCACATACAGATAAAGTTATTTCATGCAAAATTATGATTAAAAATAAATATATTGGATGTTTTGTTAAAATTAAATCAGATTGGTATGCCATACTGCGTCAGAGTTTCTGGATGGCACCTCGGTTTATAGAGACAAAAACACGCGAAATTTATTTTAAATTTAAACCAGGTTCTATAAAAATTGATAAAGATGGATTAATACATTTTCCGCATCAGGTAATAGACCCCACCGTTGAAACCATTACAATTAAAGATGAACATGTGGAACAAATAACGATTGATGAAAACCATTCAACAAGTAAAACAAAAACAACCGATGAAATATTTGAAATTTTAGACATGTTTCGATTGGACCTCACTCACAATTATATATAAAAATGGGGCGGTGTAATTAATTTATTCTCCTTCTCCCCCTATGAAATCCAAGTTCGGTGGAGATATTTGTGAAATCCTTATAAAAATCACCAGGATCTTTAGGCAAAACACTATACAATTTACATTTTTCATAATAATCATCCAATGAATCGATTAATTTGTCTCTACAAAAATCGATCCAACTATGTTTCGACTGAATAAACTGTGAAGTATCAATGCCCAAGAAATCATACCAATTTGTCCAAACCGACTTTGCTCTGAAGTATTCTTCGGGATTATAAACAAAGTGATCATGTGTTTTTGAACTGTCCTCGTATTCTTGTTTCGAAGTTAGGTGCAAAGTTTGATTGATGGATTTCATATAGTTGAACTCGTCTTCTTCTTCGGTCGTTTTCGAATCGATCGCCTTGCTATATCTCAAACGCAATTTCAAATGTGTCAATTCTTCGGAGGTGCTCTCTTCATAGACAAAGTCGTTTACATCATCATCCTTACCGATTCCTCTTGCAAAGGTTTTGCAAGAACATTGTGCAATTTTTTGTTCGATATTTTTGTCTACATTCCTTAGCTGAGTTATTATAGAGCGCACTTTCTGATACGATTTGTTTTCATTTTCCCAATGATCATAATCGACATAGGGTATAATAACATACGCGATTTTGTCAGGATTATGTTTCTCTAAACGGTTGGGTCGGAGTAGGTACTGTACAATCCGAATCTCGCTCTGCATGTTGCATGCGATGCAAACCCCGTTCAGTTTTGGTTCATTAAAGCCTTCTCCAAATAAGTAAACGCAAGAGATAATCCCGAAAGACATTGTTTTGAACCGCATAAGTTCATCAACCGTGTTGATTTTTGAGTTACTGTACAAGGCGTTATTATAAACGTCCTCCTTGCGAAAAGAAAACACATCAATCGAGAGAATTTTACAAATGTATTGTTTCACGAGTTCGGCATCTTCTGTTGTGTTTGTATACAACAAAATATGCGTAAGGTTTCCATATTTTTCGAACGATTTTAAACACATGTATGCGGAAATAAACAAGTCTTTGTTAATAGAGCATGTTTGATTGAATTTGCGAATGATGGCGTCGATTTGGTCTTCGGTGTTTTTCAGAACCAAAACGTTGTAGTCGGTAATTCGTCGTTTTTCGATGGCCCATTGTACAGATTTTGTGTCGATTGTTTTTCCGAAAAAGGTCTCGTCGTCCATCGAGTAACCATCGGTAGTAGACTTTTCGGTCGCTGTCATGAACAATGATTTTGTCGCGGAGACTTTGTGGAATTGTCGAAAACCTTCTTTGTCGATCCCGACCAAATGATGGGCTTCGTCGCCAATTTTAAAATCAAAATGTAGGTCCATGAGCAAATTGCACGAGTGGTATGTCGTAATCACAAACAAAACATTATTACGGGGACTTGAAAAATGCGCAAGAAGGGTTTCAATGCTGGATGAATCGTCGCCCCCCAGATACAAAATGGTCGCTGACTCATATACGCGCAAGATCTCTTCTTGTATCTGTTTTTGCAAATGGATACTTGGGACGCCGAAAACCACGGTGCTGACGTTAAGTTTTCTTGTAATTAGAATACTCAACAACGCTTTGCCAAGACCGCAAGCCCATATGATCTTACCGATCATATTTTCTCTATAATAATCTTGAATCTGATTTAATACGAGGGTTTGCTGAGGATTTGGTGAGCAGCATCTAGCTGATCTTTCTTTAAGTCGTTGAATAAACCCTTGAAAATCCACATTCGCAAATTGTCTCTTAACTTTTTTCGGGATTCGTTCGCATCGTTCCAATGTTTGCATTTCTGTTTTAGATAACCTTTTATATTCAATATTCAAAGAATCTAAAAGGGGTTCGATCTTGTCAATAATGCATCTTTGATAAAACTCCGTACCACCACCGCGATAATCGTGGTACTGTTTAAATGCATGTTGTAATAATTTCTCGACGGGTCGCATTTGTCTGTGATCAATTTCAAGAATCAATATGTATTCACCTCGTATAACCTCTCCCGTTACGTATCCGCCGTTTTCGCGATCTTTGGCCGATGAAGCCATCCCCATTTTGATAACATTTTCGGCCTTGAACCAGGCATTATCTCTTAAATAGATTGTCATTTTTTTTATGACACGATGCGACAGTCACGGAGTCTCTGGCACTATGCCTTTTTCTTATGCTTTTTTTTATCCTTTTTGTTAAAGAGCTTGATCAACTCTTCTTCCGACAAGGGGCTGTGTCCGACAACGGAGGGAGGGGTTAACCCCGACTTTTCTTGTTTTTCGTCACCTATCTTTACAACAACCGACTTGGGCGTTGATTGTGTCTCTGCACTTGCTGCTTCTACGGCCGCAATAATCGCCGCCCTTTTATGTTTCTCTTCCATCTTTTTGCGCAATCTTTCCTTCATGACCGAGTGTTTCGATGTGGTCTTCGCGTTTCCGGCCATATTTTGAAACATTTTAGCAAAGGGGCCTTTCGCAAACTGTTTCATGATGTCTTCGCCGCCGCCCATTTCCTTAAATTTCTCTACAATGCCAGATACCTCTTTCATTAACTCATCATGCGAAATGTCACCGTTCTTCATCTTGTTTTGGAGTTTGTCAGTTATCTTTTTCATGATAGTCATGATTTTTTTAGGATCCTTCATGATTTGCGCCATAATGTCCTTGATCGACTTGTCGTTGGTGTCACTCTCATCGAAAACATCTTTCAAATCCTCAGTAAACTCTTCGGTCAACTCTTTCGCCAACTTTCCCAACTTTCCTTCCATTAAGGTCTTCATATGTTCCTGCAACACTTCCGGCTTGGGCAACTTGAATGGGCGCGCATTATCTCCATCTGATTCAGGAAGAGAAGACTGTTCAAAAAACTCGCCTAATCCATCCATGGTCTCTTTCATCTTGTTTTGCAGATCGTTTTCATCCATAGACTCGAACATATTGAGTGCATCGCCAAAGTTGGAGGCGTCCTTCACAGAGCCCATGACGGTAAATAACAGCAACTGCAAATACTTCCACATGGAGGTTTTCGTGGTTTCGCTGACGCCATCGCAATTGAACAAGAGTTTGAATTCGACGTCGGGTAAGAACATGGTGTTTGCTTCCGAGGTTTGACTAAATATTTCAGTATTTGAGTTAATAATGTCGAAAAATCTCTCTGGGAAAACTGCTAAAAAATGTTGATTCAGACGCTCGTATTCCGCGTCATCTGCGGTTAACCAGCGTTCCCACATAAATGAATATTCAGGGAATACTTTTGTTAAATCTGTCGTAAAATCTACGACAATGGACCGAAGATTTTGTTCACTCATTATTTATGTATAATATTGGTTGTTTTTTTCTTTTTATATTCTTTTTAAGGGAACTACGCGTTTGTATGAAAATATTGCTTTTACTAGCGCGCAATAAGAAAACCCACTTTGGAAAAGTTTACGTTTCATAAAAGTTTCATCTGGTACTTAGGTACTTCTCTCATGCACTATTGTCTCTTTTTGTGCGACTTTCTCTTCTTTTTCTTGTGGGTTTTTCGGCGATGTTTGCGCCCGCCCTTTCGTTTGTAAGTTCTTCCACCAAGTTTTGGTGTTGTAGAACTTGGCGCGACACTACTTGGCACGGGTGGTGTCTCAGTGGCGACACTACTTGGCGCGGGTGGTGTCTCAGTGGCGACACTACTTGGCACGGGTGGTGTCTCAGTGGCGACACTACTTGGCACGGGTGGTGTCTCAGTGGCGACACTACTTGGCACGGGTGGTGTCTCAGTGGCGACACTACTTGGCGCGGGTGGTGTCTCATTGGCAACACTACTTGGCGCGGGTGGTGTCTCAGTGGGGACACTACTTGGCGTTGCCGCATTTTTGTCTCTTCCAATTAATTTTGCAGCCTCGTCAGTAAGTGATTTTTCATCCAAATTTGCAATAATGTTGTCAATTTGTTCATCGCTCAGTCCATTGGTGCTACTCATAGTACTATATATTGTTCATCATAAAAAAAAATGAAACGATTGGCTTTGTTTGTATTAGTACTCATTAATATTTACATAATATTAACAACGCAATCAGCATCCACGTGTTTAACACAAAACAATATTATAAACAATTATATTACTTACTACAATAACTTTGGCAATGACTCACCTAAATATGTTAAAGTAATTTCTACAGGCGCTGAATATAAACTTCAATCTATCGATTCAATGAAATCAATAGACATTGATCAATCTGGAGGCCTTGTCCAATCTGGAGGCCTTGTCCAATCTGGAGACATATCTGAATCTGGAGGCCTTGTCCAATCTGGAGGCCTTGTCCAATCTGGAGGCCTTGTCCAATCTGGAGACATATCTGAATCTGGAGGAATCATCGACACGCTGTTGAATAACATGTTTTTCACAGATGCAATAATCCAAAAATTAAACATTACAAACCAAGTCTTTGCATTTTTCACCTCATACATGTCTAGTTAGATATAGGTTGTAACCCGTATAAATCCAAAATAGACGAAACCAAACAGTATACTTTTAAATAAAATGCCATACAAATTTAAATTACCATCGTCGTTATAAATTTTTAGAAAACTCAAATACTTAAACATCAGTGCATTGATAATCGGGATTTGAAATAAAAAAAATAAAACCCCAATTAAAATTGGAGTCTGAAGTTCGTCATAAACAGAGACAATCAGGTCATTGCGATACTGATCTTTCTTATGTTCCGTATTCATTTTGGACATTTTCTCTTCATAATCGCGCAAATAATCGGTAGTCAACTTTTGACTCGGAATATGGTTCGGTATCACCTGCTCATCATTTTGGTAAGAATCGGTGTCTTGTGTGAATCCGCGATTCATCATTTGCGGGGGCGCACGTTGCATCGACTCGCCACTAAAACCTCCGGACCCTCCAGCAACAGGAATCGAAGGCAACTGTCGATCGGTTGGCTCGGGAATTCCATAAGGGTTTTGATGGATATTGAGTGGTTGATATTGGTTTTGCATACTTCCTCCGCGAGACCCATTGTCTCTGTTTCCTTGACCCTGGAACCCGCCCGTACTATCTGGCAAATCAGTAATTCTTGTAATGTCGTTTCGATCCATGTTATACAATATGAAAAAATTAACATTGTGTAGTTTTTAACGCCTAAATTATTCCTTTTCTTTTTCGGGATTACTGATTTTGATGATTTTCTTGGTTGGATTGCACGAAACCGCGTTCAATTTATACTTGTGGCAGTATTCGCCGAATTTGTAAATTTTGCCGTCGATTTCGTTGATCACGGGACCATTAAATATCAAACAGTTTTTGCCCTCACACACTTGTCTAAACATTGTGGCGAGACCAAGTCCCAATAAAATGGAAATAAAAACTTGTCCCATATCTGTGTTTAATAATCGTCTCACGTTCATTTTATAATTAATTGTTAGAAATTTAAAGTTAACAAGAAAAAAAAATATATATATATTTACATTTTATTCGCCCAAATCTTCAAAACATTCATATACCATTCGGGGGCATTTGTAAGATCTGGACATCGATAATAAATCTCATTTGCTATGTCATCCCATTGTGTAGTCAATGCAGCTCTAACCTCGGGTGCCATGTAGGGGTTTGTGATAATATACTATCAATTTTTTCTCTAAGGGGGTCGCCTTGAGGTATTTGGACCATAATTTTTTGCACAACATCAGTTAGACTTCTCGACATTTTTTATTCGCGGGAGTAGATTTATGATATTTCAGCTCTCACTTACGAAAATATATACAGGTGAAGATTTAGTGAGCTTCGCTTCAGCAAAGCAAGAACTTGTTGAACAGACTGTGGTCTTCGGATTCGACGCACCTTAATCCCTTCAAATTATATAAGACTTTGCCTTATATAATTAATAGTCGCCTCCCAGGGGTACAGCGAAGCGGCAATCAGCATCCTTCGGATGCTTTACCGATCAGTTTCAAGATTGAAAATGATTCGTGAGTCGCCGACCAGACACGCAGTGACCCTTACGGACTGCGTGCCTTAGAAAAATGAGCTGGAATTATACATAAATGTTTTTACTCTCGAATAAAATGCATTAGAATATAACTAAAATTACTGTTCATAAAAAAAATAGTAATCCGTCCTTAAAAAAATATAAAAGTTTATAATATATCAATTTTAAAATGACGTCCGCTGCAAATGCCAAAAAATACCACGATTTTTTGAAAGCATACTCGGTGCCAAAAGAAGATGTTGCTGCTACAATTACAAATACGCGGATTCCAAGCAAAACGACAGACCCCGAGCGCGTTTTTGGCGGAAAATACACCATCCCTGACGATAAGTACGAAGAGTTTTTAACAGTCTACACAAAGTTTTGTATTGATGACGGAAATGCCGAGTACCTTACAGAGAAGCAGCGCGAGAAGGATTGTCCGATATTAATTGACATGGATTTAAAGTACGATTACTCAGTGGACCGCCGAATTCACACCAAAGACCATATCGATGATTTGCTTTCACTATATTTAGATAAACTCAAAGAGATTTATCATTTTGACGAAACCCCCTTCTACATTTTTGTAATGGAAAAAGACGAATTAAACAGAATCAACGATGGTGATAAGTCGATTACAAAAGACGGCATTCATATATTGATAGGGATCAAGACGACTCGTGCGGTTCAAGTGTATTTGCGCAGTCAAATATTGGGAAAAATCGGAAACATGTGGAAGGATTTACCGATTAAAAACAAGTGGGAGGATGTATTGGACAATGCGATCAGCAGTGGGAGTTCCCCGTGGCAACTCTATGGAAGCAGAAAACCGAACCACCATGCATACAAATTGAAATACATCTATGAAAACGTGTTTGATCCGGCGGATAACGAACCGATGACGACCGAGATTAGATTGATTGATTTCGACGCGAGTGAAAAAATCAAATATTTGTCGGCCAGATATCTCGGATTTCCCGCGTACCCGATGAACGCGAATTTTGTGCGAATTATTGAAAGTAGTGGTGGCGAAACCAATGGTACGCGAAAACGAACATTTGTCAATATATCGTCAGGAGGAGGCCTCGGATTAGGAGTTAACATCATGGACGCGATTTTAAATGTGAAAAATCACACCGACCTGGAAACAGTTGTTGAAAATTTGTTGCAATTGTTCACCGAAAAGTCCGAGTACGAATTGGTAGAAACGCATAAATACACGATGACTCTTCCTGACAAGTATTATGAACAAGGGAGTTACGAAAAGTGGTTGAGAGTCGGTATGGCATTGAATGCTACACATCAGTTGTTGTTTATTACATGGGTCGCGTTCAGTGCGCAGGCGAGACAATTCAGTTTCAGCGACATATCTGACATGTACAGTACGTGGCAAAGGTTTGACAAAAAAGCGGTAGGAGTCTCAATTTTGACACGACGATCCATTATGCATTGGTCGAAGCACGACTCGCCTCAAAAATTCGACGAAGTACTCAAAAGCAGTATTGATTATTACGTGGAGAAAACGATTGTTGTAAACATGTCGGAAGATTTTGCGGATGGTAAAAAGGGATATGGTAAATCATGCGGCGATTTTGAGATTGCGTGCGTGTTGAAACAAATGTTTAAGCACGAATATGTGTGTGTTAGCATCAAAAACAATGTGTGGTATAGATTCTACAAACATCGGTGGGTTGAGATTGACTCGGGAACGACCTTGAGAAAAGCGATTTCGACTGACATGCGCGACGTATATGAAGCGAAACTCCGAAGCATAGAACACGCCGTGGCGGCACTTCACCTCGAAAATGAGCAGAATCCTGTCATCAAAACGCTGAAAAAGAAATTGGGCAAAATCATCGACATTACGATGCGTCTCGTTTCGACCAACGACAAGAAGAACATCATGACGGAGGCGAAAGAGTTATTCCATGATTCACTTTTCATGGAAAAGCTCGACACAAACCCATATTTGCTTTGTTTTGAAAACGGCGTGGTCGATTTCAAAGAAAAGGTTTTCCGCAACGGTTATCCAGAGGATTATGTGAGTAAATCGACGAAAATCGAGTACATCGCCGTTAACCCAGCGAGAGACGCAAGAATCGTGGACGAAATCAACGACTTTATGCGCAAATTGTTTCCCAAACCGCAACTATGTGAGTACATGTGGTGCCATTTGGCGTCCATTTTGCTGGGTATCCCGGACAAACAAACGTTCCATATGTACATTGGCGAAGGCCGAAACGGCAAATCGGTTTTGACGACCCTGATTGATGAAATCATGGGTGAATACAAAGGCGTGGTGCCCTTGTCGGCGATTACACAAGATAGAGCGAAAGTAGGCGGGACCTCCGCAGAATTGGCGGAATTGAAAGGAGTGCGCTATGCAGTTATTATGGAACCATCCACGAAAGATTCCATCTTGGAAGGCCCCTTGAAACAGTTGACTAGTGGGTTAGATCCGATCCAGTGTCGAGCCCCGTACTCGACCAAAACCATGATTTACTATCCGCAATTCAAGCTTGTCTTATGCACCAACGTGCGAATGGAGGTTAAAACGCAAGATTTCGGCACTTGGCGTCGTATTCGCGAGGTGCCATTTGAGTCGTTGTTTACAGAGAATCCGGACCCCACAAAACCGAATCAATTCTTGGTGGATGGCACCATCAAAGACAAATTCGCTTACTGGAAATTTACCTTTATTGCGATGCTTGTTCAGAAAGCGTTTCAGACAGACGGAAAGGTTGAAGAATGCGATGTTGTTGTACAAGCGAGCAAGCGTTACCAAGAGAGTCAGGACTTTATTGCCGAGTTTATTCGCGACAAGATTATGCAGGCCCCAAATGGCAAAATCAAAAAGACCGAACTTAATCAGCAGTTTACCAATTGGTATCGGGAAACATATGGTCACAATACCCCCTCGCCTAAAGATGTCCATGTTTACATGGACAAGAAGTTCGGAAAGAGCGAAACTAAAGGTTATTGGGCAGGCGTGAGTATCAAGTACGAACGCGCGGGTGCAAACGATGACGATGAAGAAGAGGACCCTGGCGAAGTGACGATTAACGATTTGATGAATATTTAAAAAAAAAATATCTTAATAAATTAAATGAGTATTATACAATTTATTAACATTCCAGTTTTCATTCTTAGTTTAGCAATTGGTCTTTTTTTTGTTTATGTGTTTAGTCAGTCTAAGCGCAAAATTTATGTATATCCTACGCCAGACAACGTAGACACGATTCAATATAAAGACGAGACTGGCACATGTTTTGAGTTCAAAGATGCAAAGGTAGGGTGTCCCTCGAAGGAAAGCGATATTGCGAAAATCCCGGCGCAACTTTAAAGGGAACTGCCGTTTCAGCTTCGCTTACGCCTTTTGATCCCATGCTCTATTTTGTGTTGAACATTTTTAATAGTTATCAAGTGAGTATTATTAAAAAATTTTCAAAAGCATGGGATAGATAAGCAGTAATACTTTGCTTTCAAAAGGGAAGGATCAAAAGGAAACCGTAGGTTTCCTTTTCATAAATAAAATATATAATAATATAAAAAATATATATTATTATTACAAGAATGAAGTTTTGCACTCAATGTCAAAATATGTATTATATATCAATCGACGATACCAACACAAACGAGTTGCTTTATTACTGTAGATGTTGTGGATACAAAGACCGCAATTTGACAAATAGTGGTGTAACAGTTTTGAAAACCAAATTCAAGAGCGCGCAGCAAACATGCTCGGTTAATAGATTCACGAAATATGATCCAACATTACCTCGCAAAGTAAATATGAAATGTCCTAATGCAGACTGTACAAAATCGAGTGACATTATTTATTTGAGATATGACGATGACAACATGAAATATTTGTACATTTGTAGCAATTGTGACATTACTTGGAAAACTGATGATGGTTTCATAAAAAAAATATAAATTATATATTAAATGGCTGAAAAATTTGTAGAAAGCGATATTGATGACGATTCATCTGATGATGATGATGATGAGGAATCAGATTTTGAAAAAACACCCAAGGAAGATGAAAATGAAAATGATTCGGATATAGATGACGATATCGATGATGATGATGATGAATTTAATGAAAATGAAAATAATGATAAAATGGATACAGATTCTGGATTGATAGATTTTAGCGATGACGAATCCGACGTGGAAGACAACCACAATTTACAAAAATTCAATGATACTTTGAAACAAAACGTTATATTGACCCATCACCCAGAACTGATTTTACATAACCACCACGAAGTAGAAGAATTGTGTTTAGTTATACGAAACGAAGATGGAACTATCAATGACCCGCGTCATAGAACTGTGCCATTTATTACGAAATACGAGAGGGCCAAAATTTTAGGCGAACGTGCCAAGCAAATAAATGCCGGTGCAACACCTTTTGTTGAAGTCAATCAAGAAATAATAGATGGGTATTCCATTGCACTTGCGGAGTTTGAACAAAAAAAGATACCAATGATTATTCGACGGCCTTTGCCAAACAATCAGTCTGAATATTGGAGACTGGAAGACCTCGAGTTCATATAAGGATGATTTACATGCCACAATGTGCGTCTTCGGTAGGTGCCTACTACTTCATGCGCGCTCCTAAACCGAGTTCCTTTAGTTGTCTCCAGCGTTCAAACACTTTCTTGTGATACGGGTAATCTTCAATCGTAAGGCAACTATTTTTAAATCGTGCTTGTAATTCTTCGCTGACATCACCGTGATCAAATGCGTCGTTTCGGATTGCAAGTTCGATCGAGCCGTTAATGTCTGTAATTTTTAGTATTTGGTCTCTACACTCGGGGCACGCACGGTGGGTTGTATGCAAGAGTTGATTTACACAGTTTGTATGAAAAATATGCTTGCATTGGAATCGTACACATTTTGTCATTGTGTCGTCATTTTCTGGATAAAACATTGCATTTAAACATATTGCACATACTTTGTTAATAAATTCATCTTCATTTGTTTTGTAGAGATCGTAAGGCGAGTTCATATAAAGGGAACTCGTCGTTCCCTTTAAATCCTATACATTTAATATATTTTTATACAGTGTACCAAAAGTAAAGTATGGGATTTACACATTTTCGCATTTCATAACTTGTGAAAATGCGCAAATGGGAAAGGATGCCTTTGGCATCCGACTGTCGCGCCGAAGGCGCTTACCCCCTTTTTCACTCATAACTGCTACCCGCAGGGAAAAGTGGGCGTTTCACAAGGCTCGTCAGGCACTGACATGCCTGCCTTTGTGAATGAGAAAAGGTGTAAGCGAAGCTGAAACGACGAGTTCCCTTTGTTTCCTTTATCATAAAAAAACATTAAAAATGACATCAACCCAAGTGAAAAACCCCACAATATTTAGAGAAAATGTGCGATCAAAGTTGATCGAACGTTTTGGTGACAGCGATATGAGTCCGGTAGTTTTCATAAATATTGAGATCGGCGTCTACAACTACGCCATCAAGGAAGCCACGAATCTAAAAGTCATCAAAAAATGGGACGTCCCCGCATTCTCGACCATTTACATGAATCGTTTGCGCACCATCTATTTGAATTTGAAAAACAACCCCGACTTACTCACCATGCTGCGCAACGAAGAATTAAGCCCGAAAATCCTCGCGTTCATGACACACCAAGAGTTTAACCCGGCGCACTGGAAACAAATGATTGAACAAAAGATGAAACGGGACGCTAACAAATACTCTACAAACATCGAGGCCATGACCGAAATGTTTACATGCAAAAAGTGCAGATCAAAGAGGTGTACTTACTATGAATTGCAAACGCGTTCAGCCGACGAGCCGTCGACCATTTTTATAAGTTGTCTCGACTGTGGCAAACACTGGAAACAAAACTAAAGCATATTGTCTATGTATATATAT
>SXGQ01846920.1_pt1 | contig 20361 bp, 19 predicted proteins | sample 3178371 | NCBI WGS metagenome assembly SXGQ01 (sample SAMN11356859, study PRJNA531348) | freshwater metagenome | isolation source: freshwater sample F1-20 | place: China: Fuxian Lake, Yuxi | collected 2017-12-25 | reverse complement strand
TCAGCGCCGCCGGAATATACACCCAGATCCTGCGGTCTTTACGGACATCTTTAGCAGGATCCAGAGTCGAGTCGGTGCCGGGAAAAATTCGACTGTCGGCCAGCTTCAGCGAAAATTCAAACTGACGCCCCTGTGGCTTGCCCTGATCCGTCAGGGTCGGATCAAGCTGGTATTCAGGACCGATGACAACATTTCCGTTACCTGGCGGCTCGGTCGCCACGGCTGTGGCCGACACCAACCCCGCCAGCACAAAGCACAACACTGCACAGTTCGTCATCTGCCTCATCACCTGCCCCCGCTTCTGCATTTTGCCATTGATTCTGTCGCACATTTCTGCCATTCCTGTTCAGGACTGCCGCGCAGGAAAGAATTCCTCACGCACGACCGTACACACCCGCAGTTCGTAATGCTCGTACCAGACGTCACGACCGAGTTGCTGCGCCTGCAGATGCTCAGCCTGCTGTTTCCACAAACCTGCCGCCTCAATACTGGTCCACCAGGACACCGTAATTCCGAAGCCATCCGCATCACGAACAGAGTCCATTCCGAGATATCCGGGCTGCTGCTGCACCAACTCCAGCATCCGCGTAGCCGTCTGCTGATAGCCGGTCGGATCCGCTGACGTCCGACGAGACGAAAAGATCACTGCTGCTCCTGCCCGCTCCATTCCTCCAGTTCCTCCTGCTGCCAGCCCCGCGATTCAGTTGGATGTGGGTGAGGACAACGCTGAATCCGCAGGCACCGGGCGTGGCTGGGCCTTGATTTCCGCGTTCCGGCGCAGCCGCTGCAAGCCGGTTGCAATCACCCGATCCTCCGGAGTCAGGCCCGCCCGAATGACTCGACGGCCACCCTCCAGCGGGCCCGTTTCAATATAACGTGCTTCCGCAATCTCCTTACCGTCCTGCTCCACCGCCACAAAAACGAAGGGCCGCCCCTGATCCGACGCCAGACACTCCTCCGGTATCAGCAGCGATTCCCTCGCCTCCCCAATCGGGTATCGCAGTCGCACAAAAAGTCCCGGTGAAAGCAGTCCCGAAGCATTGTCCACAACCGCCCGCATGCGCTGCGTTCCCGTGGCTGGATCCACCTGGTTATCCTGAAAGTCCAGCACGCCGTCGAGCGTGAATTCATCGGAATCTGCCAGCGCAATCCGCACCCGAACCGGATTGCCGTCTGTTGTCATCGCCTGACCAGCCTGCTGCATCCTGCGCAACCGCAATACCGTCCTCTCGTCCATATCAAACAGCACATTGACCTTTTCAACCGGCACAATTGTGGCCAGCAGTGTTTGGTCCTGCACCACGAGGTTTCCGGCGTCCACCTGTCGCTGCCCGATCAGTCCGGTCAGAGGTGCCGTGATGGTGGTGAAGTCCAGATTCAGCCGGGCAGTTTCATGAGCCGCCTGTGCGGCCTCCAGTGAAGCCTCTGCCTCGGTCAGTTCGTACTGCGCTGCCTCATATTCCTCCTGAGACATCGCACGTTTTTCCAGTAGTGAACGTGCTCGCTGCTCCTGAGCACGAAGGCGTTTGGCACGCGCTTCAAACTGAGCGGCCGCGGCCTGAGTTCGCTTTTCTTCAGCCCGAAACGGACGCTCGTCAATGCGGAACAGCACCTGTCCCTTCTGCACCAGCCTGCCTTCAGCAAAATCCACCTGCTGCAAATATCCGCTGACCCGCGCTCGCAGCTCCACACGCTCGGTTGCAGCCGTCCGGCCGGTAAACTCCTCCTGCTCCGTAATCAACTGCGTTTCCGGCAGCACAAACTGCACGGTCAGTGGCTTAGGCGGCGGAGCAGGCGGTGTGGATTTCTGGCAGCCCGACAATCCTGACGTCAGACAGCACAGCAGCACCAGCCCGACGGATCTGAAGCAGGGCTGCAAGTCGTGCCAGGTGTCGGACGGAAAGAGAAATGCTGCTGGCATGGGAGTCTTCAGGGCAGGCGAGGCCTAAGTGGCGGGTGGTCTGCAACTGACACTAAACGGTCAGCCGCAGGAATTCAATCGTCATTGCTGCGGAATTTCCGCCAGAAATCGCCGCAAACTCACGTCAATCCGCTCGCTCACCGCCTGCAGCAGTCCCTGATGCAGGCCGAACGGCGGAGTCACCAGCCACTGAACCTCCGGATGCACCGCAGCAGCCTGCTCCACCAGTCCCGGAATGTCCTCAGTCCAGTGACGACCAGGGGAAAGAAACCACGGAAACACCACAATCCGCCGGGCTCCCCGCGCAACACAGCGATCAAAAGCCTGCTGTATCGAAGGCTCGGCCAGTTCCATATGTGCCGGCTCCACAATCTGCCAGCCGGAATACCGGGCAAATCGATCAGCCGCATGGTGCAGCAACTGATTACTCTCAGCCCGCCTGGAACCGTGATCCACAATCAACAGCCCCGTCTGTATCACTTCGGACGCCATCAGCGGTGATCCCCCTCCTCCGCGCAGCAATAACGCCACCGCCAGCCGATGAAAAACTATTTTTTGCGATCCTTTCGGCCGTCATGATTCTTTTTGCTTTCGGCCTGACGCTGAGCCTCCTCGGCCGCATCCATCAGCCGCTGCCAGAATCCCGGAGCTTTGGGAGCCTTTTCAGACTGTGCCGTGGCCTGCGATTCCTTCCGAACACGCTCCGCGGATCCCGCTGGATCAGAATCCAGCACCACCACGCTGGCACCTGCGCCAGCAGCAGCCACAGCCGGTCGACCCGTACCCAGCAGTTTGCGCTCGGTAATGCCCCACAGGCTGGATGCGATGAAGTAAACGGACAAACCAGCCGGCTGATGCCAGAAAAATACGCCCATGATCAGCGTCATGAAGTTCATCATCTTCTGCTGCATCACCTCCTGCTCGGTCGTGGCCGGAGGCATGAACATCTTCTGCTGCACAAGAAACAGCCCCACAGTGCACAGCGGCAGAATGCTGAAGTCAAAACCCATTCCGAAAGGCAAAGGAAACGGCAGACGGACCAGCGCATCCGGAGCCGCGAGGTTGGTAATCCACAGGAAATGCTGACCACGCAGGTCCACTGCTGAATTCAGAGCTGTGTAGAGGCCCACCATAATCGGCAGTTGCAAAAACACCGGCAGACAGCCGGACAATGGGTTGATGTTATGTTTCCGCCAGAGCTCCATCTGGGCGCGGGCAAACTTCTGCTGATCATCGCCATATTTCAGTCGCAGAGCCGCCAGCTCCGGCTGCAGCTCCTTCTGACGAGCTGCCATGATGGCCTGTTTTTTGGAGATCGGAAAAATGCAGCCGCGCACCAGCACCGTCAGACAAATGATGCACAGCACGTAGGGCAATCCCAAACTGTAAAAGAAGTCCAGCAGGTAGTGCATCACACGAGCCACGGGACCGAACCAGCCGTAATTCAGTACCTGACCCGCCTCAAACGGCGCAGGATCCAGCAGCTCGCGATGTTTTGGACCGACGAAGAAAGCGTACGAGTGCGCTACCGACTGCTTCGCCGGGACCGACACCGGCACCGAAGCAAAACGGAAACTGAGTTCCGCGGTTCTGGGATCCACGGACTTGCCCACAATCGCTGTTACCAGATTTTTGATCAGTCCAGAAACAAAAGATTGCTCCGGCAGCTCACGCAGGTCAGGCCCGATCAGTATCGGGTACGTACGGTCCAGCCAGTCGACACGTGCTTCCTCAGCCGAATCCGAAGCGTCCACCGGAATCTTTGGCAGCGGTGCCACCATCGCCGAAAAGAACTGCACATCCACACCGGCATACCGCGGTGGCTCAGTCCACTCATAATCCTCACGGAGCTTCATTCTCAGGTCCGGCAGCGAAGAACGCTGCCCCAGAGCCTCGTCAATCTGGTTGCAGTAACCCTGCAGAGTTGAGATGTTCAGAGTGACCGGTTTGCCACCAGGGAACTCCAGATGAATGTCCTGATATTTGTATGTGTGCTCTTTGTTCTCAAGCAGCAGCCCCACTGGCCCCTGCAGCTCATAGTTCACCACCTGCGGCGACTCCGTCAGGTTCACAACTTCCAGTGTCAAAGACAGAGTGTAGAGGGACGGAGTGTTTCGCAGGGCATTCTGCAGGACGGCACCCACCTGTTCTGACCGCGGCAACTGATAGATTTTCCGCAGACGCAGGCGACCATCCGGAGAATCATACTCAAACACCGCACGACTGCCCGACTGGTCCGAGCCGATCTCTGCCAGCTTCCAGTGCACCATTTCCAGAGTCACACCGCGTTGCTGCAGCAATGCGTCCACTTCTGAGACCGCCGTGGTAAACGTGCGATCGTCGCTGAGATTGTTGCCGATCAGCTGCACCTGCTGATTGGGGTTCTGCAGATCGCGAAACTGCGGCGATGTCAGCCAGACACCCTCGACAGACGCCCCGATCGAACTCAGCTGCACCTGCAATCCGTACCCACTGTCGGCCTGCAGTGAACCCAGCAGCGGCGATGCAGCTTCGTAGTCCGGGAAAGTCAGTGTCGGTGCAGCTGCAGCAGGGTTCGCCGGGTCAGCAGATGGCTGAGCCGTCACGGCAGCCTCCGCACCGGCCGTCAGCTCGCCTGCTGTCTGGCCACCCGACAGATCCGCCCCCGGGTTGTCCCCGGCAATCACTGCGGCATCGCCGTCCTGAGCATCGGGCTCAGGCGGAGGCGGTGCCAGAAAGTTGCTCCACAACCACAGAAAGGTCATGGTAGACAGCAAAAACAGAAACAGTCGTCGGTTTTCCATATGCGACTTGTCAGCTGAGCTTCAGATCGGGCGTTCCGCAAGCGGGGAAAGAACCACGAAAAGCATACAGAAAACCGGCGACGGGCGCGATCTGCCAGCCGGGCCCTTCAGGGATTTCTCGGGGAATTCGGGGAAATGGCGTCAAGGTCCTCGAAAATTCCCTTGTCGCGATTCTTTCTGGCCCGCCGCGGATCAAAAACCCGGCCACTCATCGCCAGAAACACCCCGTCCTCCGAGCCCGCCATCAGGACGCCGATAGCCTGCCCAATATTAAAAATCGCATCCGTGTTGTGGAAAGTCGCCGGCTGCATGGCCCCGGTCAGCACTACCCGGCGATCCGGAAGTCCCACCAGCAGACGCGCCGTCTCGATCATCGTGTCCGTGCCATGAGTAATCACGATCAGTCGCTCAGGCGACCGGCGGACAGCCTGCACTACCAGTTGCCGGTCTGCGTCATCCATGTCCAGACTGTCCTTTCGCAGCAGCGACTGGACCTCATACTCAAACGCAACCGGCAGTTCACGCAGAATCCGCTCCACCCCCGGCGGGCCGACCTCGTACTGGCTGAGCTTGTCGAAGTAGACTTTGTCGATCGTGCCACCAACCGTCAGAAATCTGATACGCATGCGAATCTACTGCTTCCCGGCCTGCCCGGCACCCTGCTGACGCGGTTCTTTTTTGGCCTTTTCAACCTTCAGCTCCAGAGTATTCTGAGCCACTCGACGGATGTCGACCTTCAGCGGAGAACTGTTGTAGGAACCATACAGCGGATCAACCGGGGAACCATGATCCGTGGTGTGGCGAACCATGCCGTCGAAAATCATCAGCTGCGAAATGATCGCCTTGTGCGGTCCATCACAGGCACCATCATCCGGAGTGTACGTGCCCAGCACGAAACTGCCGTCCTCGCCGATCTTCCCCGATGCCGTCGTACCGTGATTCTGAGACAGCAGTTCAACCGTACCCAGCTTCACCGGTGTTCCATCCGCGAAAATCACACGGCCCTTTGTGGGATAGGCACGCGGACGATCCTCACCACAGCCACCTGCCAGCAGCAGGCAGAGCAGAGCCGTTGCAGTCGCCAGACTGCGGTTCGGAAATCGTGGGCAGGCACCACCGCAACGCATCAGTCAATATCCCTCAAAACGCAGCCCGTCACCGCGGTTGCAGAGACTGGAAAGTACCTGAGAACTGATCGACGTTCCCAACGCCCTGGCGCTGCCGTCAACAAAGGCAAACTGACACACTTCGGCATGCCAGCTGCCGAAGGAATAGATCGAGGCACGCGTGTCTCGAGCATTGTGGGCGATGGGAATTCCCGGACCACCCACGCGACAGAAATGCGTCAGATACCGACCCAGCAATGCCGGTCCGTTCCACGGAGCTCTGGATAGCTCCGGCTCAGGAACATGACTTTCACCCAGCAGCAGCGTGTTACTGGTGCCGTCACGCACGTCCGTGATCGTAATCTGATCCATCCACTCCGACTGCAGCTCGAGCGGATCGGACTCGGATGCACGAGGCTTCAGTTTCGGACGACTGGAGATCAACACCCCGGTCCCCCGACCACCCCAGAAAAAATCCGTCTCACGACCAATCGCACCCGGTGAATTGTCCCCATGATTGCCCACATAATCCGTCACCCAGCCACCCGGCACAAACTGACGTCCGATCGGACAGCCACAGGGAGCCAGAACGACGGTCTCTATGTCGTCAGTCACCATCTTCGTGGCGGCACGACGTTCCGGACACGCAAAGGTGCCAACAGAGGATAGCCGCACCGATTTCGGCTGCACTCCATAAGGCTTGTAAAGATCCCACTGTTCAGCCAGTGAGGCTTGTTCAAGATACGGCAGAATGTGACCCACCCAGCTGGGTTCATCCAAAGCCGGCTCTTTCCCGTCCATATTGCCGACATTCTTTTCGCGGTAGCTGATCAGACGAGCCGGCGGGAATTTCTGATGAGCATCATGGAAATTGTGCAGCGCCAGGGCAATCTGCTTCAGATTGTTCAGACACTGTGTCCGGCGGGCCGCAGCGCGAGCCTGCTGAACGGCCGGCAGCAGTATCGCAATCAACATCGCTACAATCGCAATGACCACCAGCAGTTCGATCAGAGTAAACCCGGTCCGGTCCGAAACGCTGCCAATACTGCTCCGGGTCCGTTGTCGTTTCTTCATGCTTGTCATCCGCTGCAGGTCCAGCTACCAATTACCGTGGGAATTCTACGCGTTTTTCGTGAAATCAAACACCTCAGTGATCCATTCACACTTAGAATTCGTTGAATCCTGTCAGCTCTGCTGACATTCTCTGCTGAAAAACTGGAAAATCCCGGGGTTTTTGCCGTCCAGGCCTCCTGAACGGCGGGTGCTGGTCAGATGTTTATGAAGCAATGCCTGGCGATAGTCCTGTTTTTGTGCAGTTGTCTGCCATCGATGGCAGACGAGCAGAACGGCACGGCTGCTGCCGATCATCCGGTCGCGATCGGCCGTTTTGTCACCCTGCCCTCCCCGCTGTCCGATGCCGGCATCAGCACGGTGGCAAAAGTGGCCGCCGGGCTGCATCAGCAGGCTTTGCAGTCCGGGCGATCGGCGGTGCTGGTGCTGCAGATTCCGCCGGGCGCCGGGCGATTTGGGGCTGTCCGGGATCTGATCGCGGTCATGCACGCGCCGCAGTATGCTCAGGTGCGATTCGTGGCATGGCTGCCGCAGTCCGTCTCCGGCAGTCAGCTGGCGGTGGCGCTGGCCTGCCATGAAATTGTGGCTTCCGGTCAGTCAGAACTGGGTGATTTGCGGCAGGGACTGTCTTTGGACCCCGGTGATGAGCAGTTCCTGGTGTCCCTGGCAGACCGCGGTCGGAATGCCGGTTTGTCCGCCGGGGTGATTCGGTCGTTGCTGGATCCGGCTGCGGCTCTGCAGCGGGCGGTGCTGCGTGATGCTGCAGGCCGACAGAGGACACAGTTCGTGACTGAGGACGAGCTGCGCGGTCTGCAGGCTCAGCAGCACGAGATTCTCAGTGTTCAGGAAATACGTGCGGCTGGGACAGCACCTGGTTTCAATGCCGAACGGGCTCAGTCCGCAGGTTTCCTGGTGACCCGTCTGGCAGCGGACCGCGCTGAAGTGGCGCGACAGCTGCGGCTGGCCCCGGAATCCCTGCGCGAGCCGACTGTGGCGGGTGGTGGCCTCGTGCGAATTCTGGAACTGAAGGGAATGCTGGGGCGGGCAACTCGGGATTTCGCCACTCGCGAAATTCGGCGGGCCAAAGCGGATCGCGTGGAGACTCTGGTCGTTCAGGTGGACTCGACGGGCGGAGATTTGGCTGTCTGTCAGGAACTGGCCATGCTGCTGGCCGAGACGGACTCTGAGCAACTGCATACCGTGGCCTGGATTCCTCGGACCGCCACGGGTGCCGCGGCGATGGTGGTGGCCGGTTGTGCCGAAATTGTGCTGAGTCCTGCGGCGGAATGGGGCGGCATTCCGAATGCCGGTCAACCGCCCGCCGCTGTGATGCAGTTCATGACTTCCACGGCGCGTCTGCGGAATCGTTCGGAAGGTTTGCTGCAGGCGATGGTCTCCGGAGCGGAAGCCGTGTTCGAGTGCACCAGCGCTGCTGACGGTCGTCGGGCATGGATGACGGAGGCGGAACGCAGATCACAGCCGCAGGACTGGCAGCCCGGTCAGCAGCTTCCGGAACAAACCACTCCGCAGCAGTCGGATGCGGTCGTATTCACCGGCCAGCGAGCTTTTGAGCTGGGGCTGGCACTGGAACCCTGTGCCGATCTGGATTCGCTGCGGCAGAAGGTTGGAATTCCGGCCGAGCAGGTGCTGACTCCGATCAAACTGACGTGGGTGGATCGATTCGTCACTCTCCTGAATTCCAAAGGTGGCGCGTTCGTCCTGATCACTCTGGGACTGATCTTTCTGTACATCGAGCTGCATGCCCCTTCGGCCATCTTCGGTATTGGTACTGTGCTGTGCTTCTCGCTGTTTTTCTGGAGCCGTTTTTTGGGGGGCACCGCGGGGGTGCTTGAGCTGATCCTGTTTCTGCTGGGATTCGGGCTGCTGGCTCTGGAACTGCTGGTGATCCCTGGATTTGGAGTGTGCGGTCTGAGCGGCATTGTGCTGGTCGTGGCATCGCTGATCATGGCCAGCCAGACATTTGCCGGTCTGACCGCCGGGCAGACGCTGGACCGTGCGGCGCGAGGATTCATGCCGATTGCGGGGGCGCTTGTCACGGTCATCGCCGCCGGGTTTGTGCTGAGTCGGTTTCTGCCCGCACTGCCGTGGCTGAATCGCATGATTCTGACTCCGCCTGGCTACATCCCCGAGGGCCCTCGACTGCGTCCCGACCTGCTGTCAGCAGAGACTGGCGGTCCAGTGCGAATCGGAGCTCGCTGTCAAACGGTGTCTCCACTGCGACCGGCCGGCAAGGTGCAGGTGGGAGATCTGTTGCTGGATGTCGTCAGCGAGGGTGGCTGGGTGGATGCCGGTCAGGCTGTGCAGGTGGTGCAGGTTGAGGGCAATCGAGTGGTCGTGCGTGCGACTTCCGTTTGACAGTCAGGAAATGACAGTTTATGTCACAGGCAGAAAACACAGATTCGACAGCAGCAGGCGAAGCCTCCGCAGGCACAGTAACGCTGGTTCCGGAAATCCGCCAGCGTCTGCTGGAACTGGTGGCTCGCAGTCAGCAGGTGATGGCTCACGGCTGGATGATTCGGACCTTCATCAAGCACTGTGATGAGGTTGAGGACTTCCCTGAGCTGAACGAGATGGCGCGAACGATTTTTGATGTCTTCCGTGCCGTGGAGACTCAGACAGAAGATCCCGTCAATTATTTTCGCACTGTCCGCAAGAAGCTGGCGAAGCTGAAGTCTGCGGCTGAGCAGTTTCAAAAGGATGCCTGGCACGCCTCGACTCATACCAACTTCCAGCAGTGTGCAGTTGCGGCGAAATTTCTAGGCCAGCAACTGGAGGAGCTGCTGCAGCAGGCTGAAGCTGTGTTGCCGCGACCGGTGCCACCAAAGATCACTCTGCCAGGCCGACCTCCGGCGTCCTGATTCCTGACACAGTCGACGCAGTTTCAACTGAAACCTCACTCGGATGTCCCCTGCCCTGCAGTTCGGGCCGTCCTGCGCAACATGTGTCCGAAAAGCCCGACGCTCGCTGGTGAGCTCCTGCGGTGCGGGAGCGGGCGCCGGCAGCGACGTGCAAACAGGCTTTGCCGTTTTTGGCTGCGCCGCGCGGACTCCGGCGATCAGCGTGTTCAGGGGGCCTTCAGCAGATCCACGTGCTGCGCAAAGGGATAATCGGCCGGCCGGTAGCTGATGGCCAGTTCCGGTGTTTCACGTCGCACCCCCCCGGCATGCAGTGATGTCAGGGCTCGGTCGAGGATTCCACCGGTCAGCAAAGTCCGTTCGACCGGATAGGGCGACTGACCGCTGTGCATCATTTTTTCAATAGCCTTCAGCAGATATGCAAAGTGCGGGTATTTCGGCTCTGTTCGTTCGTCAAACACACTGACGGCAATCGGCTGCCCCCTGACCGCGAAGGCAGTTCCTGTGCCTGTCGCACAGGACAACATCAACTGTGCGCCGCGGAACCCGTCGCGGTGTTCCCAGAGAAACAGTACGGCCTCTGCATCCTGTCGCATGTCGGCACCGCTGACGTGCGGGACCGCGCTGAAGGCAGCTTCCAGCAGATCACGACGCACCACGCCATCATCGACGGCCCGCCACAGCGCGGCACCCCGCAGTGCCTGAACCCAGCGAACCCCCGTTTCCGCTCCCCGCCGCCGCTCAATATGCCACTGCAGAAATTCCAGCGCGTGAATCCCGTAAACGTCCAAACCGCTGTAGCCTATGCCCACCGCAGCCTCCAGCTCGCAGTTCAACGGCAGCGTGTCAGGACTCAGTCGATAGCCGACCGGAAGTGACGATCCGGCCAGCAGCGGAATTCGCAGCCGCCGCGCCTCGTTATACATCCACAGACCATCTGCCCATGCCGGTCCCAGGTGCTTGTCGTTAAAGACCGGGACCACGCGACCGTGTTTTTCAAAGGCCGCCGAAATCTCGCTGAAGAATCTGCGGCGCGGATAAAGCTGCTGACCGATTTCGCTGAACGGATAATCGCCGTGCTCACCGATGCTCAGCACGCCATCCACAGCGATGCCCGAACCACCAGATGTCAGTGCCTGCTCAATCGTGCTGAAAATCGGAATCCCAAAACGACGACTGATATCGCGAGCCATGTCGTCGGAAACGAACTGATCAACGTACATGGATGCCAGTTTCAGTTGCGGTCCGGGACCGCCCTTCTGCTCCCAGCCCTCCAATATCTTTCCGAGGATGACATCCGCATGTGAAAAGGGACGGTAGATCGTGACAATTCCTGCGACGCGGGGGACGGCAGCCTGAACTGACGGCCGGGGAATGGCCTGCAAATGGGGGGCAGCAAACACAGTGGCTGCGGAAGCGGCAGCAGCCGTCAGCAGGCGACGACGAGTCAGCTCAGACATGTTGGGCTCCGAAAACTGCAGAATTGAAACGTGCTGAGCTTACCTGCCGGAGTCCGGGCGTGTCCAGCGGATGAGATTCTGCGGGAAGCTGCTACACTGCTGGTCCGAGTCGCGGGTATGCAGAGTGTTGCGAGTGTGCTCGATCTTCCGGTTCGCTGAAAGCGTGTCCATGTCTGGTATTCCTGATTTCAATCTGCAGTGCCATGCGGCGGCACAGCACCTGGTGGAACTGTCCCTTTCTGAGGATTTGCAGGACATCGGGGACCTGACCAGTTTCAGCACAATTCCCGAGCAGTTGACGGCGACGGTGCAGCTGGTGGCGCGGCAGAGTGGAGTGTTGAGTGGACTGGCGATACTGCCGCTGGTGTTTGAGCGATTGCCGGGAGGTGTACAGTCAGTCCTGTATCTGCAGGACGGCGCTGCGGTGCACGCGGGGACGGTGATTGCTGACATCAGTGGCCCGGTTCGAAGTCTGCTGATCGGTGAGCGGACGGTGCTGAACTTTGTCTCCCATCTCAGCGGTATCTCCAGTCGCACGGCTGAGTTTGTGCGGCGTGTGGAGGGGACGTCGGCCGTCATTCTGGACACCCGGAAAACACTTCCCGGGTACCGCGCGCTGCAGAAATATGCTGTGCGTTGTGGTGGTGGAGTAAATCATCGGATGGGGCTGTATGATGGAGTGCTGATCAAGGACAATCATCTGGCGGCGCGGGGTGAGCGGAGCTGTGCGGCGGCTGTTGCCGACGCGCGGCAGTGGACGACCGAGCGTGGTTTGCCGTCGGCAGTGGAAATTGAGGTTGATACACTGGAGCAACTGCGGGACGCGCTGCAGGCAAAACCGGAGATCGTACTGCTCGACAATATGTCACCGGAGGTACTGCAGCAGGCTGTGCGGATTCGCAATCAGCTGAGTGCAGGGACGCGGCTGGAGGCGTCGGGGGGGGTGAATCTGGAGACAGTGCGTTTGATTGCGGAGACGGGAGTGGAGCGGATCAGCGTGGGCAGTCTGACGCATTCGTCTCCGGCGCTGGATCTGGGTTTTGACTGGCCATGGAATCGGCAGATTCGTCACTGACGGATGCTGTGGCTTGCGAATCGAGTCCGATTTTTCTGGACAATGCAGAACATGAAAATAATCATGTAGTGCATGTTTGAATTCCACCCTGCAAATCCGCACGACCATTTTTTTCGCCGTACGTTTGACGTGCTGCCCAACGCTCGCGCGCTGCTCAAAAGCCAGTTGCCCGCAGAACTGGTGGCAAAACTGGACCTGCAGTCCATCCAGCCCGCCAAAGAGACCTTCCTGACGGCTACAGACAACGAAAGTCGGCTCGACCTGCTGTTTACTGCCAGACTTCTGGACGGAACGTCATTACTGATTTATCTGCTGCTGGAACACAAAAGCTGGGTTGATCGTCGGATTGCCCTGCAATTGCTCAAATATGTGCTCAGAATTCAGGAATGGCGGGACCGCAACGGACAACCGCCGTGTGTTGTGATACCGCTGGTGGTGTACCAGGGAACGCAGGAGTGGGACGAGCCGACATCGCTCCGTCACAAAGTGAACGCTGATCAGGACTTGCAGGGCTTTGTTCCGGACATGCAGGTCATTCTTGTGGATCTCGGTGGCGTAAAGTCCTCATTCCTGCCGGAACTTCCGGAACTGGAAGCTCGCATTCGTGCCATGCAAATCGCGCGACGGTCGGAACTGCCGTATCATTCAACAGTTGCAATTTTTGAACTTCTGCAGGGTTGGGAAAAAAGTGATTCACAAAACGATGCTCTGAACGATATCGTAGTGTATCTGTGCTCTGTGTTTGATGCGAAGAATCTGCACTGGCTGACTCAGGCCTTCAGGGCCGGTCAGGCACCTGGATCGGGAAAACTCATGCCAAACTGCCTGGAAGCATTATTTGAACAGTGTGTCAAGCAGGGTGTACAACAAGGTGTTGAGCAAGGTATAGAGCAAGGTATAGAGCAAGGTATCGAGCAAGGCATCAAACAAGGGCTGACTCAGGGCAGGGTCGTAGGCAGCATCCAGACGATGCAGCGCATGCTCAATCTGCCGATCACTCCTGAACCTGAACTGCTGTCCCGATCTCTGGACGAACTGCGGGCGATCGCGGCTCAGCTGGAATCCAGTGCAGGAAAACGCTGACCAGCCGCGGCAAGCTTTGAAAATCCCATGCACGTTGCCTCGCGCCGCAGTTCGGGGAAACTCATGCCAAACTGCCTCGGAGTAAAGGCAAGGTCATCTGCAGCATCCGGATGCTGCAGCGCACGGTTGATCAGCCCGGTATGACCGTCCCGGAACTCCTGCCATTGTCGCAGGACAAGCTCTGTCGCGTCGCAGTTCGAAAGTCGCGGCATGCACAGCTGGCGGTCCCGGCTGTCCTGATCAGCAGACTGACCTGAGTGGTGCACCGCGCACAATCTGGAACAGTCGGCAAAACACTCAGGACTCGCCCCCTGCGGCAACTTCGGCTGACTTTGCCTGCTCTGCCGATTGCAGCATCTGCCTCGTCCTTACCGGTCCGCTAAGGTCTGCGGATTGGGAAGCCGTTCCCCGAAAGAACTGGTTTTCCGGCGGTTATCGCCGGGAGGCCAGTGATTGCGGCGAAAACTGCCGACGATAAACAGGTCATTCGGTTTGCTGTGCTTTTTCCTGCTCAGGCCCCGACCCAATGACTCAGACTACCAAGAAAAAACGACCATCCTCTCGGCTGCAGACGCCGCTGGAAACATATCTCCGTGAGATCAACGAAACCGCCCTGCTGACGGCTGATGATGAGAAGGAACTCTCCAACCGCATTTCTCAGGGCGACGCTGCCGCTCGCGATCGCATGGTGCGCGCCAATTTGAGGCTCGTCGTCAACATCGCTCGCGGGTACACCGGCAAAGGCCTGCCCCTGCAGGATCTGATCGAAGAGGGCAACCTGGGACTGCTTCGTGCCGTCGAAGGGTTCGACCCCAACATGAACACTCGCTTCAGCACCTATGCCAGCTACTGGATCAAGCAGTCCATCAAGCGGGCCCTGGTGAATTCTGCCAAGACCATCCGCATTCCCGCCTACATGGTCGAGCTGCTGTCAAAGTGGCGTCGTGCCTCGGCGAAACTGGCGGATGAACTCAATCGCACTCCCACCCCTGAAGATATTGCCCGGGAACTGGGCATCCCCCGCAAGAAACTGCGGATCGTCAAGAAAGCCATCACACTTTACAACGCGTCACCCAATCCGGAACCGGAAGATGGCGGGCTGACGCTGGGGGATATCGTTCCTGATGAACGCATCCGCGGCCCCGAAGACGAACTGATCAATACTGACAACCTCACCCACGTCTCACGATTGCTGGACGAAATGGATCCCCGGGAAGCCACCATCCTGAAAATGCGGTTCGGTCTCGATGACTGTGAACCACAGACTCTGAAGGAAATCGGTGAATCCCTTGGATTGACTCGCGAGCGCGTGCGTCAGATCGAAAGTGAAGCTCTGCGAAGACTTTACAAAAGTCTGAACGGAGACAATTGACGCCGCATCCTGACCGATGCGGCTGGACTTTCCTGCGGCAGTGATTCTGCTGACTGCCGCCGTCCGCCGGCCGGTTGCCTCACGAACCAAATTGTTCCACGAGCATTTTCTGCCCTCGATCCGCGGTTGAGCACGGATCAACCTGCCAGACACCCGCCCCCGGTGTGCAGGTTTTCGAGGACAGTACAGCAACCGGCCGGCCAGCCTGATGAGACTGGTCTCAGGGCTCTCCAGATTAAAAAAACTGCCCAGGTTCACTCTGCAGGCAGCGACCATCAACCGATCCCCCCATGGAAAACCAGCAAAAAGTGCGGGTTTTCAGAGGACCTTGCGGATTCTGCCGGTTTTTCGGTAGAAAACACCTGCGGATCAGGGGGACATGTTCGTCCCGCGATACCGGGGAATCCAACAGGGTATGGGCAGGGATGCTGCACTGGCTTCGTCGAAGGTTCTGCGCCGATCTGGCGATTGATCTGGGCACTACGTCCACTCAGATCGGTCGGCCGGGGGACGGCGTGCGCCTCGATGAGCCCTCCGTCGTCGCTGTATCCCGTACCGGTGGTCGCGTTGCCGGCCGCGGTACAGCCGTCGGTAAGCTGGCATGGCAGATGCTCGGCAGAACTCCGGACAGCATTCAGGCTGTTCGTCCCATTCGGCACGGGGTGATCAGTGACTTTGAATTGTGCGAAACAATGCTGCGTTACTTCCTCCGCAAGGTCGCGGAAGGTTCACGCGGGCTGCGACCTCGAGTTTTGATTGCGGTTCCGGGCTGCATCACGGCAGTGGAACGTCGAGCAGTCTTTAACAGTGCGGAACGAGCCGGTGCTGGTCGCATCTGGCTGATCGAGGATTCGCGTGCTGCCGGGATTGGTGCCGGACTGCCGGTGGCTGAGCCTCTGGCTTCAATGGTCTGCGATATCGGCGGCGGCACGACGGAAATCGCAGTAATGAGCCTTGCGGACGTGGTGGCTGCGCAGTCCATCCGGGTGGCAGGTGACGCCTTTGATGAAGCCATAGTTCGCTGGCTGCGCCGCCGCTATTCTCTGCGTATCGGCGAACTGTCTGCTGAACAGCTTAAGATCGCCATAGGCAGCGCAGCTGTACTGGATCATGAACTGACACACGAGGTCAGCGGACTGGATACCGCCAGCGGCATTCCACGACGCGCCCTGGTCACCAGTGAAGAAGTACGAGAAGCACTGGCGGAACCGCTGCAGGAAATTGTGGATGCCGTGCGCCGCACGATTGAACGCTGCCCGCCCGAACTGATCGCTGATCTGGCCGATACCGGAATGGTGCTGACAGGTGGCGGGGCACTGCTGCGAGGCATCGATCGATTCCTCTGTCGCCAGCTTGGGATTCCCGTGCGGATTGCTGATGCCCCGCGGACCGCTGTCGTACGCGGGGCCATGATCTGCCTCGATCATCTCGATCGCTGGCGCGGCGGACTGGATGACGGATTGCGGGCGGCCTGAGACCTGATATGCGGACGGGCTGAAATACTGAGGTGCGCTGATGCAGGCTGAATCCGGAAGATTGCGAATGTGGCTGGCAGCCTGCTGCCTTGCCATGCTGTCGCTTTCGGCTGCCGCCGCCGATCGGCTGGGACTGCTCAGGTCCCTGCGCCCGGTACTGCTTGATCTGGCCAGCCCGGGAAGGCTGCTGGTGCGTTCACAGTCCGGCACAGCTGATAATCGAACAACCATTCCGACCGGCCTGAACGCCTCAGGGGAAAAGACACTTCAGGCCGAAATGCTCGAACAGCAGCAAGTACTGCGACGGCTGATGATTGAGAATGCCCGCCTGCGTCGTGAGCTGCAGCGGGATCGACAGCGGTTTGGTGCGGAAGACCCGCAGGAAGTTCGATCAGCATTGCTGCAGATGACACTGCTGCCCGCGCAGGTGCTGAGCTGTCGTGACGGCCTGCCGGCTGATTTGCGGGAATTGCTGGTGGCTGCCGGACGTGCACGCGGGCTGACGCGATCGGAACTGGTCGTCCAGGGCCCGGGCGGAATTGTTGATGTCGGACGGGCTCAGTCCGTCCAGCCCGGTGACCGAGTCCTCGACGGGCTGGCCGTTGTCGGCCGGATCGAAAAGTCGGCTCGCTGGGTCAGCCTCGTGCAGCCGATCTCCGCCAGCGGTTTTCGTGCCAATGTGCAACTGCTGCGGAGGACCACTGACGGTGCTCTGTTCGCCGCCCGTGGAATTCTTGAAGGCGTCGGGGAACCTGACTGCCGACTCACCGGCATCGCCGCCACGGAGGCTGTCGCAGTCGGTGATGAAGTGGTTGCCACTGACATCGAAGGGCTGCGCGGACCACATTTGTATTTCGGGAAAGTTGTGCACGCCAATTTCCTCGCCGGAGGACAGTGGGATATTCGAGTCACTCCGGCCGTACGACTGGACGAACTGCGTGATGTGCAAATTCTGCACTGGGAACTGCAGCCCGCAGAACAGTCCGTGACAACTGCGGAGCCCCCCCGACGATGAAACCGGTACTCGCTGCAGTGATCTGCGCATGGCTGGCCCTGATGCTGGAAGTTTCCTGCACCGATCTGATTCCTCGCGGCGCTCTGTTCCTGCCCGTCGTCTGCGCTGTGCTGACGTGGCAGCCGGGAGTCCGACTGCTGCTGGCTGGAGGATTGTTGCTGCTGCTGGACTGGATCGCCCGTCCGACACTGCTGCCTGCGGTACCACTGCTGCTGCCCTTTGGCCTCCTGCTGGTTGTACCGCCTGCCCCCAGACGCCAGTACGGCGTCGGGCGGAGACTGCGACTGCCGACTCCCCTGCAGATTCCCGTGCTGACCATGGCGGCTGCTGCGCTGCAGTGCCTCGCCGGTTTGTCATACGTTAAGCTGCCGACCACTGCTGAGTTGCTGCTGCTGGCCAGTCGTGATCTCACGCCATTGCTGCTGGCGGCATTGCCCGTCAGTGCCGTGCTGGCACTGCTGCTGCGACTTGCTGACGAGACCGGACTGCGGCGACCGTTCAATTCTGAGTTGCAGCGGATATGAGAAATTCCCTGCGACATCCGCTGTTCCACGATGCCCGGAATTCGCCAGCGGCGGAGGCTGCACCGCGTCTCCGACTGCCCGCCGCACTGCTGATTCTGACGCTGATCGCAGTGCTGGTACGAGTGGCATGGGTGCAGTCACAGCTGCCCGATGACTACCTGCAGGCGCTCGCTGTCACCACAACGGAAGAAGAACTGCTGACGGCTCGCAACGGACAGATACTCGCTGATACCACCGTGCTCGCACGCGATGAAGACCAGTGGGCACTGCAGATTCATTACCGCTGGCTGGAACAGCAGCCGGAATCCACATGGCTGAAGCAGCAGTTGCGGCAGCGACTGAGCCGCGAGGAACGCCGTGATGCCGTTCTCGTTCGCAGCACCGAACAGAAAATTCTGAACGAACGGCACCTGATGCTGCAGGCTGTCGCCAGTGCCACCGGAGTTTCCAGTGAGGAAATTGAGGCGCGGCGAAAACAGATTGAAGCGCGGGTCCGCGGGATCATCGACCGCGTCAATCGGCCAGAACAGGTCGCAGCAGATGCCGCAGCAGACGAAGCTGAAGATGCAGACAGCAGCGGACTGCTGCTGCGGCTGGCTGCTGCCATTCGCTCGGCTCTCACAACAGCCCCCCGGCGATCCGCCGCAGAACGCATTTTCGTACGGGAGGAAGAGACGTGGCATCAACTGCTGCCGGAAATCTCTGCTCGTGCGGCTGCCGTCATCAGCGAACATCCTGAGCGATTTCCGGGCGTCCGCGTGCAGGCACACAGCCGTCGCGTATACCCGCACCCTGATTTCGCCGTGCACGTGGTCGGTGCCAGAACTCGACCGGACGCTGCATCCGCAGTTCAATCAACAGTCACTGCTGCCGACCCGGCAGACAAGCCGCAGCAGCCTGCCACCGTCGGAAGATTCGGCGTGGAAAAAAGTTACGATGCGGTGCTCAGTGGCATGCCCGGTGTCCGACGCGTTGTGCGTGATCGGCGCCAGCGCGTTATCTCCAGCGAAATCCTGCGGCAACCCGTGGCCGGACGCGATGTGCTGCTGACCCTCGACCCGGAGCTGCAGCAGCTGGCCGAACAGTTGCTGGCGGAATCGCTCGGCGACACCGAACGCAGCCTGCTGCCCGCCCCGGAAGATCCCCTCGAATCCGCTGACCCGGATGCACCGCCGGAACCCGAGCTGACGCCGGTCGGCGGCAGCGTCGTGGTGATGGAAGCCGACAGCGGACGACTGCTGGCACTCGCCAGTGCTCCCGAATTTGACCTCACACTCTTTACCCAGGGCTCACAGACCGCCTGGGAAGCTGCCAACAGCGACACTCGAAGGCCATTTGTCAGCCGCTTCCACGCCATGGCGATCCCCCCAGGGTCCGTCTGGAAAATTGCCACCGCCATCTCAGCCCTTGAAACCGGCACCTGCACTCCGCAGATGGAAATTGTCTGCCGCGGATTCCTCCAAAACCCCGATGAACACCGCTGCCTCATCTTCCGTGCCTGGGGAGTCGGACACGGGCCAGTCAATTTGCGCGGAGCACTCGCACAGTCCTGCAACGTCTGGTTCTTCAACGCCGCTCAGCAGATGGGTATTGAACCACAGGCCACGTGGGCCGACAGACTGGAATTCGGACGCAGGACCGGCGTCGATCTGCCGTTCGAACGATCCGGCACCCTGCCTGCCCGCCCGCCCGCCAATGCAACTGATGCGGTACGCAGACGATTCGCCCGGGAAGCTCTGGGGTTTTCCATCGGACAGTCCCGACTCACCACAACTCCCCTGCAGATTGCTCGACTGCTGGCTGTGGTGGCCAATCGAGGCTGGCTGGTGGTGCCTCATGTCGTCAGCGACGAAGGGGCAGCAAGACACCTGGAAGATGCTGCTCTCACGCCCTGGAACAGCACGCGAGTTCGAATTGCGGGATTGTCCGTCGCCACACTGCAGGCAATTCACGAGGGACTTGTGGACGGTGTCTCAAATCCAGCAGGCACTGCGCATCGAACGGTGCACCTGGCGGGCCCGACAGCAGCAGGCAAGACCGGCACAGCGGAGGCCGGAGCAGGTCGGGCTGACCATGCCTGGTTCGCCGGATACTTCCCGGCAGAAAATCCAGAATATGTTGTCGTGGTGGCGCTGGAGCACGGAGGGTCCGGGGCCCGCGCTGCGGGCCCCGTCGCCAGAGAACTTTTCAAACTGCTGCAGGCCAGACTGAAAACTGAACAACTGCAGACTAACTGAAACCTGAGCGATGAACCGGGAGTCTCAGGCCTGAGCCCCTTCAGCATTCTCTGCCAACCTGGCCGCTGCACGACGGCGACGTGCTGCGACGATGGCTGCTGCCGCGAACAGACCAGCAGTGGCAACCGCCGACGGCTCCGGAACAGCAGTCGCCAATTCGGCGTTCTCGATGCTGAGGGCTGTTGTCGCCAGCTGGTTGTCGACGGCAATAATTGCCTGGATCAGAAGACGAGCCAGTGCCGGCATCAGCAGCCGGAAAGCCCGCACGAGAAGAACCGGAAGGAAATGGCGCGCTATTTGGGGTCTGCAGCATGCCTGCGGCGAGTCTGGCAGCCGTTGGGGTGGTCGGGTGGGCTGCAATTG
>SXGQ01548412.1_pt1 | contig 20361 bp, 15 predicted proteins | sample 3178371 | NCBI WGS metagenome assembly SXGQ01 (sample SAMN11356859, study PRJNA531348) | freshwater metagenome | isolation source: freshwater sample F1-20 | place: China: Fuxian Lake, Yuxi | collected 2017-12-25 | reverse complement strand
GCAACAGGTAAAATAACGGTAAATAAAAACACATTGACGTTAGTAACTAGTAATGATAATCAAACACTTTGTGTCAATACACCTAGCTCAAACATTATTTATTCAACTTCGGGCGCTACAGGAGCAACGTTTACAGGTTTACCTTTGGGTGTATCGGGTTATTTTGGTTCTTCTTTGACTAATCCGAACAGTAAAAACCAAGTTAATATCGGTGGAACACCTTCAGTAGCTGGTACGTATACCTATAAAGTAACCTTAACAGGAGGTTGTGGTGTTACAACTACAACAGGAATACTAACAGTTTTACCAAAAAACACGATTACATTATCGTCTGCAACTGGAACTAATGCACAAACAAAATGTGTAAACACAGCAATTGCGAATATTACGTATAAAACAGTTTCAGCTACAGGAGCAACATTTGCTAATTTACCAGCAGGAGTAATAGGTAAATGGGAAAATAATGTAGTTACTATCAGTGGTACACCTACAGTGGCTGGATTATATACATATACTGTAACGTTAACAGGAGGTTGTGCGGCAGTAACAACAACAGGAACAATTAATTCAACTTTGAATACCATTGTTTTATCTTCAGCAGTAGGTACAGATAATCAAACAAAATGTATCAATACTGCTATTACTCCAATCACGTATACAACTAGTATTGCTACTGGTGCAACTGTAACTGGTTTACCAACAGGAGTAAAGGGAGTATGGGGAGCTAACAAATTAACAATTAGTGGAACACCAACAGTTGCCGATACTTTTGAATATACCGTTACGTTAATAGGCGGTTGTTCTCTTGTTACCCAAAAAGGTATATTGATTGTTAATCCAGTAAATACAGTAAAATTAAGTACAGTAGGTTCTAACATACAAACCGTTTGTGCTAACTCAACTATTACTTCGATTATTTATACAACAACTGGAGCTACAGGAGCTACATATACAGGTTTACCAGCAGGTGTAAAAGGAATTTATTCTAATGGAGTTATTACAATCAGTGGAACACCAACAGTTGCGGGTATTTATTCTTATACTGTAATGTTAAATGGAGGTTGCACAGCAGTTTCTGTTAAAGGTACAATAACTGTTAATCAGTTGACTACTATTGCATTATCTTCAACTAATGGTGCAAATTTACAACAAGTATGTGCTAATAGTTCACTTACACCGATAGGATATAAAACGACAGGCGCTACTAGTGTAACTTTTATAAACTTACCAACAGGGGTAAAAGGAACCTATTCTGGAGGAGTTGTTACCATAAGTGGAATACCAACAGTTGTGAAAACCTATACTTACCAAGTAATAGCAACAGGTCAATGTAATCCAGTTTCATTATCAGGAACAATAACTGTTAATCCAGCAAATTCTATTGTTTTACAACGTGGATCAGGTTCAACCTCTCAGAAAGTATGTGCTAATAGTTTACTTACGCCAATTAAATATGAAACAACAGGAGCTACAGGAGCAACAATTTCTGGATTACCACCAGGTGTAAAAGGAATTTATTCTGCGGGAGTTGTTACAATCAGTGGAACACCAACAGTTGCTGGAAGCTATTCTTACTCAGTATTGTTAACAGGAGGTTGCACAGTAGTAAAAACTCAAGGAACAATATCTGTAGATGCGATGAACACCTTAACTTTAGCTTCAGGTACAGCAATTCAAACTAAAAATATAAATACAGCTATATCTTCAGTTATATTTACAACAACAGGTCTTGGTACTTTTAATGTTAAAGGTCTTTTACCAAAAGGGGTTACCTCTACTATTTCAGGTGGAAAAATTACAATAGCAGGAACACCAATTGTCGCAGGAGTTTATTCTTATCAAATTGAATTTCTAGGATCATGCTCTACCAAAACTGCAAATGGAACTATTACTGTAATAGATCCAAAGGCACCAACTCCATCAAACCCAATAAATAATTTCCTTCCAACTAATTCTATTGTTACTGTTCAAACGTATCCAAATCCGTTTACATTAACTTTTAGATTGAAAATGGAAACGAATAGCGATGCACCAGTAAATATTCGATTAATGGATATTGGAGGAAGAATTATTGAAAATCATGAGCTTCCTGTAAACGATCTTTTAAATAAAGAATTTGGAACTGATTGCATAGCAGGAGTCTATCTAGTGGTTGTAACACAAGGACAATCTGTAAATACACTTCGACTGGTAAAACAGTAGTGATTTAGTATTTAAATAGAAATTATTTTTAAAGCCAATGAAGATTATATTTATTTTCATTGGCTTTTTTAATGGATATAACTTTTATTATTCAACGCTCAATTTGCGAAAGTGAATTAAGAAGAAAAAGTATAAACTTAAAATCCCCATCGAGTATGTTCTCAATGGGGATTTTTAATATCTCTCAGCCTCAACTTCGACAAGCTCAGTTTTCGTTAATAAATCTCAACCTCAATCTCTGTCTCAACCTCAATCTCAACCTTAATTTAAGCCAAAGCCTGTTTCAAATCTTCAATTAAATCCTCAACATCTTCGATACCAACACTTAAACGAATCAACGAATCAACAACACCTGTTTTTTCTCTTTCTTCTTTTGGAATAGAAGCGTGTGTCATTGTAGCTGGGTGACCAATTAACGATTCAACACCACCTAACGATTCAGCTAAAGCAAATAATTCTACTTTTTTTACAATCTCGTGAGCATCTTCCATTTTATTTCCTTTCAGTGTGAATGAAATCATTCCACCGAAACCTCTCATTTGTTTTTTAGCCACATCGTGATTGGGATGTGTTTCAAAACCAGGCCAATAAACATTGTCAATTTTTGGATGGGTAGTTAAGAAATGAGCGATTTTTTCTCCGTTTTCACAGTGACGTTGCATACGAATATGTAATGTTTTAATTCCTCTTAAAACTAAAAATGAATCCATAGGAGCAGTAACAGCACCTGTTGAATTTTGAATACGGTACATTTCTTTTGCGATTTCATCATCTGCAGTAACTAAAGCTCCCATTACAACATCTGAATGTCCACCTAAGTATTTTGTTACAGAGTGCATCACAATGTCAGCACCTAAGTCCAATGGATTCTGTAAATAAGGAGTTGCAAAAGTATTATCAACAGCTAACATTGCATTTGCTTTTTTAGCCACTTTCGCCATTTCTTCGATGTCGATAATGTTCATCATTGGGTTTGTTGGCGTTTCAACCCAAATCAATTTTGTATTTTCATTTACTAATGCTTCCACATTAGCCACATTATTCATGTCAACAAAATGAAATTTGATTCCGTATTTTTCAAAAATAGTTTTGAATATTCTGTAAGACCCACCGTATAAGTCGTTCGTAGAAATAACTTCATCTCCTGGATTCAGCATTTTAATTACACAATCAATAGCTGCTAAACCAGAACCAAAACAAGCTCCATGTTTTCCATTTTCGATTGCTGCAATGTTTTTTTCCAACGCGTGACGCGTAGGATTTAATGTTCTAGAATATTCATATCCTTTGTGATTACCAACACCATCCTGAACATAAGTAGATGTTTGATAAATTGGAGTCATTATAGCTCCCGTAGATTCGTCTGGATGAACACCTGCGTGAATTGCTTTTGTACCGAATTTCATGTATTTGAGTTTTATGTTTTTAATTCTGATTTCTAAGAACAAAGTTAATAGAAATCTTATAAATAGAGAAGGTCTTTTTTTAGATTGAAAACCCATGAAAATTTAAATTTATATTTTAATTTTTCATGGGTTTTATAATTTTTTAATAATGTTAAGTATCTCATTTAGAGAAACAACTTCTATAGTAGGTTTTAAAAAATAGCTTTCTGTTTCTGGCACAACAACATAACAATGTTTTAGCCCTAAATCATTTATGCTTATTTCATTTCCGATACTAATTTTTGGATTTGAATTGAATTTTATTTCAATTCCTATAATTGGTTTTAAATTTCTACACACAATTAAATCCAACTCTGCTCCTTGTTGCGTTCGATAGTAATTTAAGGTATAGCCATCTGGTAATACTCCGTTTATTTGCTCGATTACATAGCCTTCCCATGAATTACCGATTACTGGATTACCAAATAGGTGTTCCAGATCATCTATTTCTAATAAACTATGTAACAATCCAGTATCTCTGATGTATATTTTGGGAGATTTTACCAATCGTTTACTGGTATTAAAGTAATAAGGCTCTAAAAGGCGAACGATATATGCATGTTCTAAAAAGTCTATTTGTTTTTTAATAGTTGGACCACTTAACCCAAGTGATTTTGATAAAAGTTGATGATTCAATTGTTGACCGTGAACATGGCTAATCATTCTAAAAAGTCGATGTATGTCTGTTATTTTACTTTGCAAACCCAATAAAGGTAAATCTCTTTCAATGTAGGTTTGAATAAAAGATCTTCTCCATCTTTTGCTTTTTGAAATAGATTCGGTTAATAACGCTTCTGGATAACCGCCGTTTAACCAATGTTTTTGATATGAAATAAGTGATTTAATTTCTTCAAAATGAAATGGGGTTAATTCTTTATAATAGATTCTACCTGCTAACGATTCGGAACTATCTCTTATTAATTCCGGCGATGCAGAACCTAATAATATAAAGCGTGCAGGCTCTCTTTTTTGGTCTATTGCTGCTCGTATAATTGGAAACAATTCTTTTTTGATTTGTACTTCATCAATGATGATGCATTTATCTTGATTATTTTCAAAAAATAGCATCGGATCTGTAAGTTTTGCTAAATCTCTCGGATTTTCTAAATCTAATAAAACAGTTTCTTTTTTAATTTCTTTCAATAATAATTTAGCAATGGTAGTTTTCCCAACTTGTCTTGGTCCAACAATACCTAAAACTGGGAACTCATCGATTATTTCCAGTAATTCATTAAAAATATATCTTGCTATCATGATGCAAATATACGATAAAAACCCATGTAAAATTAAAGTTTAATTTTAATTTTACATGGGTTTTATTTATAGCTAATAAGCTTTGTTTATATCATCCCCTCCAAAGGGGAAGAAGTTCATACATATTTTTTAGTGTAAATTTCGGATTTCTATGTCTTCCCCCTTCGGAGAGGGCTAGGGGAGGATTTTGTATCGTCCAAAAATAAAGTGGTTAGGTTGATTTTTTCATGTCATTTCATTTCTCCAATCGTCTAAAACCTAAAACGGAGGTTGCATCGTATTTTCGAATACACACTTGGTCGTCTTGATTTCCACCTAAACAGATAATTTCATTTGTTTCTTCGTCTTTTCCGATGAAGATCGATACATGGCCTTTCCAAGAGTTGGGATCTTCTCTCCAAAAAATAACGATGTCTCCTGGTTGAGGTTCAGTTATCGTTTTCCCTACTTCTAACCACGATTTTGCTGTAGGTTTTATTTTTAAATCGAAGCCAGCTTGTTTAGCGCAATAGCCTACAAATACACTGCACCAAGCAACTTCATCGTTTTTTATTTTTCCATTTCCTGTTTCTTTGAAAAATTGTATAATTATTTTATTGTTGTCCTTCCCAACAATTTCTTTTAAACCGTAAAATTTTCGAGCTTGCGTAACCAAAGGTTTTATTAATAAAGAGTTATCACAAATTTCAAGTGAAGCAAGATCATTCAAAAAAGGTTCGGTTGAACTTGCCCAAGAAATGTTTTTAGTCGCAACTACTTGGATCGTATTATTATTCTTTCTACTTGGTCGAATAGCAGAAATGATTTTATTTTTTTCATTTGTATTTTTAATAAATGCTGCGACTTCCGTTTCTTCCATTCCATTGTTGGTAATAAAATAACTGATTTGAACTCCATCCGAAGACGTAATTACCAACCTGCCCATTTTTGCATCAATAGGAATGGAAAGCAGTGTTTTTGAATCAATTTGTGCCTTTTTTACCGAAGAAATAGGAGTAACTTTTTTATTAAATTCGTTGCTTACTAAATCGTAATTGTAAAACTCGACTTTCATACAAGAGGGAATTTCATCAAACAAAAGATTTATTTTATTATTCGCATTTAACGCACTTTTAGTAGGTAAAAAAGAACTCAATTTTGCACCAAAACTTTTCGGTTCCATTAAGACCAAGGATTCAAACTCGACTAAAGAAATAGGGTTTTCAAGTAATTGATCCGCCTCATTTAGAGGGAAATGAGAATAAATCATTATCGTAGGATCTACTTTAAGCCAATTATTTCCAAGTGAAATATCGCACAAAGATTGAGTTTCTTCGCTCGTCAATTCATTCCAGGAATGTTCCGTTTTTTCAAAACCAAACCCTTTTTGTTTTTTTAGAAAACCGTCAATCGTCCTAATTTTTAAATCTGCAAAACGACCTAAAATTTCAATAGAAGCAGCTAATAATTTACTATTTACAGTTCGCTCTTCACCACTCATTACATTTTTAACCATTTGCTCGTCCAATGATTGATAGTTGGATAGTTTAATATCCTCATTATACGTAACATCTTTCTGAAAATAATCACTAATTGCTTGAAATTTAGTAAATTCTGATTTTTGCTTTTTAATTAAGAAATGAACTAAATCAACCAAATCGATTTTTTCACTAGCTTCAGTATTTGTAACAACCAAATTTGAAATAGGATCTAAATAGAAGGGCATAGTGTATTTCTTTTCGCTAGTCGTTTTAAATAAAAACCCATTTTTATTCGTTAAACTTTGTAGTTTATTTTTGTAAAGTTTGTTATTTATTACAGCAAATGATTTTTCATAAAGAGTTGAAATAAATCCTTTTTCGACGCAATTGAAGTTGATTTTAGTAGAAGTCAATGTGTAAGTACCACTATTACGTTGGACTTTACTTTTGTGAACTAAATTCAAATTCTCCTTCGTTTTGGAATATTTCTTATCAGGAGTATATATCAAATGTTCAAACGTATTGTTTTTATACAACCGTATAATTTCTATTTTATTGGTCGCGTTATTGTTGGGAACAAATATTTGCTTTATTTCCGAATCAACAGATTTCCATGTGTTATCATTTGCAAATAGCGCTGAACTTGAAACAAGTATAGCTATTAGAAGTGTTTTTATCTTTTCCATGACTCAAAAAATGAAGTTATTAATTCTACAATAAGTTTAATTTAAACGCGATTCGTTTGAAGGAGTTTTAAATAAGCTAGCAACATCTGCAATATCTTTTCTTTCCGTTTTGAAGAAAAAATGTGCCCCAGTTTTAATTTTTGAAATGTTTACCGTTTTTTTAAAGGCCTCTTTAGATATATACGCAGCTTTACCGTTTGGCATAACAGCTACTAATGAACATTCTGTATCTGTCAATGGAATTTCATCCCAATCAAACGCATTGAAATTAAAGACAGAACGCTCTTTCTCAAGTATTATATAAAGCAATACTTTATTAATTTTAGGATTAATTTCATTTTCAAAATCAAATTCAAAATCTACTTTCGCAATGATTGAATCGATTTTAATACAGTCAATATTAAAAATCCCGAATTCATTTATTTTAAATGAATTTAATAAATCAGCTTCCAACGTTAAACGTTCTTCTTCCTCATCAATTTTAGCAAACTCGATTTTGTATTTTTCTAATTCACTTTCATATCTTTTAGAAGCTTTTGCTAACTCTTTTCCTGTTAATTCAGGTGAAGCAATCATTGTATATGAGCGATTCATAGTATTATTATCAGAATCTTTATAAGATGAAGTAAAATGAAGTTTAAATTTATTTTCTTCCTCTGAAATTTTTTCAATAGAAATTTTCTCCCAGCTAATTCTTAATGCATCTTGAGGCTCTAAATCATCTTCTGTACTAATAAAATTCCATTTTACATCTTTCCACATTTTAAGATGTGGCATTCTTTTGTAGTCAGAGATTAATTCAAAAATAAATCGAGAAGTATCAATCATCGGACTAATTGGTTCATTTGGTCGAGCGGGCAAGTTTTTTAAAGCATTATCTCGTCGACTATTCGCCATAGTTTTAAACGTTGTCCCTTTGTCCCAATTTACATCATCTTCTAATTGAAAAAGTTTATAATTAGTCGTCGGTTGTATCGCAGAAGCCAATTCAACAGCTATATTTTTGTTTGGCACAATTTTTAAAGGCTCATCATTTTGGAACACTCTTACCTCCATCATTCCAGCAGAAGAAAAGTAATTAGATCGATCATCCTTTAACTGCATTGGAATTCCAGATAAAAATATTTCCCCTGCATTTTGAAATTCTCTAAATTTTAAAGTTACTTTCCCTTTTACTTTTTCCCCATTTTCATTCACCAATACATTTGCTGGAATTTCAATATGCGTTCCTGTTGGTTGATGAAAGACAATTCCATCTTGTGCATCAAATGTTTTTGAAATAAAATCGGTGCTTTTTGCTAGAGGTGGAATTACACCTTCTTGATAATGAGATAAATAAATATAATACCCATAAGCAGCACTTACTATAATAATCGCTAATATAGAAGAAATGATTTTGTATTTTCTATTTGTTTGGATTCCTGTTTTCATGATGCTAAATTTTTAATTATTTTTTAATTAATTGACTGTTACTAATCTCTAAATCAAAGCAATATAGATTCCCATCATAACAACCGACAAGGACATCTAATTTTCCATCCTTATCAATATCTTCTATATAAGGAGGGAATTCAGAATTGGAAGGTAAATTCACTTTATATTGAATTTTACCCGTATTTAAACCAATTAAAAGCATTGGAGATTGACCTGATGCGTGTTCACGATCATATTGTGATAAAATCAAAGCACAAGGCTCATCATTAAAATTTATTTTATTGGAAGCTACTTGACATTGATTAAAATTAAAAGAAGGACCCCAATCTTTATCTTTGTATACTGCATTTTCAATCGGAATTATTTTTACATCTTTTGGATTCGTTGAAGGTTTAATAATTGCTGCACTAGTAATAAAAACATCGGATGTTTGGCTAAGCATTGATCCTCCAAGCGGAATAGGAGAGACCACTTTAGTTATTAATTTTCCATTTGAATTATAAAAAGCAATTTCATCTTTATGGTTTGTTTTTGAAGTCAGTAAAATCATAATTTGACTTTTTTTGCCTTCACCAATGATAAAAGGTTTTTCTCGCGACATATTGGTGAAATAATCACTGTGATCGTCTCTATTAATTTCCCATAACATTTTTCCATTCTTACCATTGTATGCAGAAAAATCACCCCAATTTGTATTATATACAAGATCTTTAACACCATCACCATTTAAATCAACTACAGATGGTTCGTTGAAAAAAATACAATCTTCAGAAAAATGCATTTTAATCTTAAAAAACGTTCTATTTTCACCAAATTTCCATCCAGAAAAATTTTTATGATAAGCACTCCAAATATTTTTTCCTGTAGATGCATCAAGTGCTTCAATTTGCCCTGTTTCCGTAGCATAAACAACACAATTTGTTTCACCCGATTTAATTAAAACAGGTTTATGCTCAATATCTCCAGAAGCTTGGATTCTCCATTTCAATTTACCGTTGTTATCGAGACACAAAAATTCTTCGTTATCGTTTCCAAAGTAGAAAGAATCGTTAAAATGTAAAATACCATTTACATCCATATCACCTAACTGTTTATTTTCCAAATTATCGATGGTATTTCCAGTTTTACTATTTAAAACATAAACACCATTATCTGAATCAAGTGAATAATCTCTAAAATTATTTCCATTTGAACCAATCAAAATTTTTCCATCAGTAATAACGGGGATTGTTCGATAACTTGTAACACCAATTTTTGTTTTCCAGTGTTGCTTAATTGTTGACTTAACAATTATTTTTTTGTTGGGTAGTGATGCGCTTATAGTTACCATAAGCAAAATCAGATAGAATAGATTTTTCATGACATAAAATTTAAATTAAACAAAAACTCGCTATTATTTTGACATTAAAAAGCATATTAAACTTTATAATTAATTATTTTATAGCCTAATTGAAGTAAATTTTATCCATATGAATCTATTTTAATACTAATACGATTAATATGTTTGAATATTACATTGAAATGAAAAATAATTCTTTAAAAAATACGAAATGACCTATTTATCTCAACTCAGAGGATTTAATATGTTGTTAAAAAGATTAAAATTAAGTTCAAGCGGAACGGTCGATTTTGTAATGACGGACATAGTCCGTCTACAAAAAATCTATCAATATCTAAAGTTCCAGCGGAACGGCCGAATTAACAATCGATAATAAATAATTAAACTACTCTAAAAAGGAATTCAACACTCTACTTATTAGTTTACACAACGGATTTCAACCGTCATTAAAATTTGTTAATCCTTCTGGACTTTTAATAAAAAGGTTAAAAATTAAGTTCTAATTCTATAATCGGATCCCAAACAATTTCTTTGAAATTTTGAATTTGGTCTTCTTTTACAACAATCCCATCTTTTTCTAACAATTCTTGCATCAAAGACGGTGGATTGAAGTGCATTTTTCCAGTTAACAATCCATTTCGATTAACTACTCGATGCGCTGGAACATCAGGAAGTGAGTGAGAAGCATTCATCGCCCATCCAACCATTCTACTGGAACGTTTTGAGCCTAAATAATTGGCAATTAATCCATAAGAAGTTACTCTCCCGTTTGGAATTAAACGTACAACTTGAAATACCTGATCAAAAAAGTCTTTGTGTTTGTCGTTGAGAGAAGTCAATTGAAAGATTATTTATCTAAAACCTTTGGAATTCTGAAGTAATCTGAATCTTTTTTAGGTGCATTTTTTAATGCTTCTTTTTGAGTTAAAGAGACAACTGGTATATCTTCACGCAACACATTTACTTCCTCATTCATGAAAATTAATGGTTCAATATTGTCAGTTGGTAATTCAGATAAAACATCCATAAAAGAAATAATTCTCTCCATGTCTTCTTTGATCGCTACTTTTTTATCACCTTCAAATTTTAAACGTGCTAAATGTGCAATGTGATCAACTATTTCGTCTGTAATTTTCATTTTTTCGATTTTTTACTTCGCAAAGATATGTAAAAGACGTTAGATAGTTAGAAGTTAGACATTAGATATTTAGACATTAGATAATAGACATTCAAAAATTAGAGCATTAAGCATCCACAATCTAATAACTAATTACTAAAAACTAATAACTAAAAGCTAGTAAAGGTTCATTCACAACATCGAAACACAATTTCATTAACTCTTCTTCCGTCAACTCTTCTATTTTTGAAACAGGAATGTGAGGATGTATATACACTTTTGAAATTCCTGGACGACCATTTCCAAAAGCGTCTCCTGGATCGGTTAATAATTTGTAATTATTTGTAAATGTGATGGGTACAATTGGTATTTTCAAATTTTTAGCCAATTTAAATGCTCCTTCTTTAAATGGAACCATTACAGGTAAATTAACATCTGGTATTCCACCTTCCGGAAAAATCATCAACGACCATCCTTTTTTGACTGCTTTTTTTGCTTGAATAAAAGATTTTGCAGCTTTTAATTTATCATTTCTGAAAACAGGAATATGTAATTTTCTAAAGTAGGTTCTTAAAAATGGATAATTTAATAATTCACTTTTTCCTAAAAACAATAAATGTGAATTTGGAATAACCGAAGGCATCAAATAAATATCGAGATAGGATGAATGATTTGAAATAACAATGTATGGACCTTCTGGAATAGGGGAATTCTTCATTTTACGAACAGCATACAAACAAAAAATGCGAATTGTCCAACTCCACAACACAAAGAAAAAATGCGTTTTTTTATGCCATTTTTCTTTCAATAAAAGGGTATATAGAAAAGGATAGTAGAAGAGTCCTGTTGTAAAAAAAACAGCTCCTACATACATCTTCCATAAATTCGAAAAAATAGCTTTAAAGTACTTCACCTTTCAAATTTACAAAAAACGATTAAATAAGTGAAAATACTCAAAACCGTTTCTTATTTTCGCATTAAAATTAGTACCCTATGGCACGTATTCTTACAGGAGTCCAAAGTACAGGAACTCCACATTTAGGTAATTTATTAGGAGCTATTCTTCCCGCTATTCAAATGGCAAAAGACCCTTCTAATGAGTCGTTTATGTTTATTGCAGATTTGCATTCGTTGACTCAAATCAAAGATGATTCAACGATGCGTGAAAATACGTATTCGACTGCTGCTACTTGGTTGGCCTGTGGAATAGATCCTAATGTAACCACTTTTTATAGACAAAGTGATGTACCTGAAGTTACTGAATTAATGTGGCATTTATTGTGCTATTTTCCTTATCAACGTTTAACATTAGCTCACGGATTTAAGGATAAAAGTGACCGTTTAGATGATGTAAATGCAGGACTTTTTACCTACCCAATCTTGATGGCTGCTGATATTTTATTGTACGACGCTGAAGTTGTACCAGTTGGTAAAGATCAATTACAACATCTAGAAATGACAAGAGATGTGGCTGCACGTTTTAATCATAAAATGGGAGAAACATTCATATTGCCTCAAGATAAAATTCAAGAAGATTCTCAATTAGTTCCTGGCACAGACGGAAATAAAATGAGTAAATCAAGAGATAATTTTATAACTATTTTTCTTCCAGAAAAGGAATTAAAAAAACAAGTGATGGCAATTGTTTCAGATAGTAAAGGATTAGAAGAATCGAAAGATCCAGATACATGTACTATTTTTGCTTTGTATAAATTATTAGCTTCTGAAAATGAAATAAATGCAATGAGAGCGAACTACATTAACGGGGGTTATGGTTATGGGCACGCAAAATTAGCTTTGTACGAATTGATACTTATTAAATTTGCTAAAGAACGTGAAATCTATTTTGAATTAATGGCGAATCCAGCTAAAATAGATCATATTTTAGCTATAGGTGCAGAAAAAGCAAGAGTTGTTGCTCAAGGTGTTCTAAATAGAGTTCGCTTTAAATTAGGTTATAATCCAAAATTAGAAGTTGAACAGTAATGTAAATTACGATTTAAAATTGATATTATATTATTATATTTGTTTCATAAAAAAATTAAATATGCGTAATCGTATTCTTTTATTATTAGTTGGTGTGTCAACGATTATTTTTTCATGTGGTAGTGGAGATTCAGACACAAGTGAAATGAAGGCTGTTGGCGGAAAACAATATGGAGGACAATTTAGCTTTATGTCTTCTGAGAAAATTGAATCTTTATTTCCTTTAGCTGTATCAGATATATTTTCTACTCGTATTTTATCTCAAATATTTGAACCGCTTTTAAAAATTGATGTTGCTACTACTAAGGTAAAACCTTCAATTGCAGAATCTTTTACCGTAAGTGAAGATGCAAAAGTATTTACTTTTAAAATTAGAAAAGGGGTCTTCTTTCATGATGACGAATGCTTTGGAGGAAAAGGAAGAGAATTAACGGCATATGATGTTAAGTATACATTAGACTTAGCATGTTCCGGTATTGACGTGAATGCTATTAGTTATTTATTAGTTGACAAAATCAAAGGCGCAAGAGAATTTAATCAAAAAAATAAATCGTACACATTTCCCAAAGAAGGTGTTTCGGGTATCAAGGTGATTAACAAGAATAAAGTCGAAATTCAATTAGCTGAACCTTTTGTTGGATTTGATAAAGTATTGTCTCACAATAGTTTAGGTATTTTCCCGAAAGAAGCAGTAGAAAAGTATGGAAAAGACATCAAATTACATCCAGTTGGTACAGGTCCTTTCGCTTTAGAAACGTTTGATAATGAACAAATTGTTTTAAAAAGAAATTCGAATTATTGGGGGAAAGATGAGTTTGGAAATAAACTTCCTTTCCTGAATAAAGTGGTGATGACATACACAAAAAATAAAAAAAGTGAGTTATTGGCTTTTAGAAAAAAAGAAATCGATGTTGTTTTTGAAATTCCAGTAGAAGATATTCAAGATGTTTTTGGTTCTTTGGAAGATGCTCAAAATGGGAAAAATGTAAAGCATAAAGTTGAAACAGAAACAAGTTTAAAAATGGCATATATTTCTTATGCTTGTCAAAGTAAAGAATTTAGCGATGAACGTGTTCGTAAAGCTTTCAATATAGCTGTTGATAGACAAGGGATTATAGATAATTTATTAGAGGGTGAAGGTTATCCAGCGTTGAACGGTTTTGTACCACCAATGGAAACGTATCCAAATAATAGAGTAAAAGGTCATGAATTTAACCCTGGTTTAGCGAAAAAATTATTAGCAGAAGCGGGTTATAAAGATGGCTCATCTTTTCCATCTCTTGAGATTTATGTGAATACCAAAGATGGGTCAACTATTCACAAAATGATTAAAGGTGTATTAGCTGATTTAAAAAAGAATTTAAATGTTTCTTTAAAAATTAAGTTGTGTACAATTAAAGAAAGAAATGATGCTATATATTCAGGAAAAGCAAAATTATGGAGAGCAGGTTGGATTGCTGATTATCCAGACCCTGAAAACTTTTTATGTTTATTTTACAGTGGAAATATTTCAGAATTAGGAAGTTCTTCTATTAACGATTTTAAATTCAAAAATAAAGAATTTGATGAGTTATATAAAATGGGATTGAAAGAAATCAACAATGAAAAAAGAAATGAAATTATGTTGAAATGTGATCAATTAATAATTGATCATTCTGCAGTTTTTCCGATTTTATCTGATGACTTTATTGTAATGGTTAATATACGTGTTAAAGATTTTAAAACCAACATTTTACAAGGATTAGATTTCTCTGAAATTTATATCAAAGAGCAACGTTAATCTTGTTTTTATAAAATTGTAAGCCCAAGTGATTGGGCTTTTTTTGTTTATAAATGCTAGTATATATCCTAAAAATTACCCTTAAAGTTTGTTATCTTTATCCTCCAATAAAATTCAATGAAACTCTGTATTGCCGAAAAACCAAGTGTTGCAAAAGATATCGCCGAAGTTCTCGGTGCTAAACAACGAATGGATGGTTATTATGAAGGAAATGGCTATCAAGTTACTTGGACTTTCGGGCATTTCTGTACATTGAAGGAGCCACATGATTACGATATGAAATGGAAATATTGGCGATTAGAAGAATTGCCCGTTATTCCAGCTAATTTCGGAATCAAATTAATTGAAAATGATGGTGTTAAAAAACAATTTGCTTTAATTGAAAAATTGGTTCAAAACTGTTCTGAAGTTATCAATTGCGGGGATGCTGGACAAGAAGGAGAATTGATTCAACGTTGGGTTTTATTAAAAGCGAAGTGCAAAGTTCCAATTAAACGTTTATGGATTTCTTCGTTAACTGAAGAAGCAATTCGTGAAGGTTTTCAAAAGCTAAAAGATTCTTCTGATTATGATCGTTTATATGCCGCAGGTAGCGCTAGAGCAATCGGTGATTGGTTATTGGGAATAAATGCCACCCGTTTATTTACAGTTAAATTTGGGCGAGGTCAATCTACTTTTTCTATTGGGCGTGTTCAAACACCAACTTTAGCGATGATTGTTCAACGACAAAAAGAAATTGATTCATTTAGAGTTGATGAATATTGGGAATTAAAAACGATTTATCGCGACACTGAATTTTTATGTCAAATTGATCGTTTGCAATCGGCTGAAAAAGCTGAAAAAGGTCTAGATTATTTAAAACAACATCCTTTCGAAATCACCTCATTTGAGCAAAAAGAGGGAAAAGAAGGAAATCCACGTTTGTTCGATTTAACTTCATTACAAGTTGAAGCGAATAGAAAATACGCTTATACAGCTGATGATACATTAAAACTGATTCAAAATTTATACGAGAAGAAGTTAACGACGTATCCTCGTGTTGATACAACTTACTTATCTGAAGATATACATCCAAAAATCCCAGCAATTTTAAATGGGATGAAATATTATTCTCGCTTTACGGCTCCTTTATTAGATAAACCGATTCCTAAATCAAAGTCGGTTTTTGATGATAAAAAGGTGACTGATCACCACGCAATTATCCCTACAGGAGTTGTTCCTTCAGGTATTACGCCTGCTGAACAACATATTTACGATTTAATTGCTAAACGATTCATTTCAGTGTTTTATCCTGAATGTAAGGTTTCAAATACTACTGTTCTTGGTAAAGTTGATAAATTAGAATTTAAAGCAACTGGTAAACAAATTATTGAGCCAGGTTGGAGAGTAATTTATGCCGATGAAGCTACAGTTAAAGACCCTAAAGAAGCCGCAGAAGAACGTTTGATGCCCACTTTTGTTGAGGGCGAAAAAGGGCCGCATTCACCTGTTATCCATCAAGGGAAAACTTCTCCTCCAAAATATTATACGGAAGGGACAATACTTCGAGCTATGGAAACTGCCGGACGTAATGTTGATGATGAAGAATTAAGAGAATTAATGAAAGATCAAGGGATTGGAAGACCATCTACAAGAGCAAACATACTTGAAACTTTATTTCGAAGAAAATACATTGAAAGAAAACGTAAAAATATTGTTGCTACAGTTACCGGAATAGGCCTGATTGACACGATTCAAAACGAACTTTTAAAAAGTGCCGAATTAACGGGTGATTGGGAACGAAAAATACGTTTGATTGAAAAAGGAGAATACGAAGCAGATGTTTTCAAAAAGGAATTAATTCAAATGGTAATTGATTTAACTGAAGAAGTGATTTTTAATTCTCATCATCGTGTAATTCAAATTGCTCCAACTATTGACATAAAACCTGAACCAAAACCTCGTGCACCTAGAAAACCAAAAGAAGAGATTAAATTAGAGGAGACCAATTGTCCAAAATGTAAATCTGCTAAATTAATGAAAGGTAAAGCAGCTATCGGTTGTTCTAATTTTGCGAATTGTGGATTTAAGATTCCTTTTGAGTTAATGGGTAAAGTACTTACCGAAAGTCAGTTAGCTGATTTGGTTACGAAAGGTAAAACGGGCCTTATCAAAGGATTGGTTGTACCTCCATCAACTGAAAAGGTAAATGGTAAGTTTGTTTTGAATTCTTTGTTTAATATAGAGTTTATTGCATAAAAAAACAGCGCTCATTTCTGAACGCTGCCCTTAACGATATGCAGTTAGTCTTGCTCCAACATTGGAACTACTGTACCTGGAGTAGCAAGAGCATCTTTAATCTTAAGTTCCAATTCTAACATTAACTCTGGATTATCTAATATCAATTGTTTTACAGAATCTCTTCCTTGTCCAAGTCTTGTTTCTCCGTAAGAAAACCAAGAACCACTTTTCTTCAAGATGTTTAATTCAACTCCTAAATCAACAATTTCTCCAACTTTTGAAATTCCTGCACCATACATAATATCAAATTCAGCTTTACGGAAAGGAGGTGCTAATTTATTTTTAACCACTTTTACTTTTACACGGTTACCGATAATTTCATCGCCGTCTTTTATTTGACTTGCTCTTCTGATGTCGATACGAACTGAAGCATAAAATTTCAATGCATTTCCACCAGTTGTTGTTTCAGGATTACCGAACATTACTCCAATTTTTTCACGTAATTGGTTAATGAATATACAACAAGTACCTGCTTTGTTAATAGACCCTGTTAATTTTCTCAATGCTTTAGACATCAAACGTGCTTGAAGTCCCATTTGTGAATCTCCCATTTCACCTTCAATCTCTGCTTTTGGAGTTAATGCTGCAACTGAATCAATTACAACTAAATCAACAGCCCCAGAACGAATTAAATTATCAGCAATTTCTAAAGCTTGCTCTCCATTATCTGGTTGCGAGATTAATAAGTTACCTACATCTACACCTAATTTTTGTGCATAGAATTGATCGAAAGCGTGTTCTGCATCAATAAATGCTGCAATTCCACCATTTTTTTGACATTCAGCAATTGCATGAATAGCCAATGTTGTTTTACCTGATGATTCAGGCCCATATATTTCAACTACTCTTCCTTTTGGAAAACCATTGATTCCTAATGCAAGGTCTAAAGTGATAGATCCTGTTTGAATTACATCAATGTCAACTATAGGAGCATCTCCTAATTTCATTACGGTTCCTTTACCGTAAGCTTTGTCAAGCTTTTCCATTGTTAATTGAAGAGCTTTTAATTTGTCTGCGTTTACTTCTTTAACTGCCATATCGTTTGTTTTGTTTCTACTTTATCGATGATCGTTAGCATCTTTAAAGTCGAAGGTTTTTACTACTTATTTGTTTTAATTTTTACAAAGGTGCACCCATAAGTGCGTAATCTATTTACGTTGATTAAAATTTATTTAAAATAATTCTAAAATTTCTTCAACATGTGCTTTTGTTTTGGGTTTATCAATAATTCCAACAATGATTTCTTCTTCATTTATTAAAAAAGTAGTTCGGTGAATACCATCATAAATTTTACCCATAAACTTTTTTTCTCCCCAAACTCCAAATGTTTTGATGACTGTTAAATCTTCATCAGCAATCAAAGGAAAAGGGATTTGTTGTTTTTCAATAAAGTTTAAATGTGATTTTTGGTTGTCAGCGCTTACACCAATTATCTGAATCTCTTTTGTTAAAAGAATAGAATAATTGTCTCTGATATTACAAGCTTGAGCAATACATCCAGGGGTTTGATCTTTTGGATAAAAATAGATAACCCATTTTTTACCTTTGAAATCGGAAGAATTAATGGTGTTTCCATTTTCATCCTTTGCAGAAAATGAAGGGACTTTATCTCCAACTTTTAAAAACTTTAACTTGCTCATTATTTAAACGCTTTATTGGTTAATATTTAATCAAATATAAAGCGAATATTTTAATTAGCAAATAATTTTTAAAAAAATAATGAAACTTAGTTGGTTTAATTTCTTGTATGCCTTTATTTTCCTTTGTTTTGTTAATGATTATTTTCTTGACATTTTTCTAATCATTTTCAATTATCCATTAAAAATTGTTCATTAATTAAATCCATTTAAGGATTCTTTTAGCTGTTTTTTTTCTAAATCGTTTAAGTACAGTATCTCTTGAACTTACATTATTACACTTTACTATATCGGTTGCCATAAATTGCCCTTCTCTATAGAATGTAAATTCAAAACTGATGTTTACAATTTCATCACGGTATAATGGAAATAAATGGGTTGTATTTAAAGCGGTAATTAAATTGTCGTGATTTTGAGCTAATTTAAATTTTTTATCAAATCCTCTTACATTGACTGTCATATAGGTATCAATACCTTTTGATGCTATTATTTTTTGTAATGAATCTTTGCTTAACTCTTTAATGTCACCACCTACTTTTAAAATATTTAATGATGGAATCGCTTTTACTCCTGCTTCAGCTAGTAATTCGGTTAAAGCAATTTCAATTGAGTAGCGATCGTCAGCCTTGTCTAATTGTCCGATAATTAGTACATTTTTTAGTTTTAAATCCTTTGTTTGAGCAAAATGAATATTTCCCAAAAGTACAAAAAGGAAGGCTATGGCTAATTTCATATTTTAAAAAATTTCTTTTGCTATTGATTGAACAGAATGAGAATTACCCATTGAATAATAATGAATGCATGGAACGTTAGCCGCTTTTAATTCTTTTGATTGAGTAATACCCCACTCAATTCCTAATTGTTCAACTTGTTTATTGTCTTTACATTTTAATAATTCTTTTGACAGATCTTCTGGATAATCAATATGGAAGAATTTTGGCAAGAATGAAATGTGGGATAAATTTTTGATTGGTTTTAATCCTGGTATAATTGGAACATTTATTCCGATACTTCTACACGCCTCAACAAAGTCAAAATATTTACTATTATCAAAGAACATTTGAGTAACAATATATTCAGCACCTGCATCTACTTTAGCTTTCAAATACTGTAAATCTGTTGTTAGATTCATTGCTTCGAAATGTTTTTCAGGATATCCAGCTGCACCGATGCAAAAATCTGTTGGTGCTAATTGAACATCGTCCATGATATAATTTCCTTCGTTCATTCCTTTGATTTGTTTGATCAAATCTACTGCAAATTCATGTCCATCTTCGTGAGGGCGGAAAGTGGATTCTGTTTTTATTGAGTCACCTCTCAATGCTAGTACGTTGTCGATTCCTAAGAATTGTAAGTCTATTAAGGCATTTTCTGTTTCTTCTTTGTTAAATCCGCCACAAATTAAATGAGGAACTGCATCGACTTGGTATTTATTCATGATAGCCGCGCAGATTCCAACAGTTCCTGGTCGTTTACGTATGGCTATTTTTTCAAGTAATCCTCTTTCTCTTTCCTTGTAAATATATTCTTCTCTATGGTAGGTAACATTCACAAAAGGAGGTTTAAATTCCATCAAAGGGTCAATTCCATCATATATTGATTGTATGCTTTTACCTTTTAATGGAGGAAGTATTTCGATTGAGAATAATGTCTCTTTTGTTTGTGCTAAATGATCTGTAATTTTCATTCTATGTTTATAAAGTGTTGCAAAGATACATTAATAAAAATCTTAAAAAAGAAT
>SXGQ01458160.1_pt1 | contig 20367 bp, 28 predicted proteins | sample 3178371 | NCBI WGS metagenome assembly SXGQ01 (sample SAMN11356859, study PRJNA531348) | freshwater metagenome | isolation source: freshwater sample F1-20 | place: China: Fuxian Lake, Yuxi | collected 2017-12-25 | reverse complement strand
GCCAATTTACATCTTCGTATAATTTCATGTTCTCACCATATTGTTCGTAGCGTACCAGCCAATGCCGCAGGCATCAGCCACGTTGTCACTTTCTACCGTAACCCCTAGGCTCTGACAGAAATCAATAGTCTTTTGTTTACGCATCTCTCTAATCTTACTCTTATACCAATTCTCAGATTTTCCTGGGAAAGTATTTTTTACTTCTTCTTTCTGCGCCTTGGTAAAGTTCTTGTTACCAATGAATGACTGCCAAGTTATCGGATGAACCTCTACAACTTTACGACCATCTGAAATAAGTTCAGCCATGATCGCTCCAAAGATATACGCCATCTTCAATCCTGTGTTGGCGCTACGCACCATGACTGCTGCTTCAATAGCCACAAAGTCGGACGGGATTTGACTCATGATCCCACGCACCTTGCGCTTGGCGTCTAATATTCTTTCGTAAACATCTCCTCCATCAAAGTTTACTTCTCCCCATTTTATCGGAGTCTTGTCTTTGAATAGGCAGAAGGCTATAGAGTGCGTGCTGGCATCTATTCCCAATACAGTACTTTCAGGAACCTTTACTAATTTAGCCAGAGACATTTAGCATCCTAAATAACTCATCTCTACTGTTTGATTCAGTTTTAGCCAGACATTCATTGCATATTGTACCTTCATTATATCTACTTAGAATATTCTTGCACGACTTAGTTGAGCATACTCTTTTCTTACCAGCCAAGCGCTCGCGCTCCTGATAGTACTTATCTCTAATCTTTTTATTAGTTGCTATTCTACAACATTCATCAGAACAATATTTTTGGTTATGTGTTGATTTTTCAAATGTATTTTCGCAACCATCATTAGCGCATATCATTTCGGGGGAACCAATGCTCCAATCTCAATTACTCCATCGCCCAGCCCATTCTTATTCCAGCATGGCTTTCTTACTGGACAATTCTGACAAGTGTATGTTGTCTTGGCGAATGGCCTATCTGGTAGAAGTCCATCAACATAATTTTTATAAACTTCCCTCATCCACTCAAAGGTGTCGTCAATGATTTTTGAATTTCTTTCATTCATACTAATTGGGATGATACAGATCTCCTGAGTATTTTTATTCTCATACAATAAAAATCCCTCCTCTGCCCCTGTTACTTTCATATATGTAAGAATTTGTAATAGGTGGTTAGATGATGGTTTCATAGATGACTGCCTATGAACAAACTGCTCTTCCTTGGTAGTCTTTATTTCACCTACGATTTCTGTATCATTCCAATCTAGTATGAGATCGGCAAAGCCTCTGATTGGGGGATCTTCAGATATTATTTCACGCTCTATTTCTTTTAATACGCCTGTCTCTTCAATAATTTTTTGCAATCTTTCATGAGCATATGTACCATTCAACATATTAGCAATGGCTGTCGCATCGAACTTCTCATCGAACTCCGCGCCGCTGAAGGCTATAAACCAATACCTGGGACAGTTTCCATGTCCATATCCTACTGTACTAGGGCTAAAGGTTTTCTTTTTCATATCTCGCTTGTCGCGGCGGCGATCATTGTAAGCCTTATCAATCATCTTAGAAAATTCGCCGTAGTCAAATCCATCGACCTTTTTAAATTTTAAACTTTTAACAACTTGCTTACTCATATATTAGATAACCTCTCATACCATAAATTCACCATAATTTTCCAATCATCAAGGCTCATAGTTGATTTAGCCATATTACATTTAGTACAGCATGGGACACAGTTTGAGTCAACGTACCCTTTGTAATTGTCTACTCTATCAATCCCATTTAAAAAATATCTTTGTCCTTTATGCCACTCTTTAACTCTAGACTTTAAAATAAACTTTTCTGATTGCGGCTCTCTTCCACAATACTTGCACTTAGATAAAACTAATTTTCTAAAAGTATTTATGTTAATTTTAAAGTCGTGCCCTCTTTGTTTGGCTGAGTATTTGTAGGATCGGAATTCTTTATTGATTATAATATCTATTCCATCCTTAGCCCTATAAATACCAGCCTCACATGTTTTACATGGTTTAAATTTTTTATGATATATCTGAGAGGAAGTAAACTTTCTTTGATTTCCACACTTATGTTCACATATAAATACTGGATGAATATTTTTACCCTTGCCCCAGGTTGATACTTTAATTACAGTCCATTCATTATGTATGCTTCCAATTTCAGGAACGGGCAATTTGTTATGCACTGGCATGTATTAATTGTATCACACATTAAAGTACTCTGCTAATAGAGAGGGCGCATATTATATTTAATTGCAGCAACTAGTTTATCTATTGCTTCTGCCGTAGTGTAATAAACATTTTTTTTCTTAGAAGCCTCTGGTCCTTTTTCAAATGTCGTGTAGTAGCGAGCCATTATAGATAATTTTGCAGAGATTGCCTGGAGCCTTGTAATAATTTCTGGTGCCTTTGCAGCAGGAACATCAGGCTTTGCTATTAATTTAATAATTAATTCCATAGCAGCATCTAAGTCTGGGTCTTGCATATATTCTGAGAGTTCATTAAACTCTGTAATTTCACTAACTGCTTCGATCACGTTCATAAGCCTCTACCAATTCTTCTAGAATTTCCCACTCTACTACCGCCAATCGGACTTTTGATGAGCCCTCCCCAATGATTAATTTAAGAAGTGGATGCATACTTCTGTCTACTCGGAATGTATCTGTACAGATCTTTGCCCACATTTCCTTATTAACCGCTACGGACTTAGCAGTTTCTTTATAATCAACCACAAAGTTGTGCCACTTGGCATCACCTTTTTGATACTGTCCACGACCAGAATTTTTCTGTCCCTTAGCACCATCTCTTTTTATTTCGTTTGCTTCTGACATTAAATCTTAATCCTAGACTCATGACCATTAGTACAGTTGTAAATTAAAATCATGGCATCTTCATCAATTTTACCGCTATATACTGCCTCATCGCATTCAAGGCACTGCATGTTGCCACTAGCCTCAATGAAACCCTGAGATGGTTTAGGCTTTAAGAAATCTTCTAGAGACTCAGCCATAAATCATAGCCTCTAATGTATCAACTGCCTGTGGATTATCTCTTAAATATTGAACAGCCTTAGCGCGTCCCTGAAGTCTTTCTCCAAGGACTGTGTACCATGCTCCGCCTCGCTCTACCTTGCCCATCATCTCTGCAACGTCTAGAACTTCTGCGACACGATCTACTCCAACGCGAGATCCCTGATAATAAAAATCATATTGTCCAGAAAGATTAGGAGGGCCAAGTTTATTATAGTCAATGATCCAATTGACTGGACGACCCACCTTTTGTTGGATTAGTTTATCTCCAACTTGTACATCATCCTTTATTTGGTTTGCTTCTGCTTCTGATGACCAGAGTTTAATAACTGTACTGGAGAAAAACTTAACCGCCATTCCTCCAGTTGGGATGTGTGATGCGTGCATACTACCAAATTGGTTCCTTTGTTGACTGATGAGTACCAAGAGAGTATTCTGGTTAGCGTAGTTAAGCATTTTGACTGCATGTGTCATATCCTTTGCTTCCGCACCAATTTGCTTGGTGTCTTGCAGTTGTTTTAATTCGTCCCCATCTTTATCAAAATAGATGGCGGGTAGAAGTGCTGAGATAGAATCAACTACAATAATGTCTACTCCAGCAGTCATGAGGCTAGTTCCTACATCTACCATATCATTAATAGTTTTGGCTGGAGAATAAATCAATTGTGATGAATCTACCCCTAAACCCTCTGCCCAATCTGCTGAATATGAAGATTCCGAATCGATCCACGCACAAGTCTTTCCCTCCTTTTGAGCCATTCCAATCATTTGGAGGCAGAAAGAAGACTTACCAGCACTTTTATTTCCCCACACTAGAACTTGACGACCATGACCTAGACCACCTTTAAGTGCTAAATTAAGTCCTATGCTTGGGGTCGGCTGTTTTTTTACGTCTACCTCTGTGGCTAGTTGAATCCTTTGTCTTGTTTTTGGATCTAGTTTCGCTAGAATTTCTTCTGCGACCATCATCATTTAAACTCTTTTCTAATTCTAAAGCGAACTCTTTAAATTCTTTTCTTCTGCTAGCGGCTATTCTATCTATAAGATATAAGATAGTTTCATAGTCTTCTGACTTTACTACCAACAGGTATTCATCTTCTATACCAGTAAGGACATAGCCTTCCATGATATATCTATTATATCACCCGCGAGTGCCGTGCAGTTTATCTCTTGTCTTATTTACCAATGACTTACTAACTAAAGTATTGTGAATAGATGGCAGACCTCCAACGAGAACTTTATCCATTCCTGCCCACAGATCTAATACACGAATAATAATGTCTGCTAATTCTTCAACAAACTTATCATTTCCCTGTTCTTTACGCAATGCTTCTAATGCTTCTGTAACTTCTGAGTGAACCATTGCTAGTTGCTTGGCAAAAAAGATGAAGTCGTCCTGTTGCTCCATCCTTGTTAATGGGCTCCAGAATCCTTTTTCTACTGCCGTATCATTTAAATTTTTTGCTAAATCATCAAGATGCATTTTCATCCTCTAAAGTAATCTCAAACATTTCTGTTTCATCATTAAAATCAATTCTTAATTGGTAGTTCTCGTCTACTTCCTCAAGTAGCGCCTGTGGGCTTACCTCAACTTTTTCATATCCTTTAAGGATAGCCATAAGCACTTTGCCCAGATTTAATTCTACTTCTTGTTCACTCATCCTACATTCCTAACTGTTAGTGTTCCATCTTCCATTTTTCCTATATGTACATCAACAATAGTACCCGCCTTCATCTTGCCTAGGGCTATTGGATATGTTTTAGGGAATACGATGAGCCTCTGCATTTCTTTGTTGCCATTGGCAACTATAACGTGAGCCATCATCTTTCCAGCCTTAGTTTTGTAGTTAGTAAAGTCAACTACATACTTTTCACCTTCTCCTGCAAGAGTTTCTTGCATGTACAGAAACTCTACGAATGGATCTGGCTTACGCTCAACTACATCTTCTATGGTAACATATCGATGAATTCGATTGTCTCCAACTAGGAAGAAGTACATATTCCCTGTTTCGATCTGAGTATTTTCTGTGTGGAAAATGCCAATTGCTCCTGTATCGTCTACTAACTCTACTCTGGACCATCCACTTCCCTTCTTAATTGATTTCACCATTGCCATAAGAACATAGCATCCATCTTCAGTAAAGTCTTCTAATGGAGAAACTTGTGCTTTAATAAATGGTTCTAAGCCTTTTACATCGAACTTAGGTATATTTAAATACTCGTAGAAATTATCACTCTCGTTACCGCTCCTTGGGTTATCATCAAAGGCTGCGGCTCCAATAGCATTTAATGCGGAGATGGCGCGACTATTTACTCCACTTCCTTTAGCCTTAGAGAACTCTAATAACTCTTCATAGTTCTTAAATGGACGAGCAGCGATTAGTTTATTGCTAATAGACTCAGAGATAAATTTAATATCTGCCAGCCCGAACCTAATGCTGTTACCTGTCAAACTAAATTCAATATCTGATTCATTGACATGGGGCAGTAGAACTTTTAGCCCTAGCCTTTTAGCCTCCAGTAAGTATTCTGTTCGTGCATCTTTATCCCCCTCGTTCTTGAGGATAGCAAAAATGAATTCCAGAGGGTAGTAGTGCTTAAGCCAAGCAGTCCAATAAGAGAGCATGGAGTACGCAACTGCATGGGAACGATTGAATGAATAGCCTGCGTGTGCCTCAAAGTCGTGCCACAGATGCTCTGCGTCTTCTTTGCTAATGTGCTTTGTAGCCCCAGAAATAAACTTCTCTCTGAACTGTTCGAATTCTTTTGCATCCTTCTTCTTTCCAATGATCTTTCTAACCTTGTCTGCCTCTGCCCATGTCATACCGCCAAGATGCACGCAGGCTTGCATAACCTGTTCCTGGTAGATAATAACGCCATATGTACGCTCAGTAAATGGCTTCATGATATCGTGGACGTATTTAATTTGTTCCCGCCCCTGTTTGCGTGCAATATACGCTGCGCCCACGGTATTCATGGCACCTGGGCGAACTAGAGCATTAGATGCTACTAAGTCTTCAAATCTTTCCACGCCCATCTTAATTAGAAGATTTGTATACGGCGTTGCTTCTGCCTGGAAGACACCCTTAGTAAATCCATTAGATAGATCCTGATATACTAAACTATCTTGAGGGATAGAATGTAGATCAATATTATTGCCAGTTCTATCTTTAATAATATCTAGAGTATCTTTAACAACAGATAGAGTCTTTAGTCCTAGAGCATCTAACTTAATTAGACCAATATCTGCCGCTTGCTCCATATCATAGGCAATAACTGGGACGCGACCACTAACTTTATCATTAGCATCACTTCTAGTTTCCATCGGAGCATACTTAGAAATAGGCTCCTTAGCAACAACGACTCCTGCTGCATGGACTCCAACTGCACGAATGCGACCGCGTAACTTGCTTGCTAAATCTGTTACCTCTGGGTACTTGTCACGAAACCATCTTGTATTCTGGTTAGACTCAAAATCCTCCCAGGTTTCGATACCTTTAAGTGCCTTATTCACATCACCTAGAGGTACAGCAAAGACGCGGGAAGCATCACGAACTACACCCTTATCCTTAAAGTATTGGAATGTAGAAATGCTCGCAACATTCTTAAACTTTTTGCGTAGGTATTCTTTAACCTCGTTACGACGCCTATCCATAAAGTCAGTATCAATATCAGGAAAGTCATTTCGCTCAGGATTGATGAATCGGAAGAATAGTAGATCATACTCAATTGGGTCTACTTCTGTAATTCCAAGCAAGTAGCATACTAGAGATCCAGCGGCTGATCCTCGTCCTGGTCCTACCAAGATATCATTACCCTTAGCGTATTGAATCATGTCAGCAACAACTAAGAAGTACGAGGCAAAGTCCTTGTCTTCAATTACCGAAAGTTCCTCGTTAAGTCGATCAATGTATGTTTGATCTGTAATGCCGCGCTCTTCCATTGACTTCTCACAGAGTTCCCTGAGTTGAGTATTGGAGTTTTTCTTTGGCCTAGGAAGTAAGGATAGATTCTCATAGTACTCATATTCTCCAATCTTGTCAGCAATCTCTAAAGTACTTTCATAAATATCTGTGCGATCAATTCCAGACTTCTTGTACCAACTATCAATGTCTAAACGGCTCTGAATAAATAGATCCCAGCCCTCAAAGGAAATGGGACGATCTGGATACAGGTGATTAAGCCTCTCAAATACATCCTTAATAGCCTTTCCTGATGCATATGAGGAATCCTTATTCATATTAGGCTTAGTAGATAGGATAAGTAGGGCTTCTTCTGCGGCTCTTTGATCCTCCCGCGCAAAGTGGCAGTCGGAGGTAGTGACTGGCTTAATCTTATATTCATCTGCCAAAGAAAGTAATTGATGATTAATTTCTGGCGGATTGTGTGGCTGCACTTCCATATAGAAGTCATCATTGAAGCGATTCTTAAACCACTTAAGCATAGTGCGAGCCTTATCTTCATCCCCGCGCTGGATAGCCTTAGAGATTAGACCATTAAGGCATCCTGATAGAACAATAAGTCCATCTCCATAGTCGCTCAATACTTCAAAGTCGATGCGAGGCTTGCGATAAAAGCCCTCGTTCCATGCCAACTCAGACAACTTCTGAAGATTCTGAAGACCTTCCTGGTCCTTTGCCAGAAGAATTATATGGTTAAATACCTGAGTGTTATCGTCACGACTTTTAATGTCTCGCTTGTCAAACCTGTCTGTTTCTGAGATGTATGCCTCTACCCCCAGGATAGGCTTTAATCCCGCCTCGCGTGCAGACTTCTGCATATCGCGGTGTGAAGATAGTGTGCCGTGATCTGTAACGGCTAATGCGGTCTGCCCTAAATCCTTGGCTGCTGAAAGCAACTCTGCTGGTGATGATAGACCATCCATAAGGCTATAGTGGCTATGGACATGAAGGTGTACTAAGTCTGACATTTATCTCCTAAAATACTGCTAGGGGGCGTAGAAATGCGCCCCCTAGCATAGCATATTAATTACCACTCAACTGCTGATGAGGAAGAGTCATCTGAAGATGATGCGCCTGTGTAGAAGGCCTCTTGCTCATCATAGGGAACGTCACGAACTGCAATCTTTTCAAGATCGAATAGTTCAAGTGCGTCAAAGTCTACTGGATCTGAATCAGTAGGTAGTGGGATGATGCTGTAATTTGTATCTGTGCGCTCTCCTGTACGCTTCAATCGCCAGGTGTTAGATGTGATGCTGCCAGTTTCTCCAGCATACTGGATGATTTCTGGTGTAGCAGACTTAGGACCAGTTCCCTGGCTAAAAATTGCTACATAAGGATCTTCATTTCCATCATTAACAAGGATGTTGCAGTAGAGTCGGCTACGACCCTTCCACCCAGCCTTTGGGTCACGACGATGCATTTCGCATCCGAAACAACGGCCTTGGTCATCAACACTACACAGAGCCTTGCGACGGTAGTCTGATGGATTGGTATGCTCAACAGCAATAAATGCTAGTCCAGCCTTGTCATTGTAATTGGGGGAATCAGGATCAAGTTCCTGAAGAAATTTAATCTTAACGCTCTGACCGTCATTCAACTTAAGCCAGCGACCGCGAGGGCCATCTGAAGATGATGATGGGCGATCAATTGTTTGGTTCATGGCCTTAAGGCCCTTTACTAATCCCATAATATATATCTCCTAGTGTAATTGGGCTATAGGATGCCCTATGTTTCAATTATAGCATTCTATATTCGTAATCTGCAAGGGCATTTTCAATACAAGTTTTAACTTCTTCTTCTGTCATGTCGCCCACATCTTTAGCATCATGTGGGTATAGCATATCATTTGAGTAGTGTGCCCACAAGATTTCTTTATTCTTCAATGAAGATGCTATGGTCTTTCCTAGTTCCCGTCCTGCGGGATCAGCATCTGTCATGATAATAACTTTGGTAAAGTTTCTGTTTAGATTCTGGATATTTATCTTAGATATAAATCCACCCAATGTTGCCACCACGTTAGGGTATCCAGACTGATGTACTCTAATAGCATCGAAAGAGGACTCTACAATTACAACTGCGCCGCCCATTCTTTTAGCCCTATGGATATTAAACATAGTTTTATTTCTTGGAAGGCCCGTGCTATTCTTAAAAGACTTTCCTTCTATAGATCGACCTACTAATCCTACTGGAAGTCCATCTGGAGAATGCACGGGGACAATCACCATGTCCTGATTCTTTGAGTATCCTAGTTTAAAGTGATCTATAGATTCGCGGTTAATCCCTCGTCCAGCAAAGTAGGATTCTGAGCGTTCATCTATTTGTTCATACATCTTATCCAACGTAGATTGAGAGAACTCGTCAAACTCTGGCTTGTCGTCCAAAACCTCTGCTAACTCATCCTCAAAGTGTGCGGCTGCCTCTTGCTTTGCAGACATAATAAAGCGTAATGCTTCATACTCATTTCTCTGAGTCATATTCTTTACTAATTCTACAATGTTACCGCTGGCTCCGCATGAAGGATTAAAGCATAGATAGAGTCCCTTCTGGTGACTTACAGAGAAGGATGGAGTATGCCTGTTCCCATGAAATGGGCATAGGCATAGGAAATCATTAGAAGTCTCACTAACTACCTGTAGCCCCAATTGCTTTACAATTGCTCGCATATGCGAGGGGCTATAACTTTCTAAAAGCATTTATTTTCCTATTGTTTAGGTATTAAAGTTTGTCCAGAGAAGCCTATGTATGAATGGGCTTTCTTCTTTCCGACGTACACTCCATACACAATTATTTCAAAATTATATGTATTTGTAGGTTCATCGTACTCTAAGGAAAATTGTATGTCAAGATCTAATATAGGAACATACCCCTGCGTACGCATATCGTTTTCTATAAGATTCTCATAGTGTTTACGCAGGCGTGGGATGGAGGCGTCATCTGCTATCTGCCCCTGCATTCCAAAACTCTTCAGTTTTTTATTCATCCTGTCTTAATTATACATTAGACAGGGATATCATCATAGATCTCTTTTACAATACCACGATCAATGTCCCAGTCTAGGTAGAAGGCAAAGTCTGTGCCATGCCTATTCTTTCGTGAGACAACTTCAATAATATTTGTATCTGGGTGGCGGTGAACTGCCATAGCCATGTCAGCATCGTATTCAATAGCCTTTGACCATGCTACCTGTGAAAGTAATGGTGGAGCATCCTGATCAGATACATCATCCATTGTGGCAGCAGTAATGTCAATGACAGGAATATTATTACGAACTGCTAATAGTTTGAATTCCCGCGAGATGTTGCGATTCCGCTCAACCTCAGAATTAGACTTTTTAGTGTCATTAAACAACTGGTGATAATCACAGATAACAAGGTCGGGGCGATGCTGGTCGATCTTACCCTGAACTGTCTGTGGAGTAACTTCATTTGTCCCCTCGTTAGATACTAGAATAAATCCATTCTTATCATCAAATCGCTTCTTGGCCCAGTGATGGAAGTCATCAATGTTAATCTGTCCACGGGAAAAATCTGAAGCCCTAAACATACCGCTACCTAGCATAGTGTAGATACGGTCACGCATATTCTCTGGGCTCATCTCTAGAGAAACAATCATAGGCTTGAATCCCTGCTCCCACGCCTTGCACGCAAGGTAAGAGGTCATCCAAGTCTTGCCACGACCAGGCCAGCCAATAGCCACAATAAGGTGTCCTGGTGCCATTCCTGTAGGATAGGCAAGGTCCAGGGCAGTAAAACCACTTCTGATTCCAGGGCTACCACCCATAATTGCAGAGCGTTCCTGGACAGCGAGAATGTGCTTTTCAGCCAACTCATAGTCAGTCAGGTCAACATCTCTGACGTTATTAGTCAGTCGTGAAAGAGAAGCAATTTCCGATTGCATATCGGATAGAACACGGGCAGCAGCATTGTCTTTTAGGGATGCTCCAGATTTCATGAGAAGATTACGCATACGTCCAGCAAGGTACTCATTCTTTAACTGATCTACATAGTACCCAGTCTCAGCGTTTACATTTACTGGCTCAAAATCGCGGAACTTCTCTGTGAGGACATTGACTTCTGGAACAGACTTAAACTTGTAATAATATGACTTAAGCCCCTCCCAAACGTCGCGGTGAGACTGAAAAATCTCATCTACATTATCTGCCAGAATGGTAGAGATATCTTTATTCTTACATACTGAAGTAATTACTGCTGCTTCTGTATTCATGACCTTTCCTCCACCATCTTTTTAGTTGCCTCCCGCATCTTCTTACGACGCAATTCATCTTCTTGTGACTGTAAAAGCATATCATCTAGGCGATCAAAATTGTAGAAAAACCATTGAAGAGGATGCCCTTGCTTAGACACCTTAAAATAATACTGTAGAAGTTCCTTGGCACGATCGAATCCAATAGAATCGATCACATCACCCATTGCCCACTTCTCTTTATACTTATTAATTCTTGGCTTCTTGCTATATTTTTGAGCATATAAAGTCTCATAGAGACTTAGCAACGAATATGTAAGTTTGCTATCTTCCTTTGCCATTCTTTAACTCCTGCTCAATATCAGAAACCTTTTCGATTAACTTATTCTCAACAAAACTATACACTCTATCAGTTGCTCCGTCAACACTTTCTCCCTGTCGAACAAAGTCCTCTACACCTATAGATACTCTTAGGCTTTCATAGTTGCCTAGATTTCTGACGAACTGAAGTTCTACTCTTACATGAGTAGACTCACTATTCTTGGTTGTCATCGATAAATCCTAACTTTAATGATGACTCTTTACTTTCTTCAATTTGTGCAAGTATAGTGTAAAGTCTGAGCCATCGATCTGATACTGCCAACATTGCTTCTACATCTCTGTGTTCTACAGCGTAAGTGAATGCTGTATCTAGTGATGTGGCACAAGCACTAAGTATATCATCCTCTTTAAATTCTATTTCTTCTACCTGTGGTATTTCTACAACTTCTTCTTTTTTCTTACCCATTATCTACCAATCCGGCTGCTTCCATACTGGAACAAAATCTCCTGCCTTGTCTTTTGTATACAAAATAGTTTCGTGCTTCATCATAGCCTCTAGTTCAGCACGGGTCATTACTTTACCTTGGGTAATAGCGCCATCTTTTCTTGGCCTGCCGCGATGTACTGTAAGTAGATATGAATGTAAATCTCTTAAATCATCTTCGCTGAATAAAAACTTTCCAGGATTTCCATTTTCTAAAGAATAGGTTTGCTTTGGCCTTTTAATCCTACCTTCTTCTATGAATTTATGAATAGACCATCTATCTCTGCCAAATATTTTTACAACTTCATTAACAGTAAATGCTTTTTGCATATTTTGTTTTGTTATTGACCAAATATACGAGACTCTTTTTTTATTTTCATAGTCCCAGGCAACAATGATATCTTCAGCCCTACTTATTCTTAAAACTTTATGATGATTTCCATTAAGATAAAAATATCTTATTGGTTTAGATTTGAGTTTTCTAACTGATTTAACCATGGTCCGAATGCGCCTTTTCCAGTTTTAATAAACCATCTCTTGCCACATCTTAAGCAGAAGAGTTCTATTCTAAGTTCATGAGAAAAGACTCTATCTATAAATACCCTTCCACCTTTACACTTTTTATGATTCATGCCTGGAAGATCTTTCCATCCACTACACATGTATAATCATGAATTTGAATCAATTGAATGTGTGGGTAGTCATCTACTACATGTGCTACAGCGAATCCTGCCTGCCAATTCTTTTGAATAGAGTAATCCATCTGATCCTCATCACAGAGATGACCGATTTCGTATCCTCTGAGTTCCTGGCCTGTAAGATTATATGTTTGAAAGTATGCTCCCATACGATGTGAATGACCACGGACAAGAGAAACGCCCCAGTTATTAACATCGTTACGAACTGACTCTCCTGCGTGCTTTGAAATAGACTCTCCATGATGACCATAGATATCTCCGAATCTCTTTACTGGTGGCTCATTCCAATTATGCCACTCAAATCCTGCATTTGAATAGTCATACAATGTGTCAGCAGTTACTATTTCTAGGAACTGTGGCGCTTTCTTAGCAAGGTATTCGCCGTGGCGAGTCCAGCCATGATTCCCATCGTGAAAATGACAATCAGCATTGGGGACGATCTTTCTGATATCTTTAAGAAACTGCTTTGTCTCACGCACTCCTCCATCATCTATAGATACTGACATTTCTAGCGGCTTGTCAGCAGCCCAACGACTTGTAGAATCAGCATCGTCAATATCTCCAAGCAAATCTACTGCGTCTGGCTTCCACCACTTCATAACCTTAAGAAATAGTTCTACCTTACGCGGGTCATGTCTAGGAAAGTGAACGTCTGATACCATCATCCACTTTAAATCGTTATTCATAAAATTCCTATCTATTTATGTGCCTTCATGTGTTGGGCACGGGTACATACGAAAAGATTATACTCTTCGTTGCATTCTTTGTCACTGTTTATGTGATGTACAGTTTCCCAGTCTTTTAATATTCTACAATATTTCTTTTCCATAACAAGGCGGTGTTCATAATACCACCCTCCGCCAAAGCATTTTGGGTGTTCTGGAACCCATACAAGGACGTAGCCGTCTATTACTTTTTTCTTTCTACCTCGCCAATCTAGGATTGGCTTGTAGTTCACCTTATGATTCTCCGATAGCAATAACATGGATAATAAGGCGTCCCTTAGTTTTCCTTTTGATATCAATCTTTACAGAGGTTTTGCTCAAATCTGTCATGATTAGGGTAGGGGATTCAGAATCTCCCTTGCCTGTAGTTGGATCATATGCTGTAGCAGTAACAACTGGCAATGCTCCAAAGGTACCGCTGCCAAATTCTATTTTAATGCTATCTGAAGAATTTGACGGGACATTGATAGCCCTAGCAAATATTTTAGTTCCTCTAATATTCTTATCTTCATTTCTAATTTTTGCTATTGGACCATCAAACACTCTTTTTTCAAGGCTGGCGATACGATTGACGAGATCTTGAATAGTAGCAACGTCAATTCTGGCGTATGCTTCATTAATCGCTGACAATTACTTCCTCCTGAGCGCTAAGAATTCTAATCTGCTCGTCTCGCTTTTGAATTTCCTCTGTAGCCTGGGCCTTTAACAACGCAAGTTGGGTCTCATAATTTGATGTTAATTGACCGATTCTATTCTGTAACTCTTGAACTACTAACTCTAAAGTGCTAGACATTAAACTTCCTCTTCTATTTCTGGATACTGAATATTTAATTCATCTAATTTATTTTGTAAAACTGATTCCTTCAATGAATATAATGACATTTCGTTTGCATAAGATTCAAGTAAAATTTCTGAAGGGTTAGGAACAGAGTTTTCTTGAAGAATATTCAATTCTAGGCTATACTTGTTTAATTGAATATTCTTGAGTTGTGACTTCACCACTTGTTTTTTTTCTTCCCCAGTTAATTCTAGATATTCTGACATTTTATCCTCCTTTCAATATTATATATTATACCGTAAATGTAGCAGATGTAGTCCACGCACTAACACCTACTGCATTTATAGATCTTACTCTAGCCTGATGCGTTCCTGCTGTAATTGATGAGACTGTTGCGCTAAAAGTAGAAGCAGAATATGTTCCAACAGAGGTCCATGACACTCCTCCAATTTTTTGCCTCTCTACCTCATATCCTGTTATTGGACTTCCTCCAGTAGAAGAGGCAGCCCCCCAATCTATTCTAAATGATGTGCTTGACAACCTAGTTCCAGTTACGCTAGTAGGAGCGCCAGGAGTTGTTGGTGTTGTTACTGATGGAGCATTAGAATAACCACTTGCCCCAACATCATTGAAAACTCTTATTCTGTGTGCATATGTAGTTCCAGCAGCCAGTCCTGAAAATGTAATGCTTGTTGTTCCAACCGCCACATTTTGAATAAATGAAAATGCACCACCATTTATTGATCGCTCTATTTGTTGCGCGGTTATAGGATTTCCTCCATCTGATCCTAGCGACCAGGAAAAGTTTATAGAATTTGTTCCAACTAAACTAGCACTAGCAGATGGAGCAGAAGGAGCAGTGGGAATGAATACACCAGGAGCATTGGAATATGGACCACCGCCAACTTCATTGAAAGCCCTTATTCTATGCCAGTATGTAACTCCAGAACTTAATCCTGTAAAAGTAGTACTGTTAGAAGAAGCACTGTAATTTCCTTGATAAGAAAATCCAGAAGTAGATGATGTAGTAGATCTTTCTATAACATATGTTGATATTGTGCCCCCGCCGTTGCTTGGAGTCGTCCAAGAAAAGTCTATCGCCGTTGTTCCATTTAAAGATGCTGATGCGATAGGGGCACCAGGAAGATTTGGCGTTGGGGTAGTAAAACTCACATACCCGAAGGCAAGCCCAAAATCGTTGCCCAACGTTACTGTTGCGTTATAGTTTACTGACCCAACTACTGGAACAGATACTGAAGTTGAAGAAGAAGTTATGGTTCCAGTATCGTATCCGCCAAAATCTAGTTGAACCCTATATGTTGTCTGATTTGTAGAATTCCAGGAAATAGTGGCGCTCGTTGTTGTAATACTAGACGCAGTTACATTAGTAATTGTTGGTTTGTATCCAACTGTTCCTAAAATAGATGGGGCCAGAACATCTACCCAATCAGAGTACTTTGGATTACTAGACCCAACTAGCAATCTGGCTCCCACTCTACATGTAACGTAATATCCATTATCTGATGCCTGCAATGTGTAAGAAGAATTAAATGCTCCAGATATATCGGACCATGTTGAATTATCTAAACTTCTAACCCATTGATACCTATAGTATAAAGTACCTACTCCAGACCATGTTCCATCAGTAACAGTTCTAGATTCTCCAATAGCCCTAGATCCAGAAATTTGTGGAAGATCTATGTTTGTAGGTGGGGGTGGAGGATCTGTAGTAAAATCGCTGCCATTTTGAGATGCCGTATTACCTGTAGAAGACTTAACTATTATTTGTGGAGTGTATATAGTGCTTGGATCTAATCCAGTAAAAGTATAAGTTCTTGCAGAAGTACTTGATATTTCACCAGAATTTAATTGTCCAGTGCCATCTCCTAAATCATAATATAAAATTATTCTGAATGTTGATTGATTTGTAGAGTTCCAGGAGAAGGAAGCCTGATTGTATGTTTTAGAGGTAAGCGTAAAATTACTTACTGTAGGAATAATTGGAATTACAATAGTTTCAGAGTCAAATGCTCCTGTATCAGTTTCTGAATACACTGATAAAAATACAAAGTACTCCCCTGGGCTAATAGGAGTGGATGGAGAATTACTTATTGTATAGGTTTCAAGTTGTGTGTAAATGTTTCCTGTTGTGTATGTTTGAGATGGATTGTCTGTTCTCCAGTAAAGAATTGATATGTATTCTTGATACTCTGAATCCCAGTTTAGCGTAATGGAAGTTTCAGTAGTTGTAAAACTAGTTATTGATACTGAGGGGGTTAGTGTTCCAAAAAATACTGTCCATCCTGTCATTGTTAAAGCAGCAGGTTCGTATACCCACCCCACATTAACATTTTTCCATGTGCTGTTATCAAACACGGAAATAGAATTTACAAGTTTCCAAGATTCATCGTCGTATACTCTTAATAATTTAGCCATTATGCATACCTTAAATGTATGTCGCCACGATTTGTTGATGCAGAGGTGGCTGGTGCGGCAGAACTAAAAGTTATTTTATTACCATCTGATGGTGAATTTATTCCATTCTTATATCTATTCGCAATAGTTGATGATGTTTCTATTGGATCTCCATTAATTAAAACTCCATTAATGGCTGATGCTCTTAAGTTGATTACTCCATTATCTCCAGCATCGATAAGCATATCGCCGTTGTTTGGAGTGGAAAGTCCAAATGATCTTATTACAAACTTATTAGCATTAACTCCAGCAGCATCAAATCCTATAGTGCCTCTCTGGTTTGATGCAGAGTCTAACCATCTTATTTTTGCAGGATCTGCGGATTCACCTGGCGGTGGTGAAGTTACCCCTTTAAGTAGTAAATCTTTGCCGTCGTCAGAAAAAATTGAATACCTAACTGGGCCAAAGTTTGTGACAGAATGGGTACTACCTCCGCCAAACAGTCTGATTCCTCTAGCCACAATATCTATAATTGTTAAAGATCCGCCGCGCTCTAAAGTAAATTTAGCCGTACCACCACTATATCCAGATATTCCTGCGTCATTAAATACAACCCTGTCTCCCACACTTACATTAGAAACTGCTCCTGAGTTAAAAACAGGATATGTTATGGGAGCAGAGGGCATAGAAAAAGATAGATTACTTCCAGAGGGGGTTCCTTGTATTAAATACTGTCCATCAAAAGAAGATCCCGTCTGAGCAATTACTATCATATTCCCCGCTACCCACGATCCTGGAACTGGCTCGCCTAGCGTAATTGTAGCAACCCCAGAGGACCATGTACCACTTTGAACAGTTATTGAATCTGCGGCTATTAAAGATGCATTTCCATTAGCAATAAATACATTGCCGCTAAAGATTCCGCTTCTTGCACTTATCCCGCCATCTAAACTTAGTTTAACCCCATCCCATGTCATGGAGTTGCCAGTTGTTCCTACCTTAAAAGATCCTGTTGTATACCAGTAGTTGCTTGAATTAATATGTAATCCATTATTACCTGACCCGCCTGCGGCTGGGCCAAATGCCATTGTCGTTCCGCCAATTTTTATAGCACTACCTAATTGCGCTACTGTTCCCGCCGTAGTGAATGTTCCTTCACTAACAAATTGACTTAAGTTATTTGCTGAATTATAGGCAAGTATGGAGGCATAGTAGAGTGTTCCTGGATTAAGTTCTTTAACAATATATGAAGAGAGTATGGCCTCTCCGTCGTCAGCAGTTGATGATAAATTATATGAACTTGGCAAGGTGTAGGACACACTAGTATTGGTTCTTGATGTAATTTTAAACTTACCGTCAAAAGGTGCTCCCAGCCCAAAGACGGTGATGTAGTCATTAACTGCAAAAGAGTTGGCGGTTACAGTCAGAGTGGCAGTTGTGCCACTTGAAGACTTATGAGTAATAGTTGCTTTTATTGCTGGCACATCATAGACTGCCCAGTTTTGTCCATTTTCACTGACTCTAACTTTATATCCAGATGTTATCTCAGATACTTGCCAGTGTCCTCGCTTGCTTGCAGTAGTAATGCCATTTAATGTGTTTAAGGCATCAGATTCTGGGTCTTCCCAATTTAAATTAGTTGGGTCTGCTGGAATCTGCGTGTTCGCGCCGACTGGATCTATAGGAGTGACATTTGGTGGCGTTGGGGCCACTCTATTTGATTCTACTCCTGCTGAATTTATATGTGCTACCTTTACCCAAACTTCTGTAAATGTTGAATTATCTACAAACGTTGCGGAGCCGTATTCTGTTTTGACTAAAACATAGGTGCCATTTTGCGTATCACTCTGATATATTCTAGTTCCATAGTAATTAGGAAATGTTGGTAAATCCCAAGAAACATTATATCCTAATGGGGCTGCGCTCAACTTTGCATTTGTTGGATCATCTGGAGGTTCAGAGGATGCAGAAATAGTAACACCAGAACTTTGATTTCCAGTTCTATCCAAAGAATAGACTGTGATAGAAAGGCTGCCTTCATATGAGCCAAATGCGTCCCTGTTCTGATCTTCTTGAAATTTAAAAACATTGCTGTCTGTATAATAATTTTTAGTGACTCCAGGATGATCTGGGCTAGTCACTCTTACTCTGAAATGTTTAAAATCTTTTTCTGCTCGCGCAGCAGACCCGTCCCATGTGACAACTAGCGTATTGCCTTTAAAATCAGCAGCCAAACTAGTTACATTTGGTGGGGCGGAGCCTTTACTATTTACATTAAATTTTATAGGCCTTGACCATTTAGACGGCTTTCCCTTTTTAGGAACAGACTGAACTTCTATGACGTAAGTCGCTCCAGGAGCAAGTCCTTTTAGTGTAAAAGTCTTTCCCTGTACTACTGCCATATTAAGATATCTCCAGCCTGTATTCTATATCCATTTCTATGCCAGATGGCTTAATTATGTAATCATTTGAAGTATTTCCGCCAACAGTTCCTACTATGGCACGGCTTACTAATGCAAAGTCTAGGTTTGTTTCATCTGCGTCATCAAACTTCATAGCATCTAATTGAACTGTGCATCCTGAGGCGGCTGCTGATGTAATAATGATTCTTGATACATTATTATTAAAGTTACCAGTTGAAGTAAAGTTGCCTATAAGCGCTGTTATAGTTTTATATCCTGTAGAAGATCCATTAAGAACAAAGTCGAAGTACCTAGTGCCAGCCGTGGGCAATTGATCGTCTACAAACTGTACACGGACTGTTCTATTTGCACCAGTAGCAGTAACATTATATAAAATAGTGAAACTATCCAACTGAGAATATCCAGAAACATCTATTCCAGATTCTAAATATGCTGTTATTCCACTAGCCCCAATGATTAGATTTCTATACCCTGATCTACCCTGGACAGCCTCTTCTGTTCCAGAAAAATTAGATGAATTTAGTGGAACGTCAAACTGGTCTGTCCAATTTTCAGAAAATGTTGCTATTACCTTGTCATCAAATCCTAGAGAGGCTACATTAGATACTGCTGGATATACTCCAAGTTCGTACACCCTGCCCTCTATTTCTGAAGATAGAGTTGCATTTAAGACTATTTCATTATCCTCAACACTATAAATAAGAACAGGTACTCTAGCAATTTCAAATTCTAGTTTGGAGTCAGATGAAGATGGGGCAGATAAATTAAGAGTACCTATTGCTACTGATCCCGCCCAATTAGATGTATTTCCAGCGAGATAGTTTCTTATTATAGCAAGGCCCTCTGTTGTGATAACATTATTAAATTCCTTAACGTTATCATCCATCTTTACAACATATCTACCCTTAATCAATTCTCTTTATCCTTATCTTGTAACTTTCTATTCCAGGCGTATCGTCAAATATCCTGCCCATTACATTCATAGTAATAGTTCCATCTGAAGATCTAAATGTATCCCCAAAGGAGTTAGACTCCGTAGCCTTGGTGAAAATTCCGTTATTATTCTTAAACTTTACTTCTACGAACGGGGCAGGATCTTTGTCTTTATCGTCATCGTCATCCCCTGTGCCATCTTCTGGATTATCATCTGTTGATGATCTTCCAGTAATTCCTTCATTGTCCAGAAGAACTAAGTCTATCTTTTCTTCTATCAGTTCAAGGGCGATTCCTTTGAATTCCTGCCTGAGTTGTCTGCGTAATGCCTCTAAGTCATTTCTTTGATTATCTGGCTTTTTCATGGTCTACTCCCAT